>Ga0105856_1000519_pt1 | contig 19835 bp, 20 predicted proteins | sample OrgsoiDNA_201060_FD_89681 | JGI IMG/M metagenome (GOLD analysis project Ga0105856, IMG submission 89681) | Permafrost soil microbial communities from the Arctic, to analyse light accelerated degradation of dissolved organic matter (DOM) -... | ecosystem: Environmental > Terrestrial > Soil >...
ATCTGCCGGTCACTGTCCCCGTATGGCTCGACCACCCAACGCTGGCGCCGGTTCAGCGCGATATTCCGCTCAATCGTATCTATCGCGTGCAGTTCAGCGCCAAAAGTGTCCGTCAGGATGTGCAGGTTTCATTAACTTTGCCGGATGGCGAAGAGGTGCTGCAAGGCATTGCAGCGGAATATGAGGGCGACGGCCAATTCCGGTTCGAAAGCCAGGAGCGCGGTTTGCCGCTTCCCGCGGGCGTCTATCGCCTGACTGTACGCTCGGGAAACGATGTGTGGCGGCAAACGCTGGCGCTTCAGGGCAGTGGTGAGGTGAATTGGGTGCAGCGACAGGGTCAGGAGATCCATCTACAGCGGCCGTCGGCGCCTGTCGCTTGCCCTGCGCCGTGGCTGGAGCAATCTTTGTTACGGCGAGGCGAATATCAACAGGTCTGGTGGCAGCGTGACGATAATCTGCACCTTCAGCCGTGGCCTGCCCGCACTGACGCCGAGGCCTTGTGGGCCAATGTGTCGGTGGTTCGTGCCGAAGCGCGCGGCGGGCTGACCTTGCGGATTGAGCACCGTCTGGCGGGACCCCTGCTTAGGCTGCAACCTTAATTCTATTGGGTGCCACATCCTGACATTGCTCTGACAATTCCTCGTAGATGAAGGGCGATACTCTTATTCCGAACCCCATTGGAATAAGGTTTCAACTATGCGATTTATCATCATGTTTCTCTTGTTTGCGCTGCTATTTGCCAGTGCGGTGAAAGCGGCTACGCCCCAAAACTATCTTTTTATCGACTCTCAGGATGTGGAGAAACTGCGTCCCATACTGTTGCGTGACGATATTAACGGTGCGCAAATTGTCTATTCATGGAAGCAGTTGGAGAAGGCACCAGGCCAGTATGATTTTTCCGACATTGAGAAAGACCTCAACGTCTTAAGTAAGATGAATAAAAAGCTGTTTATTCAGATTCAGGACCGCTTTTTCGAACCTGAACACCGCAATATTCCCGCCTACTTGCAACGGGAACCGCAATATCTTGGCGGCTTGTTTGAGCAGTCCGATAACCCCGGCGAAGGCAAAGCAGTAGGATCTGGCTGGGTGGCGATGCAGTGGAATCCGGCATTAAGGGAGCGTTATCAACGGTTGCTTGCCGCGCTGGCCGTCGCTTTTGATGGCAAGGTCGCCGGGATCAATCTGCCGGAAACTGCCATTGATATTGATGCAAAGAAAGCTTCAAAAGTCGGCTTTACCTGTGACCGCTATTTTGCTGCCACCTTAGACAACATGTTATTCGCCAAAAAAGTGTTTAAAAAATCGCAGGTGGTGCAGTACGTGAATTTCTGGCCCTGCGAGTGGAATAACGACCATGAATATATGTCGCGCCTGTTTAGCGTAGCGCAAGAAAACGGCATTGGATTAGGCGGTCCAGATATTGTCCCTGATAAAAAAGCCCAAATGAAAAATTCATATCCTTTCTTTAACCAATATAAAGGCAAGCTCAGTCTGGTGGCGATGGCGATCCAACAACCGACCCTGACCTATACCGATCCTAAAACCAAAAAGAAATTCACCAAAAATGAGTTTGTCGACTTTGCTGAGAATTATCTCGGGGTGAATATCATTTTCTGGAGCGCCGAGTCGCCCTGGCTTCGTCAACCCAAGGTGACACCGTAACGCCTTAAGCAGTGAGTTATCTTTTATTGTGGAAAGCTCATGCCTTTTTCTTGGTAGCCAATAAAAACCGTCGCGCACTACTTTAGGGGTTTGGCTGGTAACGAGAAGGGAATGACGTGGCGCATAATCATAAAAGACGCTTAAAAACGCTGGTAGGAGCGGGCAGTTATTTGTATGCCGCTAATGATCAAAAACCGCTGCCGGGTATCAAGCGCGCGGTTGAACTGGCGCAAAAGGCCGAAGCGAATAAAATCACCGGTCTGTTTACCGCAGACTTACTGCAGGCAGACCCCGCAGGGCTGGCGGGGTCGACCGGCAGTCAGGATCCGTTGATAACCCTCGCGGCACTGAGTCAGGTAACGTCGCAAATCGGTCTGGTGGCGACGGTCTCTACCACTTATCAGCACCCGTATAATTTGGCCCGTTTGGTCGCCACGCTGGATCACGTCAGCGGCGGTCGTGCGGCGTGGAATGCCGTCACCTCATCGGTGGGTGAAGAGAATTTTGGCGGGGCGAATCTGCCCGATCCGTCACAACGCTATGCGCGTGCCGAAGAATTTATTGCGGTGCTGAATGCGCTGTTTGACGCCAACGACGCCAGCGCCGTGCAGCGTAATGCATCTGGTGGCGTGAAGATTGACCCGCTTAAGCTGCATCCGGTGAATTTCCACGGTGATTTCTTCCGCGTTCAAGGGCCGTTGAACGTGCCGGTGCCGCCACAGCGACGGCCGGTGCAGTTTCAAGCCGGGCAGTCTGAAGAGGGCATCACCCTCGGCGCGCGGTATGCCGAGGTGATTTACACCTCGCAGCCGACGTTCGAGGACGCGGTGGCCTTCGTTGAACAGCTTCATCAGCGAGCACGAGGCTTTGGGCGACATGAAAATTTACCGCTGCTGATGAACTCCTTCCATTCGGTGATTGGCGAAGATGACGCCGACGTGGCGCGCCGCTTGCGCGAAAAACATGAGCGAATTGATTATCAGCAAGGCCGTTTAAAGCTGGCTGATATGCTCGGTGGTGAGATTGATTTGAGCGACGTTGCGCTAGATAAGCCGTTACCCTCCAGCCTGCTGCCGGACGTTACGCAGGTGAATCGCCGCCGCGGCCGGGCCGAAATTTTCAAACGGTTCGCCAAGCAGGGGCTAACGGTGCGCGAGTTAATTATTCAGGCGCAGGAAACCGGTCACTGGTTCACGGCTGGAACGCCGGAACAACTGGCTGACGCCATCGAAAAGCGTTACCACGCCGGCGTGCTGGATGTGATCTCGTTGCACGGATTGGGGCAGCCAGATCAGGAGGATTTATTGCTCAACGGCCTGCTGCCGGAACTGCGCCGACGCGGTTTGCTGGATGAGGATTATGTCGGCGACACCTTCCGCGAGAATCTCGGGCTGCCGCCGCTTACGCTTTCTCAACCCTGACGACAGGAAATTTCACCGGTATTGCCAGAACTTTACATTTCAAATAATTTGCAAATATTCCCTGATCATGGCGCGCGACGAAGAGTGGTAAAGTCGCGCGATAATCACCCAGCCTGCCATTGCAGAGGGTGACATTATCAAGGAAACATCATGAGCAAATTCATTATCGCTGGGCTGTTGGCCACATTATTAGCGGGCTGTGCAACACAATCTCCCTGTCCGCCGGTGTATGACTCCGAAGGACGTCTGGTGCACACCAATACCTGTATGAAAGGCACTACGCAAGACAACTGGGATACCGCAGGCGCCGTCGCCGGGGGGGCTGCGGCTGTCGCTGCCGTCACGCTGGGGATAGTTGCGCTGACTAAGTAATTGTCGCGTATGTCACAGAAACGCCCGCACATGCCGGGCGTTTTTTAATTAACGACTATTATTGCGGGTCGATAATATTAGTCAGTTTAATAATAACTTCCTGTATTAGTGTTTCTTCAGCAAACGTTTCAAACTGGGCGTTACGGGCTTTTAAATCAGTAGCGCGTAACTGATGGCACAGGACAACACCACGGAGATCTCCTCGCTCTGTGTCCATCGGCCTAACGGCAACCGTTACACCTGCAGATCTTGCGCTGTCAGCCTTAGTGGATATAGGGCAGCATAAGGCCACACCTAGCGCCTGATTGATTTCCGCTACCGTCACTACAATGAAATAATGTTTGACTTTTAACTCATGGCCAGCAACAGGGTTCGGGTTGAAGTACCAAATATCACCACGTTGAGGAATCCTTTCTTCTGTCATACCAGTATTCCTTGCCAACAGGGGCACCGCCGGTAAATTCTTTAACATCGCTATTGAGTGCCGCGATCTCTTCTTGATCGATTTGGCCTAACAACTCAGCCACGGTAAACGCCCCGCGTGGGGTATGTTTAGCAGGGGAAAAACTCAATTCCGTGCCCTGACGCTTGATTGCCACCTCTGTGCCAACAATCCAGCCTGCTGCTTGGGCAAAATCACGCGGTATTGTCACGATCATGGCACCGCCTTGCTGGCGAATTTTTACAGTTTGCATCTTAACGCCTCCAATGTTCTACATAGTGCTACTTATGGTGGCACTATGTAGAACATTGGCAAGTTTTGAAAAGGTAGAATTAAATAATTCGATCCCGTTTTACCGGATTTGGCTCACTCATTACCGCGAGAACGTTCCTGCTACCAGTGATTGGCGACTGATATCGGCGATGGTTTTCGCGCCGGTTAACGTCATGGCGACGCGCATCTCTTTCTCGATCAACTCGAGCAAGTTAACCACGCCGGCCTCACCGGCGGCGGCGAGGGCGTAGACGAAGGCACGGCCGAGCAGCACGCTATCGGCACCGAGCGCTATCATGCGTACCACATCCAGACCGGTACGAATGCCCGAATCGGCCAGCACGGTGATATCACCTTTTACCGCATCGGCAATGGCGGGTAGGGCGCGGGTGGTGGACAGCACGCCGTCGAGCTGGCGGCCGCCGTGGTTGGAAACAATGATGCCGTCTGCGCCAAATCTGACCGCGTCTTTGGCGTCTTCCGGGTCAAGAATGCCTTTGATGATCATCGGGCCCTTCCAGAATTCTCGGATCCACTCCAGATCTTTCCATGAGATGGATGGGTCAAAGTTTGCTCCCAGCCAACCGATGTAATCTTCCAGCGTGGTGGGCTTTCCTCGGTAGGCGGAAACGTTGCCCAGATCATGCGGTTTACCGTTAAGCCCAACGTCCCACGCCCATTGTGGATGCGTCACCGCCTGCAACATGCGCCGCGCCGCGGCATGAGGACCGCTCATGCCGGAATGCGCATCGCGATATCGCGCACCCGGCACCGGCATATCGACGGTGAAGACCAGCGTTTTCACCCCCGCCGCCTGCGCGCGCTCCAGCGCGTTACGCATAAAGCCGCGGTCTTTCAGCACGTACAGTTGAAACCACATCGGCCGGTCGATGGCCGGTGCGACTTCTTCAATCGGACACACCGAGACGGTCGACAGCGTGAAAGGGATGCCTTTTTTCGCCGCGGCCCGCGCCGCCTGCACTTCACCACGTCGGGCATACATGCCGGTCAACCCGACCGGTGCCAGGATCACCGGCATCGCCAGATGTTCGCCAAACAACGTCGTGGCGGTACTCAGCTCGGACATATTGTTGAGAATGCGCTGGCGCAGGGCGACATCGGCTAAATCAGCGGTATTGCATCTGAGCGTATGTTCGTTGTAGGCGCCGCCGTCAATGTAGTGGAACAGAAACGGCGGCAGCCTGCGTTGCGCTGCCGCGCGGTAGTCGGTCGAAGCAGAAATAATCATCGTGATTTAACATCCCTTTCAGTGAACCGCTGTCTTGGTTAGCGTGCTCTTTGACGTAAACCATAGACCAGCACCACGGCAAAACAAGCCAGTGGTAGCAGATAAGAGACCGCCGTGTCGTAGTGGTCAGCAACCGCGCCCATCAGGTACGGCATGATGGCACCGCCGACAATCGCCATGATCATCACCGAACTGGCGCGCTTGGTTTGTTTACCCATGTTCTTGACGCCCATGGCAAAAATGGTCGGGAACATGATCGACATAAAGAAGAATACCGCGACCAGCGCGATCACCGAGATGTTGTCGATCCCCGCCACCACAATGCCGCACAGCACAATGTTAATCGCCGAGTAGGCCACCAGCAGCGTGGCCGGGCGGATGTGGCCCATCAGCCAGGTACTGAAGAAGCGGCCAACCATAAAGCTGACTAAGCCGATGGACAGTAAGTAAGAGGCGTTTTGGTTCGACAGCGTGTGCCAGTGCTCGGTGGTGTAGTTGATAAAGAACGCGCCGACGCCAACCTGTGCCGCGACATAGAAGAACTGCGCAATCACGCCGCCGGTAAAGTGCGCATGTTGCCACAGGCCTTTTTCTACATTCGCCTGCTCTTGCGCCGATTCTTGTGCACGAATGTCCGGCAAACGGGTGCGGCCAAACAGCAGGGCGATCAGCAGAACCAAGACGGCGATAGCGACATAGGTCATTTTAACCGAGGCCAAACCGTCGGTGGCCGTACCTTGAGTGGCGGAGAAGAACAGCGAGCCGCCAATCAACGGGCCGACAAATTGGCCTAATCCATTGAATGACTGAGCAAGGTTCAAACGGCGTTCGGCTCCTGCCGGTTCACCCAATACGGTGGCATACGGGTTAGCGGCAGTTTCCAGACAGCCTAAACCCAGCGCAATCACGAATAATGCCAGCAAGAACATGGCGAAACTGCTGGCTCCGGCGGCCGGAACAAACAGCAAGGCACCCAGCGCATACAGGCACAGGCCGACTAAAATCCCCGCTTTGTAGCCATAACGGTCCATAAAGAAACCGGCGGGCAGGGCGATGACGAAATAGGCACCAAAATAGGCTGCTTGTAACAGGCCGGACTGCGCCTTATTGACGTGCAACACTTCCTGAAAATGTTTATTGAGGACATCGAGCAGGCCGTAAGAAAGCCCCCACAAGAAGAACAGCGTGGTGACTAACATGAAAGCCAGCCGGTATCCGCTGGTGGCTTTTTGCCCTGTGTAGACAGGGGCTTCAGTTTTATTCGCGAGCATGGTTAATTCCTTGATATCTGTTTGCAGGGTTTGTTTCAGCGCGAGGCTGGCTTTTTATGTCAGATAACGTGAAAAACAATGTCTTGGGTCTACATCCTGAGGTACGGCAAAACGCTAAGGCTGCGCTGACAGCGCGAAGATCCGCGTCAGTGCCACCCATTTCTCGCCTGCGGGCGTCCATGGCGTAGGGCGCTGATATTTCCACATCAGCGTTTCCCACTCGCAGACTTTGGGGTTTTGCAGACTGCGACGTGCAAATGCATCGCCATCGAAGTCATCCGTGGTGTCCATCACCATAAACAGCCGGTGGCCTAGCAGGTAAATCTCCATCTCCAGTACGCCAAACTCGCGCAGATGAGTGGCGATGTCGGGCCAGATGCGTTGATGGTGCTGTTGATATTCAGCGATAAGCGCGGGGTCATCGACCAGATCCAACGCCTGACAGTAACGGCGGCTCATGTCAGTGCTCGATCAAGGTGGGTGTAACCGCCATCGACCGACAGCCATTGGCCGGTGGTGTGTGACGCGCGCGATGAGAGCAAGAACACCACGGTATTGGCGATTTCCTGCGGCGTGGTCATGCGCTGGCCGAGTGGAATGTGGGAGGTGATCTGCCGCAGTTTTTCGTCCGGCTGGTCGAAGCTTTTTATCCAGCGTTCATACAGCGGCGTCATCACTTCGGCGGGGATCACGGCGTTGACGCGAATGCCATCTTTAAGCAGCGCGGCGGCCCATTCACGAGTCAGCCCGAGCACACCGCCTTTGGCTGAGGCATAGCCGCTGGTATTTCCCTGTCCGGTCAGCGCGGTTTTCGAGCTGATATTGACGATGGCTCCGCGGCTGGCCCGCAGCGCGTCGAGGCTCAGGTGGGCCATCAGGTAATAGTGGATCAGGTTTTGTTCCAGCGACCGCACGAACGCTTCGCGTCCGGCTTCCAGCCCCACGCTGTCATTGGCCCCGGCGTTATTCACCAGCCCGTCGATGCTGCCGTAACGGGTAAGCACCTGCTTAACAGCGGCGACGCAACTGCTTTCGTCTCGTAACTCCGCCAGAATAAAACGGGCCTGCGGCTGATGCTGATGGAGCTGGTGCATCAGTTCATGGGTCGGTTCGGTATTGCTGATGATCACCGGGATCGCGCCTTCTTCGGCCAGCGTCAGGGAGATTGCCGCGCCGATGCCGGAACCGCCGCCGGTGACAATCACGATTTTTTTATCAAGATGCAGGTTCATGCAGACTCCAAAATGTCTTGCTTCAGGTGGTACAGACGGCAGGCATTTGCGCCAAAAATGGCCGCCTGTTCGTCAGGGCTGAGCGCGCTAGTGGCTTGTTCGGCCAAGGCGACGGTGTCGCCGTAGTCGCTGGCTAACAAACAGACCGGCCAGTCGGAACCAAACAGCAGACGCTCAGGGCCGAAGGCGTGTAATGCGACGTCGAAATAGGGCAGCAGATCCTGACGCGTCATGCCTGCGGGCCGTGGTTCAGTCAGTAAACCCGATAGTTTGCAACTGACGTGCGCGAGCGCCGCCAGCGGAGCAATCTGTTTTGCCCAGTGTGCGGGCCCCAAATGCAGGTCTGGCTTGCCGAAATGGTCCAGCACCAGCGCCTGTTGGTCGTGCCGGGCGGCGAACTGTGCAGCCTCTGGCAGATGACGATGGGTAACCAGCAGCTCATACACATAACCCTGTCGTTGAAGCTGGCGAATACCGGCGTTGATGGCGCGGTTTTCCAGCCAGTCGGCGGGCTGCGCTTCATCCTGAACCTGATGACGAAAGCCGCGCAGCAACGGATGCGCGACGTTTTCCAGTGCTTCAACAAGCCGGGGCGACGCTAAATCTACCCAGCCGATCACTGCTTTCACAAACGCTGTCTGTTCGGCGATATGCACTAACCAGCGGGTTTCCTCTGGGCTCGAACAGGCCTGAACCAGCACCGTGCCATCCATTGCGTGACGCTGTAACGCGGGAGCCAGTTGTTCAGGCAGCAAATTCTGTTTCAGTACCGGCATCTGGTCGCTTATCCAGCGATATTCTGCTGGGGTGTAACGCCAGAAATGCTGGTGAGCATCAATTTTCAGCGCTGAGAGCGAGTTCATCGGCGGGGCTCCTGTTGCGTGATCATTCGGCGTGATGGCGGTATTGATCGATAGACGCCTGATGCATCTCGATAGAGAAACCGGGTGCCTGCGGTGGCATATAGGCCGCGCCCTGGATGTCGCAAGGATGGACGAAGTGCTCGTGCAGGTGATCAACGTATTCAATCACGCGGCCTTCGTGGGTTCCGGCTATGCACAGATAATCGATCATCGATAAGTGCTGGACGTATTCACAAAGTCCGACACCGCCCGCGTGTGGGCAGACCGGCAGGTTGTATTTGGCCGCCATCAGCATCACCGCCAGCACTTCATTGACGCCACCCATGCGGCAGGCGTCGATTTGCACCACGTCGATGGCTTCGCGCATGATGAATTGCTTGAACATGATGCGGTTCTGGCACATTTCACCCGTCGCGACTTTCACCGGGGCGATGGCCTGACGGATTTTGCGATGCCCTTCGACGTCATCCGGGCTGGTGGGCTCTTCGATAAACCAGGGCTTGGCGAAGGCCAGCGCCTTGACCCAAGGAATGGCGTCGTTGGTTTCCCATACCTGATTGGCGTCGATCATCAGTTTGCGGTCAGGGCCGATCACCTCGCGGGCGATGCGCACACGGCGGATGTCGTCTTCGAGATCGCGACCGACTTTCAACTTCAGATAATCAAAACCGGCATCGACCGCTTCCTGACACAAGCGGCGCAGTTTGTCGTCGGGATACCCCAGCCAGCCCGCCGAGGTGGTGTAGCACGGATACCCTTCCGCCAGCAGCTTCTCGACTCGTTGTGCTTTGTTGTCGGCGCGCTGTTGCAGCAGCGTCAGCGCCTCCTGCGGCGTGATACAGTCGGTGATGTAACGAAAATCGATGCAGCGTACCAGTTCTTCTGGCGACATATCTGCCACCAGTTTCCACAAGGGTTTGCCTTCCGCTTTGCTCCACAAATCCCAAACGGCGTTGACCACCGCGCCAGTGGCTAAATGAATCGCCCCTTTATCCGGGCCAATCCAACGAAGCTGGCTGTCACTGGTGAATTCGCGCCAGAACGCGCCCATATTGGCGGTTATGGCGGCCAGATCGCGGCCAATCACCAGATGTTGCAGCGCATTGATCGCCGCGCAGCAGATTTCGTTACCACGCCCGATGGTAAACGTCAGGCCATGACCGGCGAGTGTCGGATCATCGGTCTCTAAAATCACGTAGGCGGCGGAATAGTCGGGGTCTGGATTCATCGCGTCCGAACCGTCAAGCGCCAGCGAGGTGGGAAAGCGAATATCTTCAACCCGTAATGCGGTGATCGTGGTCATGAGTCACTACTCCATCAGATAAAATAATCGCTTTTACGCCTGAACCGTTTTCTGGCGCTGTTCGCCCAGGCCTTCAATGCCCAGATGCATCACTTGACCGACTTTTAAATAGACCGGCGGTTTTTGACCGAGACCCACGCCCGGTGGTGTTCCGGTGGAAATCACGTCGCCCGGCTGCAGGCTCATAAAGCGGCTGAGATAACTGATTATCTCCGGCACTTTGAAAATCATGGTGCGAGTGCTGCCGTTTTGATAACGCTTGCCGTCGACCTCCAGCCACATGCTGAGTTGATGGGGATCGGGAATTTCATCGGCGGTCACCAGCCATGGGCCGAGTGGGCCAAAGGTGTCGCAGCCCTTGCCTTTGTCCCAAGTACCGCCGCGTTCAATCTGGAATTCGCGCTCAGAGACGTCGTTAACCACGCAATAACCGGCAACATGCGACAGGGCGTCTTCTTCGCGGATGTAACGCCCGCCTTTGCCGATCACCACGCCGAGTTCGACTTCCCAGTCGGTTTTCACCGAGTCACGTGGGATCTCCACGTCGTCATTCGGCCCAACAATCGAGCTGGTCCATTTGCTGAAAATTACCGGCTCTTTCGGGATCTCTGCACCGGTTTCCGCCGCGTGGTCGGCATAGTTCAGGCCGATGCAGATGAATTTGCCGACCTTGCCAACGCAGGCGCCTAAACGTGGATCACCGTTGACGAAGGGCAGGTTATTGACGTCCAGTTGGCGCAGTTTTTCCAGCGCTGCGGGCAGCAGAAAATCACCGCTGAGATCGCTGATATGGGCAGAGAGGTCGCGCATTTTTCCGTGGCTGTCGAGTATGGCTGGGCGTTCTTGTCCTACCGGGCCGTAACGTAACAATTTCATGCCAAAGTCCTTCTATTGAGCGTGTTTGCTGAGGGCGTCCGGGGTTAATTGCTCCAGCCGCCGTCGATAATTTGGACAGTGCCGGTGGTGTATGAACTGGCATCCGAGGCCAGATACAGCGCCAGTTGGGCGATCTCTTCGGTTTTCCCGATGCGGCCAATCGGCTGGCGGGCAACGAACGCCTTATAGACCTCTTCTTCGCTGCGACCTTCGGCCTCGGCCTGTGCGGCAATACGCTGGCGCAACGATGGCGATTCCACCGTGCCAGGACAAATAGCGTTACAGCGAATCCCGCGCGTGACGTAATCCGCCGCGACCGAGCGAGTCAGGCCAATCACCGCCGCTTTTGAAGCGCTATACGCAAAGCGGTTTGGCACACCTTTGATGCTCGATGCCACCGGTGACATGTTGATGATCGAACCGCTTTGGCGTTCGAGCATGGCGGGCAAAAAGGCGCGGATCATATGGAACATGGCGCTGACGTTGAGATCTAACGCGAACTGCCATTCACGTTCGGTGCAGGTCAAAATATCGCCGCTGTGCACCACGCCTGCGCAGTTGAATAGCACGTCGAGCGGCCCGATTTTGGCGGCCATCTGGCGAATGGCTTGCGGGTCTGTTACGTCGAGAACCTGGGGATGAATCCCCGCAATGCCGTGAAGTTGTTCAATATTGATATCGGTGGCGATCACCTCTGCGCCCTGTTTGGCGAACAGATTGGCGGTGGTAAAGCCAATGCCTTGTCCAGCCGCGGTGATCAGCACTCTTTTCCCGGTCAAATCCATAATTTCTCCGCAGACGATGTGATGAATTTAGGTCTAATGGTCAGGCCATTAAAGGTGAAAAAAAAGCGTCAAATCAGACTCTTTTTGCTATCTTATTGCTAGAGTGGATACCAGAATTCAACTTAAAACGCCTTTTCATTTAACTAATTTTTTACATGCATCAAACAAATCAGCAAGATTTTTGTCCGATAAATGCTAGCTGAATCACTTAATTAAAAATGACCTCAGGTGTCCCATGCCGATAAAAAAGTTAGAAAACCCAAGAATTTACAGGCAGATAGCTGATCAACTGAAAACGTTAATCGACAATAAAGAATTTCCACCTGGCAGCCGCCTGCCTGCGGAACGCGAACTGGCCAGTCAGTTGCAGGTCAGCCGGGCATCGGTACGCGAAGCCTTGATTGCGTTGGAAGTGATCGGCTTAGTGGATGTTAAGGTGGGAAATGGCGTGATCGTGCGCGAACAGCCGCCAACGTCGAAAGCCGTGTCGCAGGAACCGGTGATGGCGCGGGCGGGGCGCAATCAGTGGGCGGATGTGGATGATGAACTGAATATTGAGCTGGATTTCACCGCCGAGTTACCGCCGTTCTCGTTGTTGCAGACGCGGCGATTGATCGAACCCGAAACCGCGGCGCTGGCCGCGCGCCAGGCCTCTGACGAAGAATTAGCGGCGATCCGTCAGGCCTATGAACAGAACTGCCTCGATAATCGACAAGGGTCCGCGACCCACCCCGGTGACCGTTTGTTTCACATTCGTATCGCGCAAGCTAGCGGAAATCCAGCCTATGCCTTTATCATTGCGCATCTGCTTGGACACCGTTACGGCACCATGTTTCGCGGGCTGCAATTGCATTATACGCCGCAGGACATGCCGCACCGCTCGGAAGTTGAGCATCTTGCCATTCTCACTGCCCTTGAGGCCCGCGATCCTCGCGCCGCTAAAAAGGCCATGAAAGAGCATCTGGATGCGGTTATCGCAATATTTGGCCGCAGCTAATTGATTTACTGGCGTTGATTTGGAGCTATAGCATGCGCGGTCGTCCCCCTTATATTCAGCCCGATGAGCGCATTGTGATTTTCGATGCCACCTGCAAATTGTGTATCGGCTGGGTCAATTTCCTGATCCGCCATGACCGCCATCGAACCGTGCGTATGGTGCCGGTGCAGTCCGAAAAGGGCAAAGCGCTGTTTATCTGGTCGGGGCTTCCTGCCGACAAAATCAACACCATCGTCCTTATTGACCAGGGCGAGGTTTTTCTCCGCTCCGAGGCGATTTTCCGCGCGATGAGTGGCTTACCCATGCCGTGGCGCTGGATGGGCGTGCTGCGCATTTTCCCGAAATCCTTCCGCGACCTGTGTTACAACCGCATCGCCATTAACCGTTACCGATTGTTCGGTCGTTACGACGCGGTGCAAAAGCTGGCGGCAGATCATGAGCAGCGTTTTTTAGAGTAGTCTTTTGGCATCAGCGGCCTGATAGATTAGGCTAGGGCGCGCAGAGCCAAACAAGGGGAGTACGATGGCGAGTTATCAACCACCTTATAACATCACGACTGAGATACTAAACCTGGTGGTTGAGGTCGGTGAACTCTTAGGGCATTGGGCCGCGCAGGCGGGGCATGCTTCGCCATTGCTGAGAAAAGAGAACCGCATTCGTACGATCCAGGCCTCTTTGGCGATAGAACATAATAGTCTTTCCACCGAACAGGTTACCGCATTGATGGAGGGAAAGCGGGTTCTGGCACCAGCCAAAGATATTCAGGAGGTCCGCAATGCCATTCAAGCGTATGAAAAATTGCCTCGCTGGCAAAGCGATAGCCTGAGGGATTTATTGGCAGCACATCGGTTGTTAATGGCCGGTCTGGTGGAGGCTCCGGGCGTGTTGCGCAGTGGTAATGTGGGTATCTATCGCGAGAGCCAGCTTATCCATATGGCCCCCCCGGCGAATCAAGTCGAGCGCCTGATCGATGATTTACTGGCGTGGCTGCAACAGACAGACATTCACCCGCTGATTGCGAGTTCTATCTTCCATTACGAATTCGAGTTTATCCATCCGTTTGCTGATGGCAACGGGCGGATGGGGCGTTTGTGGCAAACGTTGATCCTCAGTCAGTGGCGCGCAGAACTGGCATGGTTGCCGGTGGAAACCTTAATTCATTCTCAGCAGCAAGATTACTACCGCGTGTTGGGAGAATGCGATAAGGCGAGTGACTGCACGGCCTTCATTGCTTTTATGCTCGAAAAACTACGCGACGCGCTGAGAGAAGGGATCGAGATTCAGCGAAATCAAATCGGTAAAATGCCGGTACAAATGCCGGTACAAATGCCGGTACAAATCTCGGCATCAGGAAAACGGATACTAGAAGCGATTGCCGCTTCGCCGTCTATTACGCTCAATCAATTGGCGGAGTCTTTGGATATCAACCGTCGTACGGTTGAACGTAACATTAAAATTTTACAAGATAACGCGAAGCTGACTCGTGTAGGATCCACGAAAAGCGGTTTTTGGCGAATCCTGTGATGCCGTACTCCCTGACTATCTATTCCTGAAAACTCTCCTGCTAGCTGACTGATGAGGCGTTATGCATACCCCAGTTACCCGCACGACCCGGGAAATAAAGAAAAACAATGTGGTGCTGGTGGTCAATGCGCTGAAAGCGCTGACGTCGGCGACCAAAGCAGAACTGGCGCTGCAAACCGGGCTGAGTGTCGCGACCTGCGGCACGGTGCTCAACGCACTTTGCCAGAGCGGGGAAGTGATGGCACTGACGCAGGATGTGTCCAGCGGTGGACGTCCGGCACAGCGTTTTGCCTGCAACCCTGCGTTCTTCTCGTTGCTCAGCCTGTATGTCGAAGGGACCGCTGAGGAATCGCGCATGGTGGCCTGTGTGACGTCGGCCACGGGGGAAACGCAGGAAAAGTGGGATGTTCATTTTACGCATTTGACGTCGGCCCAGTTTACCGATGCTATCGCCGACATTCTTGCGCGTTATCCGGCTGTTCGCGCCGTCGGTATTGGGTTACCGGGTGTGATTGCTGATGGCGTGGTACTGAACTGTGATATCCCAATGTTTATTGGCTTGCCGCTGACGCAAAAATTGCATGAGCAATTTGGTCTTTTTGTCGAGGTAGGCAACGACATGAATTACACCGCGTGGGGTTTTTACCGTAACAGTTGCCCGCAGGAAACCGCGCCGATTGCCTATATTCTGCAACCCGGCGGCCATTGCACCGGTTGTGGCATCGTGATCAACGGCCGGGTGTTACAGGGGGCTAGCCACTTTGCAGGCGAAGTCTCCGAGCTGCCTTTATCTTTGCAGGCTGAAGAACCGATCACCAGCCAGTTGGCTAAAATTGTGATGTCACTGGTGGCGGTGATCAATCCGGCCACCGTCGCCCTGTCCGGCCCGATGTTAGGGCAGGCGTCGTTGTCGGCTATCGCCCGCCAATGTCTGGAGCATTTTCCGCAACAACATCTGCCGCAACTGGTTTATCGCGACTCGATTGAGCAAGACTATCTGACGGGAATAACCGAGCTGACGCTAGAAAACTTCCAACGCCAGCGAATCTTCACAGACTGATCTTTTCCCCTTTGTTCACTTTCCATGGTTGACATCATTTCGGCTTAACCTGTAGATTAACCACTTATTAAAAGACTTTTAATAAGTGGCGTTTTCTTCTCATCGCCAGAAGCCTTTTCTCTATTAACCATTTCCCTATAACAAGATGAGCACTGCCTGATGACTCTGGAAATCGTTACTCCCTCTGCTGATTCCATCATTAACCGTGTGGCGACGCGGGCCATTTTCTTCATTACCGGGTTAGCCATGGGGCTATGGGCGGCGTTGGTTCCTTATGCCCAATTGCGCACCCACGCGGCGGCCGGTGATCTGGGGTTATTGCTGCTGTGCCTCGGCAGCGGTTCTTTGCTGGCGATGTTCGGTTCAGGCCGCTTGATCGGCCGTTTTGGCTGCCGCGCCGTGATTGTGTCCGGCGTGGTGGTGTTTTGCATGATGTTGCCTGCATTGGCGGAGATGAGTGATATCCGCCTGCTGGCCGCGGCGCTGTTCATTTTCGGCATGGGAATTGGTTTAACCGACGTGGCGATGAATGTGCAGGGCACGCTGATAGAACAAGCCTCCGGCAAGCCGCTGATGTCCGGTTTTCACTGTTTGTACAGCGTCGGCGGAATTGCCGGTGCGGGCGGTGGCGCGCTGTTGCTCAGTGCCGGTTTGCCACCGCTGACCAGCACGTGGTGTGCCGTAGGGTTGGTGGCGCTGATCACTGCCTTTTTCTACAGCCGACTTTTACCGATAGGTAATCACGAGGATGCCACCGAAAAACCAGCGGGCAAAGCCCGACCGAACTTCCGTCTCATCCTGATGGCACTGATGGCGATGATTTGCTTTATGGCCGAAGGCGCAGTGCTCGACTGGGGCGGTCTTTTCCTGACGCAAGACCGAGGATTGGCACTGGAACATGCCGGCTGGGGCTTCGCAATTTTTGCCATCACCATGTCGATCATGCGTTTAACCGGCGATGCGGTGGTGAAAGTGTTAGGCCGCAGAAACGTGTTGGTTTTTGGCGCGTTGCTGGGCATTGCGGGCTATCTGCTGGTGGTGATTCTACCCGGCTGGACCAGCGCGCTGATTGGTTTTGCGCTGGTAGGGATTGGTGCGGCAAACATTGTGCCGGTGCTGATCACACTGGCAGGGCAGGAGAAAGTGATGCCGGTCAATATGTCGGTGGCGATGGTGGCGACATTAGGTTATTTCGGTGTCTTGGCGGGACCGGCAGCCATCGGTTTCATCGCCCATCTTTCCAGCCTGACCGTGGCCTTCTCGATGATGGCGGCGCTGTTTTTGGTCATCACGTTCGGTGCCTATAAATTAAAGTATTAAGACATTGAAATAACAATTTTTTCTGAGTGGCATGGTGCCAGCCAGCACATCATGTGCTGGCCTTTTTTTCACCCACATTTTGGAGTCATGATGACCATCAAGCTTATCGCCGTCGACATGGATGGCACCTTTTTGAACCAGCACAGCGAGTACAACCGTCCCCGTTTTGCGACGCAGTATGCCGAGCTGCAACGTCGAGGGATAAAATTTGCGGTCGCCAGTGGCAATCAGTATTACCAGTTGAAGTCGTTCTTTGACGGGCTGGATCTCGACATCGCTTACGTAGCCGAAAATGGCGCGTACGTGGCAGACAAGCAGGAGCAAATATACTGCGCGCAAATGCCGATGCCGAAGGTGCGCCGGGTGCTCGACGTACTGGAAAAGATTGATTATCTCCAGCCGATCGTCTGCGGTAAAAACGGTGCCTATTTGCTCGACACCGCCAGTGACGCGTTCTACAACAAGATGAACCGCTATTACCTCCGCTTGAACCGCATCGCGCATTACGACGACATTGACGACGTGATTTTCAAATTCGCGCTGGAACTGCCGCATGAGAATGTACCAGAACTGATGGCCGAAATTGAGCGTACATTGAGTGATTTAGTGAAGCCGGTGTCCAGCGGTCACGGCTCGGTGGATTTGGTGATCCCGGGCAATCACAAAGCCAATGGGCTGAAGAAAATTCAAGAGCTGTACGGCATCCATGACCATGAAGTGCTGGCGTTTGGCGACGGCGGTAATGATCTGGAAATGTTGAAAGCTGCCGGGTTTAGTTTTGCTATGCAAAATGCGCAGCCTGCGATACTGGCCGCGGCGCGTTTCCGCGCGGGGCACCATACCGAAGAGGCCGTGTTGCAGGTGATCGACGATTGTCTGGAAGGGCGCGCGCCCTTTAACGGCGAATAATCTGTTGCTCAGCGGTTGCCGAAATATTCTGTAGTGATCAAGTCGGCGTTGGCCTCTTGTTTTGAGGCCAATTTTGTTGCTATACAACAGCCTCCTTTTTGCGCCTACAAGGTAACCATGGTGAAAATTTCTAAATATAAAACCGCTGATGACATCGCTGTAACCCTGCATGTTCCACCCACCGGTGAAAACTTCCCGGCCATCCTGTTGTGCCACGGTTTCTGCGGCATTCAGGAGATCCTCCTGCCTGCATTCGTGAACGCTTTTGTGGCGGCGGGTTTCGCCGCCGTGACCTTTGACTATCGTGGATTTGGTGCCAGCGGTGGTGAGCAAGGCCGCCTGGTCCCGGCGATGCAAATCGCCGATATTCTGACGGTCCTCGACTCGTTAACACAAGAAGCCAGCATCGACAGCCAGCGCATTGGTCTGTGGGGCACCAGCTTTGGCGGGTGTCACGTAATGGCAGCGGCGGCCCAAGCGGGCGAACGCGTCAAAGCGGTGGTTAGCCAGTTAGGCTTCGCCGATGGCGAAAACGTGGTCACCGGTGCGATGACGCCGGAAGACAAAGCGGGCTTTATCGCCACGCTGGAAAGAATGAATGACAAGAAGCAGGCCACCGGCAAAGAGATGATGGTGTCGATCACCAAAGTGCTGAGTGATGATGAGTCCAAGGCCTTCTTCGAAGAGAACAAAGCGCAATATCCGGCCATGGACATCAAAATACCTTTCCTGACCGTGCGCGAAACGCTGCGTTATAAACCGGCCGACTACGCGGCAAAAGTCACCTGTCCGGTGCTGGTGATGGTGGCCGAGCAAGATAAAGTCAATCCGCCAGAGCAGGGCATTGATCTATACCATGCACTGACTACGGCGGACAAAAAGCTGGTGGTCGAGCAGGGTGCGAAGCACTACGACTTCTACTCAGGCGAGCATTTCACGCCGGTCGTGGCCGAACAAACCGCATGGTTTACGCGCTGGCTGTAAGTCAGTTGTGTTGCGGGTATGTTTATCTGGGCGCTACTTTGGTAGCGCCCATTTTCATTAAGCCGCTAGCGGTACATCGGTAGCAGATTCACGCTTGCCAAAATATGCACCGTGGCATTGAGTACGCCAAACAGCAGGATCAGCACGATCATTTTATTGCCGCCCCACACCCGATACTGCGGGCTACCAAAGCGCTGGCGAGAAGCTCTGGCCATCAGCGCGGGGACAATCACCGCCCACACCGTTGCCGCTAAACCGGCAAAACCAATGGCATAAATAAAGCCGTCAGGGTAAATCACACCGCCAATAATCGGTGGCACGAAGGTGACCAGCGCCGTTTTGAAACGGCCGGTTTTGCTGTCATCAAACGTGAACAGGTCGGCTAAATAATCGAACAGCCCCAGCGTCACGCCCAAAAATGAACAGGCCACGGCGAAGTTGGAGAAAATAGTCAGCAGCAAATCCAGCCCTGCGCTGTTTAGCACCTGACTTAAGGATTGCACCAGCACGTCGATGTTGCCGCCACGCTCGGCGATGCCGATAAAATCGGGGCGCGGAATATTACCCATGGTGCCGAGCATCCAGATCACGTACAGCCCCAGCGCCATCAACGTCCCCAGCAGCAGGCATTTTTGAATCGTGCGTGGGTTTTTGCCGTAATACTTCATCAGGCTTGGCACGTTGCCGTGATAACCAAAGGACGCCAGACAGAAAGGCAGTGTCGCCAGAATATACGGCGCGTAGCTCGGGTTGATTTCCACGCTATTGAGCAAGTTGACCGGCTTGATGTGCCACAACAAACTGCCGAAGGTCAGGAAGAAAGCGATGATTTTGGCACCGAGCACGATGGCAGTCATGCGGCTCACCGCGCGAGTGCTCAGCCAGACGATAAACGCCACAGCCAGTGCGGTCAGCAGGCCGCCAAGGCGGGGTGAAAAGCTCACCGACATTTCACGCAAGGTGTGCTGAATCACCGAACCACTGGCCGAGATGTAGGCGTAAGTCAAAATATAGAGCACGAAGGCGATAGTAACGCCGTTGATGCGGTTCCATGCCTTGCCGAGCAAATCTTTGGTGACGGTATTAAAGCTCGAGCCAATCGGGTAATTCAGGTTGGCTTCAAGGATCATCAAACCAGAATGCAGCATGCAAAACCAGGTGAACACCAACGCGGCAACCGACCAGAAAAACCAGGCGCCCGACATCACGACGGGAAGGGAAAACATGCCTGCGCCAATGATCGTACCGCCGATAATCATGGCGCCGCCCAGTACCGAGCGAGGAGAAGA
>Ga0105856_1000521_pt1 | contig 19739 bp, 18 predicted proteins | sample OrgsoiDNA_201060_FD_89681 | JGI IMG/M metagenome (GOLD analysis project Ga0105856, IMG submission 89681) | Permafrost soil microbial communities from the Arctic, to analyse light accelerated degradation of dissolved organic matter (DOM) -... | ecosystem: Environmental > Terrestrial > Soil >...
AACGAAGGCACGCCGAGCCTAAGCGAGGGGCCGGACGCCGGGGCGAGACCTTTTGGTTACTTTTGGGGCGTTTGCCAAAAGTGACCCGCTGTAAGAGCGGAACCATAAGAAGCCGTTACCGCAGCAACGGATATGTACCCAACCACCAAGAGCATGGTCGGCCCAAAGGCCGCCAAGCCCAACCCAGTCAAATCGCAATTTCCTACGATGAAACAAGCCAAGAGCCCCTTGCCCCAGAGCCACAGCCGACTAACATCAACCCAAAGGAAAAATACTCCCGACCCCCCTCAAGTTGCAGCCCAAAACTACCGACACAGTACAAATAGGACAAATACTCAAAACAACAGCATATTAGCCAAGCTACAGGCAAAATCCCCTGAGCTGAATTGTCCCTTTGACTGCCACCACGGGATTGCCAATACTCATGGCAACTTGATGCTACCCGCACGGAACAAGGAATAACCCTTTGAAGCTGGAACTCAAGAACAGCTTGTCGGTGAAGTTGCTCCGGGTCGTGCTCCTGTCGGCATTGATCGTCGGCGTAGTCTTGAGCTGCGCGCAGATCGTTTTCGATGCCTATAAAACACGTCAGGCCGTAGCCGGCGACGCCCAACGCATCCTCGACATGTTCCGCGACCCCTCGACCCAGGCCGTCTACAGCCTGGACCGGGAGATGGGCATGCAGGTAATCGAAGGCCTGTTCCAGGACGACGCCGTGCGCCAAGCCTCCATCGGCCATCCCAACGAAGCCATGCTCGCGCAAAAATCCCGCGAACTGCAGCACTCCAACAGCCGCTGGCTGACCGACCTGATCCTCGGCCAGGAACGCACCTTCACCACCCAACTGGTGGGTCGTGGCCCCTACAGCGAGTATTACGGCGACCTGAGCATCACCCTCGACACCGCCACCTATGGCCAGGGTTTCATCGTCAGCTCGGTGATCATCTTTATTTCCGGGGTGCTGCGCGCGCTCGCCATGGGCCTGGTGCTGTATCTGGTTTACCACTGGCTGCTGACCAAACCGCTGTCGCGAATCATCGAGCACCTCACCGAGATCAACCCCGACCGCCCCAGCGCACACAAGATCCCGCAGCTCAAGGGCCACGAAAAAAACGAACTGGGCATCTGGATCAACACCGCCAACCAGTTGCTCGAGTCCATTGAGCGCAACACCCATCTGCGCCATGAAGCGGAAAACAGCCTGCTGCGCATGGCCCAGTACGACTTCCTCACCGGTTTGCCGAACCGCCAGCAATTGCAGCAGCAACTGGACAAAATCCTCGTGGACGCCGGCAAATTGCAGCGTCGGGTTGCCGTACTGGTCGTAGGACTGGACGACTTCAAAGGCATCAACGAACAATTCAGCTACCAGACCGGCGACCAACTGCTGCTGGCCCTTGCCGATCGCTTGCGCGCCCACAGCGGTCGCCTCGGCGCCCTCGCCCGCCTGGGCGGCGACCAGTTTGCGCTGGTCCAGGCCGACATCGAACAACCCTACGAAGCGGCCGAGCTGGCCCAAAGCATTCTCGATGACCTGGAAGCGGCGTTTGCCCTCGACCATCAGGAAATCCGCCTGCGCGCCACCATCGGCATCACCCTGTTCCCCGAGGACGGTGACAGTACCGAGAAGCTGCTGCAAAAAGCCGAGCAGACCATGACCCTGGCCAAGACTCGCTCGCGCAACCGCTATCAGTTCTATATCGCCAGCGTCGACAGCGAAATGCGCCGCCGCCGCGAACTGGAAAAAGACCTGCGCGACGCCCTCGCCCGCGATCAGTTCTACCTCGTCTACCAGCCGCAGATCAGCTATCGCGACCACCGAGTGGTCGGCGTCGAAGCGTTGATTCGCTGGCAACACCCTGAGCACGGGCTCGTACCGCCCGACCTGTTCATCCCGCTGGCCGAACAGAACGGCACCATTATCGCCATCGGCGAATGGGTGCTGGATCAAGCCTGCAAGCAACTACGCGAGTGGCACGACCAGGGGTTTGTCGACCTGCGCATGGCGGTGAACCTGTCCACCGTGCAACTGCACCACGCCGAGTTTCCGCGGGTGGTCAATAACCTGCTGCAGATGTACCGCCTGCCACCGCGCAGCCTGGAACTGGAAGTCACCGAAACCGGCCTGATGGAAGACATCAGCACCGCCGCCCAGCATTTGCTGAGCCTGCGCCGCTCCGGTGCCTTGATCGCCATCGACGACTTCGGCACCGGCTACTCGTCACTCAGCTATCTGAAAAGCCTGCCGCTGGACAAGATCAAGATCGACAAGAGCTTTGTGCAGGACCTGCTCGATGACGACGACGATGCAACCATCGTTCGGGCGATCATCCAGTTGGGCAAGAGCCTTGGCATGCAGGTGATTGCCGAAGGCGTGGAAACCGCCGAGCAAGAGGCCTACATCATTTCCGAAGGCTGCCACGAAGGTCAGGGTTACCACTACAGCAAACCGCTGCCGGCAAGGGAGTTGAGCGCTTACTTAAAGCAGGCCCAGCGCAGTAACGCGGTCATTCTTTGAATTCTTAGTCATTGCCAAAAGATCGCAGCCTTCTGCAGCTCCTACATGGATCGCATTCCCAGTAGGAGCTGCCGAAGGCTGCGATCTTTTGATCTACAGCACCGCCGCCATCTGAATAAGAAATATTTCCAAGCGCTACCCTTTACACATAATGCGAAAGATTTGCATCATGTCGCAGTTTTGCGCGCCCACAGCGCCATTCCACCCTCTATCGAAGCAGGATGTTCGCCATGATTCGTATGCCTCTGGCTACCGCCAGTCTGTTGGCCATCGCTATTTCCCTCGCCGGTTGCGGCGAAGGCAAAGACAAGGCCGCCGCGTCGCAAGCGCCGACCCCGGCCGCCAGCACCGCCGCTGCCCCAGCTACTACGCCAGCCGCTGCCGGTAAAGTCGACGAAGCCGCCGCCAAAGCCGTGGTCGCGCATTACGCCGACATGGTCTTCGCTGTTTACAGCGATGCCGAATCTACTGCGAAAACCCTGCAAACCGCCGTTGACGCTTTCCTCGCCAAACCGAACGCCGAGACCCTGAAAGCCGCCAGAACTGCCTGGATCGCCGCTCGCGTTCCTTACCTGCAGAGCGAAGTGTTCCGCTTCGGCAACACCATCATCGACGACTGGGAAGGTCAGGTGAACTCCTGGCCACTGGACGAAGGCCTGATCGACTACGTCGACAAGTCCTACGAACACGCACTGGGTAACCCGGGCGCCACCGCCAACATCATCGCCAACACCGAAATTCAGGTCGGCGAAGACAAGGTCGACGTCAAAGACATCACCCCGGAAAAACTCGCCAGCCTGAACGAGCTGGGCGGTTCCGAAGCTAACGTTGCCACCGGCTACCACGCCATTGAATTCCTGCTGTGGGGCCAGGACCTGAACGGCACCGGCCCTGGCGCTGGCAACCGTCCTGCTTCCGATTACCTGGAAGGCGCCGGCGCAACCGGCGGTCACAACGATCGTCGCCGCGCTTACCTGAAAGCCGTGACCCAACTGCTGGTCAGCGACCTGGAAGAAATGGTCGGTAACTGGAAGCCGAACGTGGCCGACAACTACCGCTCCACCCTGGAAGCCGAACCTGCCGAAACCGGCCTGCGCAAAATGCTGTTCGGCATGGGTAGCCTGTCCCTGGGCGAACTGGCGGGCGAGCGCATGAAGGTTTCCCTGGAAGCCAACTCCCCGGAAGACGAACAGGACTGCTTCAGCGACAACACCCACAACTCGCACTTCTACGATGCCAAAGGCATTCGTAACGTGTACCTGGGCGAATACACCCGCGTCGACGGCACCAAAATGACCGGCGCCAGCCTGTCGTCTCTGGTGGCCAAGGCCGACCCGGCTGCCGACAACGCACTGAAAGCCGACCTGGCTGCCACCGAAGCCAAGATCCAGGTCATGGTCGATCACGCCAACAAGGGTGAGCACTACGACCAGTTGATCGCTGCCGGCAACACCGCAGGCAACCAGATCGTACGTGACGCCATAGCGTCGCTGGTCAAGCAGACCGGTTCGATCGAACAAGCCGCTGGCAAACTGGGCATCAGCGACCTGAACCCGGACAACGCTGATCACGAGTTCTGATCAACGTTGGCTGAATAAAAGGCGACCTTCGGGTCGCCTTTTTCATTTCAGGGCTGACTGGCTTTTTGGCCCACCGTGCCGAACTCGATCGGCGCCTTTATGTAGAACAGGGAAATGTCTTCAGCTTCCAGGCGCAGGAACAGGCGAACCGACTCCTCCTCGGTAATCGCCAGGCGAATTTCCATGGGCTGATCAGCCAATTCGAACAGATGCGAGGAGTGCAACCGACCGGTATGCCCAAAGCCTTCGATGCCGGTGGTCAGCGTCGCACCGCGCAACCCCAGCTCCTTGGCCAGATCGACCACCCACTCGCCCAGCATCTTGCCGTGGTGACGACGATTCTGTTGGGTAAAGAAAATCACCAGAAAACCATTCACGATTGATCTCCCGCCAGCACACACCCCCTTTATTGAGAATAGGCCGGCCTGGGAAAGGTCAGCGATATTTGTGTTGAAACGACTAGCGCTTTCGCGAGCAAGCTTCGCTCCTACAGGTGACTGCGGTCTTCGGTGAAAACCTGCCTCAGATCAACCAAACGATAATTCCTCTTATTCAATCCCCCCTGCCCTGTTAGACTTTGCGCCCTCGTTTTGCTCGTCTTTCAGGAAGTCTGATGCCGTCGTTGTTTCTTCGCTTGTGCACCTTGTTCATGGCCCTGGGCCTGAGTGCCTGCGATGACGCCCCGCGTTTTACCAAGGCCGAGCCCGGTGAAGCCCGGTCCGGTGGGAGTGCAACGGTGCGCAAGACCGATCAGAATTCATTTTCCCTGCCCTCCGCCAATCTGCCGCCGTCACGGCGCGTGGATTTCAGCGTCGGCAACAGTTTTTTCCGCAGCCCCTGGGTGATCGCTCCGTCGACCACCACCGCCCGGGATGGCCTCGGACCGTTGTTCAACACCAATGCCTGCCAGGGTTGCCACATCAAGGACGGTCGCGGCCATCCGCCGACACCTGATTCGCCGAATGCAGTGTCGATGCTGGTGCGCCTGTCGATTCCCGATGCACCGGCCTACGCCAAGGTCATCGAGCAACTGGGCGTGGTACCGGAGCCCGTCTACGGCGGCCAGCTCCAGGACATGTCCGTGCCCGGCGTCGCACCGGAAGGCAAGGTACGTGTCGATTACACGCCCGTACCCGTACGCTTCAAGGACGGCACCGAAATCGAGTTGCGCAAACCGAGCCTGAACATCACGCAACTGGGCTACGGCCCGATGCACCCCGACACCCGATTCTCGGCACGCGTGGCACCGCCAATGATTGGCTTGGGTTTGCTCGAAGCGATTCCCGAAGAAGCCATCCTGGCCAACGCCGCCGCTCAGGCAAAAGACAACAACGGCATCGCCGGGCGCCCGAACCAGGTGTGGGATGACGCCCTACACAAAACCGTCCTCGGCCGATTTGGCTGGAAGGCCGGGCAACCGAACCTCAATCAACAAAATGTTCACGCCTTCTCGGGTGATATGGGCCTGACCACCAGCCTGCGCCCGTTCGATGACTGCACCGACGCACAAACCGCCTGCAAGCAAGCGCCCAACGGCGGTGGCCCGGATAGCGAGCCGGAAGTCAGCGACAACATTCTGCGACTGGTGCTGTTCTACAGCCGAAACCTCGCCGTCCCGGCCCGCCGCGATGTCAGCGCGCCGCAAGTGCTGGCCGGCAAAAATCTGTTTTTCCAGGCCGGCTGCCAGTCCTGTCACACCCCGAAATACACCACTGCCGCCAATGCCGCAGAGCCTGAACTGGCCAATCAAGTGATTCGCCCCTACAGCGATCTGCTGCTGCATGACATGGGCGACGGCCTGGCCGACCACCGCACCGAATTCAAGGCCAGTGGCCGCGACTGGCGCACCCCGCCGTTGTGGGGCATTGGCCTGACGCAAGCGGTCAGTGGCCACACCCAGTTCTTGCATGACGGCCGCGCCCGCAACCTGCTCGAGGCCGTGCTCTGGCATGGCGGCGAAGCGAGCGCGGCGCAGCAACAGGTTTTGTCTTTCAATGCCGAGCAGCGCGCTGCGTTGCTGGCGTTTTTGAATTCTCTTTAAACACCTTATAAAAGAATCGGGAGCCCGACATGTTCCGTCCCAAATTGTTGTTCACCAGCCTTGCAGCGCTCGCCTTGGGCGCCTGTTCGCCGCAGGACCCGCAAGCGGTTACGTCGGCGGCCATCGCCAAGCAAGTGATCCTGCCGACCTACAGCCGCTGGGTTGAAGCCGACCGCCAACTGGCCGTCAGCGCCCTGGCCTTCTGCGAAGGCAAGGAAAACCTCGACACCGCCCGTGCCGATTTCCTGCATGCACAAAAAGCCTGGGCCGAGCTGCAACCGTTGTTGATCGGGCCGCTGGCCGAGGGCAACCGTTCGTGGCAGGTGCAATTCTGGCCGGACAAGAAAAACCTGGTCGGCCGTCAGGTCGAGCAATTGGTCACCACCCAGCCGCAGATCGATGCCGCTGCGTTGGCTAAATCGAGCGTGGTGGTCCAGGGCCTGTCGGCCTACGAATACATCCTGTTCGACAGCAAAATCGACATGGCCGACGCCACCCAGAAAGCCAAGTACTGCCCGCTGCTGACCGCCATCGGCGAACGTCAGAAGCAACTGGCCGAAGAGATCCTGTCGCGCTGGAACACCACCGACGGCATGCTCGCGCAAATGAGCAAGTTCCCGAACCAGCGCTACGCCGACTCCCACGAAGCGATCGCCGATCTGCTGCGCGTGCAGGTCACGGCGCTGGACACCCTGAAGAAAAAACTCGGCACGCCGATGGGTAGTCAGACCAAAGGCATTCCGCAGCCATTCCAGGCCGATGCCTGGCGCAGCCAGTCGTCGCTGCAAGGGCTGGAAGCCAGCCTCGCGGCGGCGAAAACCGTCTGGGTCGGCGTCGACAACAAAGGCCTGCGCGGCCTGTTGCCGAGCGAGCAGAAACCGTTGGCCGACAAGATCGACGCTGCCTACGCCGCCTCGCTCAAACTGTTCGCCAGCAACCAGCGCTCGCTGACCGAAATGCTCAACGACGATGCCGGTCGCCAGCAACTCAACGATCTCTACGACAGCCTCAACGTCGTCCATCGCCTGCACGAAGGCGAACTGGCCAAGGCGCTGGGCATTCAACTGGGCTTCAACGCCAACGACGGTGACTGATGAGGGCGAGTGCCATGCTGCGACGTCAGGCTCTGACTTTAGGTAGTTTGCTGCTGGGAGCAGTGACACTGGGCGGCTGGACGCTGTTCAAGCAAAAGGACAAGAGCCCGCTGCTGCTGTCGGCACGGGACGATACCGACGGCAAGCATTACGCCGTCGGTTATCGGCTGGACGGCACCCGGGTGTTCGCCACCCAGGTCGGCCAGCGCTGCCACGACATCATCAATCACCCGACGCTGCCGGTGGCGCTGTTTGTCGCTCGTCGTCCGGGCACCGAGAGTTATCTGGTTGACCTGCGCGACGGCACGCTGCTGCAAACCGTGACCTCGCAGCCGAACCGGCATTTCTACGGGCACGCGGTGATTCACAAGGATGGCGAGTGGCTGTACGCCACCGAGAACGACACCCGCGATCCGGGTCGCGGTTTGCTGGGTGTGTATAAGTTCGAAGGTGAGCGACTTATCCACAGCGGCGAAATCCCCACCCACGGTGTCGGCCCGCATCAGGTGTCGTGGATGCCCGACGGCGAAACCCTGGTGGTGGCCAACGGCGGGATTCGTACCGAGGCCGAAAGCCGGGTCGAGATGAACCTCAACGCCATGGAACCGAGCCTGGTACTGATGCAACGCGATGGTAGGTTGTTGAGCAAGGAAACCCTCACCCAACAGATGAACAGCGTGCGCCACTTGGGGATTGCCAGCGACGGCACCATCGTCGCCGGCCAGCAATTCATGGGGCCGTCCCATGAGTCGTCGGAGCTGTTGGCGATCAAGCGTCCGGGCCAGCCGTTCGTGGCGTTCCCGGTGCCGGAGCATCAGTTGCAGGCCATGGGGCATTACACCGCCAGCGTCGCGGTGCACAGCGAGTTGCGACTGGTCGCGCTGACCGCGCCCCGGGGCAACAGGTTTTTTATCTGGGACCTGGACAGCGGCGAAGTGCGCCTGGATGCGCCACTGCCGGATTGCGCCGGGGTCGGTGCGGTGGCCGATGGGTTTGTCGTGACGTCGGGTCAGGGCCGCTGCCGGTTCTACGATTGTCGCCAGACCGATCTGGTCGCGCAACCGCTGGAACTGCCGGCGGGGCTCTGGGATAACCACCTTCACCTGATGGCGATCTTTTGATATCAAAAAAAAGGCCTCGCATCTGCGAGGCCTTTTATTTGGGCTTTAGTGTATTCAACTCTGCGGCCTCAATCCCTGGGACATCCCGAACATGAACAGCAACAAATCATGGTCAGGTTGGGATGCCACGGCTGCTTTCACAACCCGTGGCAACGGGCAATGAGCGCCTTCGCTCATTGCGCTGAGGACTTGCGTGCGGGGCTGCTCCCAGGCCGCCACCGCCAATGAAGCAACTGCCAAGGCTCCAACCAGGAACAAACCTCGTGCAATTTCGAGTTTCATCGCTATAAACCTTTGATAGAGCTGCCAAACGCCTTGTCATAAAAGTAGACCAGATTCTTCCAGTCTGTATCACTGAACGACGAGTGGCGACGCAATTGCTTCAGGTCATGGGCGGCGGCGCGCTGGGCGGTCAAGCGCTGCCGGCACTTCTCAAGATCGATCAAGGCCACTTCAACGGTCGCCGCGTCACCTTCGCCGGTCACCCGCACAAATACGTGCTTGATGTAGATGCAACTGTGCTGCCAGCGCCCCTTGTGCATGCGGGCCAGGTTCTCGGCCAGCTCCTTGAGGACACGCTCGTGCACCGCCTCGCCATGCCGCTCGCGACCGCCACCGGCGTACCAGTGTTCGATTTCCTCGAAGCCGTCCAAGGACTTGGTGACCAGCAAGGCACGCCATTTGTGCACCGGGTCACGCTGGGCGCCGCAGAACACCATTTCCGGTACCCGCACACCCAGCGAAGACAGACCGATCAACGCATCACGCTCGCGCAATACCGTTGGACGACCGAAGGGGTGCAACCAACTGCGATAGATATGCCCGGTCTGACGCTTTACATACAGCAGCTGTCCGCTACTGCCCATGACGCGCTGCACACCACTTTCCCCACCGCGCCGGACGTTGGGTTCTTCTACCCACTCACCGCGCTGATTCCAGAAATAGTCGAAGCGGTCCTGGGGAGCGACTTCCGTTTCTGCTGCACATTGAACTGCCATCCTGTTACCTCTTGCGTAATACGTAAACCCGCCACATGGCATAGAGCGGTAAAAAGTCCAGTTGTTCCTGAATGCGGAAACCCGCTTGTTCGAATTCCTTTTCTACCGTGGCGGCCGGTAGCACAAACCGGTTTTGGTAACCTTCCTGCCCGCGCGCTTTCTCGGCGCGCTTGCGTTTCCAGGCCTTGAAGTTGCCGTCTACCCACAGCGAAATGATCACGCTGTCACGGGTGACACGCTCGAACTCGCGCAAAATGGCCAGTCGATGCTCGGCTTCCCCGATGTGATGGAGCAAACGCATGCAGAAAATGCTGTCTACGGCGTTATCGGGCAAGGCAATGTCGAAGGCTGAAGTGTGCAAGGGTTGTACCCGCTTTACCACTTCGGCTGGTTGCGACTGGGTCGCAATTTTCAACATTGATTCGGAGTTGTCAGCCCCGATGATCACGCGGTTGTGTTTTTCTGCCAGCAACGGCCAGAAACGCCCGGCACCGGACGGTAAATCGAGGACCAGCCCAGGTTCACCGGCCAGGGTCAGCGCCTTGCGGGCCAATTGCTCGTCACGCCAGTGGGACAATCGGCGACCGAGGCCTTCCTTATGCTTGCGCAAGTATTTCTGCGCATGCTGATCGTCGTACTTTTCGGAAAAATCCAGTTTGATCGGGCCGGCCATTATCAAAGTCTCCTGAGCTGCTGATGACAACCACATTAGGTAGCGTCGTGTCAGCTTCAGGTCATGACTTTGTGAAAACTTCGTTGTGTAAAAGGGCGAAGTATTTCAGGGTTTTACAGGGTGTAAAACGGTAGCGCGGGGCCAGCATTGTTGGGCCTGTTATGCTCAGGGCTGACTCAACTCGACCTCAAAGCGACAACCATTAGGCTCCATGGTGGTCAGGCTAACGGTCCAACCCTGATTTTCACAAATCCGCTGCACCAGCGACAGACCCAGGCCCAGGCCTTCGCCGCGTTTTTCGCTGCCCCGCACGAAGGGCTCGAACATTGCCTCGCGCTTCTCTTCCGGAATCCCTACGCCACTGTCCTCGACCCGAAACCCGCGGGCCGTGAGGGTTAGACGAATGAACCCGCGCTCGGTGTAGTGCAGCGCATTGCGCAACAGGTTACCCATCACCGCATGCAACAGGGTGGCGTTGTAGCCGGTACCAGGCGGATTGCCCGGTTCGAAATTCAGTATCAGGCCCTTGGACTCGATCGGTTCTCGCCAAAGACCCAGCAGCCCTTCGGCGACCTGACTGACGGTTTGCTGTGGCGACATGCTGGCGTCTTCACGCTGGGCGCGAGCGAGCATCAGGAAGGTCTGCACCAGTTCGCGCATTTCCTCACAGGCCCGGGCGATTCGCTCGACCTGGGCGCGCCCGCGCTGGTCGATGCCGGGGTTCTCCAGTAGCAGTTCACAGGAACTGGCCAGTACCATCAGTGGCGTGCGCAATTCATGGCTCACGTCACTGGTGAACAAGCGTTCACGGGTCAAGGCCTGGCGCAGGCGACCCAACGTGGCGTCGAAGGCCACCGCCAGTTCACCCACTTCATCGGCGGCGTAGTCCGGCGCCAGTGGTGGCGCCAAACCCAGCAACTGATCGCGGTGGCGCACCTGACGGGCCAGCCGCACCACAGGCGCCATGACTTTGCGCGCCAGGATCCAGCCGAGAAATACCGCCAGCGCCAGGCTCAGCACGAAGCCCACCAGCACCACGGCAAACAGCACTCGCTCACGTTCTTCGAAATCACTCTGGTCCTGCAACAGCACGTAACGCCGACCGTCGACGATCTCGACCATCGCGTGATACGACAGGTGTTCGCGAAAGACTTCGTGAAAACCGGAGTCCAGGTGACGCAGATCTTTGGGTAACTCGAAGTCGCCTTTGCCACCACTGAAATAGAACAGTTGGTCAGGCTCCGGGCGGTGACTCCAGTCCGAGACACTGTCCATCAGCAATAGGCGCTGCAAATCGCCACCCAGCCCTGCCGAAATCAGCTTCTCTTCCACCAGGTGCACGGTCGCCACGATGCCCATGGCGAAGGCCCCGGCCACCAATGCACTCATCAGCGCAAAGGCAATGATGATCCGTTGAGCAAGGCTCTGCTTAAACTCCATCTCGGCCCTCGGCCAAGCGATACCCCACACCGTGCACGGTTTGCAGCAGTGGCTTGGCAAAAGGCTTGTCGATCACCTGGCGCAGTTGGTGAACGTGGCTGCGCAGGCTGTCGCTGTCTGGGCAATCATCGCCCCACAGGGCTTCTTCGAGGATTTCGCGACGCAATACGTGAGGGCTTTTCTGCATCAGCACCGCGAGCAATTTGAGGCCGACCGGGTTGAGCTTCAGCAGGCGGCCTTCACGGGTCACTTCCAGGGTATCGAGGTCGTAGCTCAGGTCGCCGACCTGCAGCGAACGGCGACCACCGCCCTGGGTACGACGCATGACCGCTTCGATGCGCGCGGCCAGTTCGGACAAAGCGAACGGCTTGATAAGGTAGTCGTCGGAACCGGACTTGAAGCCTTGCAGGCGGTCATCCAGTTGATCCCGGGCGGTGAGCATGATCACCGGCGTGTCGCGGCGGGCGTCTTCTCGCAGACGCTTGCACAGGGTGTAGCCGTCAATGCCGGGCAGCATGATGTCGAGCACGATCAAGTCGTAATGCTCGGTGGCCGCCAGGTGCAGCCCCGACAAGCCGTCCTGCGCGCAATCCACGGTGTAGCCCTTGAGCCCCAGGTAATCAGCCAGATTGGCCAGGATATCGCGGTTGTCTTCAACCAATAGAATTCGCATGGGGCATTCCTCCGTACACAGTAACAGCCGTCATGGCCCGCGCAGCTTAAGGCCTGAAGTGACTCAGGGCTAGGGCCGGGTATCAGTGGGATCGATTGGCTCAACTAGCGGGCGGGCTTTACAAGTTTTTCACTATCGATTCACACCCTCAATACAGTACGTCGGTTAGACTCCCGCGGCTGATATTAAAGGAATAAAAACAATGGATTTTTTCAAGACGGCGCCAATGCGCTTTCTGTTGCTCGTCACCGGCGCATGGCTGGTTATTTTCTTTCTGACCCGCACGGTTCTGTTGCTCACTCATCTGGATGAGGCCGGTAGCGGTTTTCTCTCGGTTTTCGGTATCGGGTTTCTTTACGACCTCGGCTTCATTGCCTATGCGGCCTTACCAATGGGCCTCTACCTGCTGCTCTGCCCGCCCGCCTTGTGGCGCCGCCGTGGCCATCGCTGGTTTCTGCAAGGGCTGCTGACTGTCAGTCTGTTTGCCATGCTGTTCACCTCCGTCGCCGAATGGTTGTTCTGGGACGAGTTTGGTGTGCGCTTCAATTTCATCGCCGTCGATTACCTGGTGTATTCCGACGAAGTCTTGAACAACCTGCTGGAGTCGTACCCGATTGGTACGCTGCTGAGCATGCTCGCCGTGCTGGCCCTGGTCCTGAGCTTCGTGTTGCGCAAGGCTTTCAATGCCGCACTGGACGCGCCGCTGCCGCCGCTGCGCCGGCGCCTGTTCAATGCCTTGGCCCTGTTGATCGTGGCAGGCCTGAGTATGCAACTGCTCAGCCAGGACGCCCCGCGTGCCCAGGGTGGCAATGCCTATCAGAACGAACTGGCGAGCAATGGCCCGTATCAGTTCTTCGCCGCGTTCCGGAACAACGAACTGGATTACCCGCAGTTCTATAAAAGCCTGCCACCCGACGTCGTGGCCAAGCAGATTCGCGCCGAACTGAGCGAGCCGAACGCACAGTTCGTCGGCCAGGACCCGCAAGACATCCGCCGCAACATCGACAACCCGGGCACCCCGCGCAAGCCCAACATCGTGTTGGTGACCATCGAGAGCTTCAGCGCCAAGTACATGGGCAGCAATGGCGACGAGCGCAACCTGACACCAAACCTGGATGCCTTGCGTAAACAGAGCCTGTACTTCAACAACTTCTACGCCACCGGCACCCGTACCGACCGCGGCCTGGAAGCCATCACCCTGGCTATCCCGCCGACGCCGGGCCGCTCGATCGTCAAACGCGTGGGCCGTGAAAGCGGTTTCGCCAGCCTTGGCCAACAGCTCAATGCAGTGGGTTACGACAGCGTGTTCGTCTATGGCGGGCGCGGCTACTTTGACAATATGAACGCGTTCTTCAGCGGCAATGGTTATCGAGTTGTCGATCAAAGCAGCGTCGATGAATCAGAGATTCACTTCAAGAACGCCTGGGGCATGGCTGACGAAGACCTGTACAACCAGACCCTGAAACTGGCCGACGCCGACTATGCCAAACAGCAGCCGTTTCTGCTGCAACTGATGACCACCTCCAACCATCGTCCTTACACCTATCCGGAAAACCGGATCGACATCAAGTCCGGCAACGGTCGCGACGGTGCGGTGAAGTACACCGACTACGCCATCGGCCAGTTCCTTGAGCAGGCGCGTAAAAAGCCGTGGTTCGACAATACGATTTTCGTGTTCGTCGCCGACCACACCGCAGGCAGCGCCGGCAAGGAAGACTTGCCGATCAGCAACTATCAGATTCCGTTGTTCATCTACGCACCGAAGCTGATCGACGCCCGGGAAACCGCGCAGTTGGCCAGCCAGATCGATCTGGCGCCGACCCTGCTGGGCTTGCTGAACATGGACTACCAATCGACGTTCTTCGGCCGCAACCTGTTGCAGGACAACCCGCTGCCACCGCGGGTAGTGGTCGGTAACTATCAGCACCTGGGGTTGTTCGACGGCAAGGATCTGGCGATCCTGAGTCCGCGCCAAGGGCTGCGCCGTCACGACGACGCGCTGACCGAGAGCCGCGAATCGAAGGCCGAAGCCAGCGACCCGTTGATCACTCGCGCCATCACCTATTACCAAACCGCCAGTTATGGCTTCAAGCAACAGCTACTTGGCTGGAAAGCGCCCAAGGAGGGCGACCACCAAGTCAGCGAACGTTAATCGAATAGCCCCGGGCTGATGCCCCGGGGCTTTTTCTCATGTTCAGGATCCACCATGTCATCAACCGCTGCTCGCCCCGTCTCCCGGCCACTCAACTTCTGGGTGTGCCTTGGGGTTCCCGTCATTGCCGCAATCATTCTGGTGCTACTCGAACTGACATCGCTGGACATGACCCTGGCCAACTTCTTTTATGACCCGGTGGCCGGTGACTTCATTGGCCGACACAGTTACTTCCTGGAAAACATCCTGCACAACAAGGCCAAGGACGTGGTCATTGCGTTCTCGGTGTTTGCCGTGATCGCGTTTATCTGCTCGTTTTTTGTTGAAAAACTCAAACCGTTCAAACGGGAATTGGGCTGCCTGGTGTTGTCTCTCGCGCTGGCCACTTCCTTTGTCACGCCGGTCAAAGTGGTGACGTCGGTGCAATGCCCCTGGAGCCTGGAACAGTTCGGCGGTCATGAAACCTACAGCGAGCTGCTCAGCCCGCGCCCGCACACCGATAAACCCGGCCGTTGCTGGCCAGGCGGTCACGCGGCCACCGGTTTCACGCTGTTTGCACTGTTCTTCGTGTTGCGCGACCGGCGTCCGCGCCTGGCCCGCATCGCGTTTGTCTTCGCTTTTGCCCTCGGCTCGGTGTTTTCCATCGGCCGGATGATGCAGGGCGCGCACTTCTTCTCCCACAACGTGTGGACGGCGGTGTTCTGTTGGCTGATTTGCCTGGGGTCGTATTACTACGTGTTGTATCGACCGGCGGGCAAGGTTGATCGGGCTGACAAGGCAAAACCTGCCCGCGCCTGAAACACAGATCCAAATGTGAGAGCGGGCTTGCTCGCGAAGAGGGAGTGTCAGTCAACATCAATGTTGCCCGACACACCGCTTTCGCGAGCAAGCCCGCTCCCACAGGGTCCAGTGCAGTTTCAAGATCAGCGTAAATTGAGGGCAATAAAAAACCCCGCCTGCTTTCGCAGGCGGGGTTTTTTATAGGGGTAAGGCTGGCTTACATCATGCCGCCCATGCCACCCATACCGCCCATGTCTGGCATACCGCCGCCAGCCGAGCCTTCATCTTTGATCTCAGCGATCATGGCTTCGGTGGTGATCATCAGGCTGGCGATGGAAGCCGCTGCCTGAAGAGCCGAACGAGTCACTTTAGCCGGGTCAAGGATGCCCATTTCGATCATGTCGCCGTATTCGCCGGTAGCAGCGTTGTAACCGTAGTTACCCGAACCCTGCTTGACCTTGTCGACTACTACGCTTGGCTCGTCGCCGGAGTTGGCAACGATCTGACGCAGTGGCGCTTCAACAGCGCGACGCAGCAACTGGATACCAACGTCTTGATCGGCGTTGTCGCCTTTCAGTTCGGAGATAGCCTGCAGAGCGCGAACCAGTGCCACGCCACCGCCAGGTACCACGCCTTCTTCAACGGCTGCACGAGTAGCGTGCAGGGCGTCTTCAACGCGGGCTTTCTTCTCTTTCATTTCAACTTCGGAACCAGCGCCAACCTTGATCACTGCAACGCCGCCGGACAGCTTGGCCAGACGCTCTTGCAGTTTTTCACGGTCGTAGTCGGACGAAGTGTCAGCCACTTGCTGACGGATTTGCAGAACGCGAGCCTGGATATCAGCTTCAACGCCGGCGCCGTCGATCACGGTGGTGTTTTCTTTGGACAGGATCACGCGCTTGGCATTACCCAGGTGTTCCAGGGTAGTGCTTTCCAGGCTCAGACCGATCTCTTCGGAGATAACGGTACCGCCGGTCAGGACAGCGATGTCCTGCAGCATGGCCTTGCGACGGTCGCCGAAGCCTGGAGCCTTGACGGCTGCGACTTTAACGATGCCACGCATGTTGTTCACAACCAGAGTCGCCAAGGCTTCGCCTTCAACGTCTTCAGCCACGATCAGCAGTGGACGGCCGGCTTTTGCAACGGCTTCCAGTACTGGCAACATTTCGCGGATGTTGGAGATTTTTTTGTCGACCAGCAGGATCAGCGGACCGTCGAGCTCGGCGGTCATGGTCTCTGGCTTGTTGACGAAGTACGGGGACAGGTAGCCACGGTCGAACTGCATGCCTTCAACAACTGACAGTTCGTTTTCCAGGCCCGAGCCTTCTTCAACGGTGATCACGCCTTCTTTACCGACTTTTTCCATGGCTTCGGCAATGATGTCGCCGATGGAGTTGTCGGAGTTGGCCGAGATGGTGCCGACCTGAGCGATTGCCTTGGTGTCAGCGCAAGGCTTGGACAGGGCTTTCAGCTCTTTGACAATAGCGATGGTCGCTTTGTCGATGCCGCGTTTCAGGTCCATCGGGTTCATGCCGGCAGCGACGGCTTTCAGGCCTTCGTTGACGATCGATTGAGCCAGAACGGTAGCGGTGGTGGTGCCGTCGCCTGCGTCATCGTTGGCACGGGAAGCAACGTCTTTAACCAGCTGCGCGCCCATGTTTTCGAAACGGTCTTTCAGTTCGATTTCTTTGGCTACGGAAACGCCGTCCTTGGTGATGGTCGGAGCGCCGAAGCTCTTCTCGATGATCACGTTACGGCCTTTCGGGCCCAGGGTCGCTTTTACTGCGTCAGCCAGGACGTTTACACCGGCGAGCATTTTCTTGCGGGCGGAGTCGCCGAATTTAACTTCTTTAGCAGCCATGATCGATATTCCTTAAATACTTTGTAGTAGCGGGAAAATGAACGGGAAATCAGCCTTCGATAACAGCGAGAATCTCGTTCTCAGCCATTACCAGCAGGTCTTCGCCGTCAACTTTCACAGTGTTGCTGCCGGAGTACGGGCCGAACACAACCTTGTCACCCACTTTTACGGCCAGTGCACGCACTTCACCGTTTTCCAGCACACGGCCGGTACCGACAGCGAGGATCTCGCCGCTGTTGGCTTTTTCAGCAGCCGAACCTGGCAGGACGATACCGCCAGCGGTTTTCTTTTCTTCTTCGCTGCGACGGATAACGACGCGGTCATGCAGAGGACGAAGCTTCATTGTCGATCTCTCCTAATTGTGGTTTTCATCGGCCGGTGTATTCCCGGCGGGTTTAACAAATCCGGCGGTGCCGGGTGCGGTTCGTCGAGCGAACCGCGGAAGTCTGTCTGGCTTGATCGCCAGAAACCTTGCGGTGACCGTTACATAAGGGCGCATAAGCTTATTACAAGGGCGAGCCAGCAAATTTTTTCATGTTGTTGCCCGCAAATGAACACGGCACCCGAAGGTGCCGTGTGGCTGAAACGCTTTACTTGGGATCGCGGTGTTCGAACTCGCCTTCGATCACGTTGGGCTCACGGCCCAGCGGTTGACGCGGAGCAGGACCGCCCCGCGGTTGCAGGTCATCGGCGAATGCACGCTGACGGATCGCCTGTTCTTCGGCGCGCTCACGCATCTTATTCGCCACCAAACGGCGAGACAGCGGCAGCAACATGATCAGGCCCAGTACGTCAGTGACGAAACCCGGCAGGATCAACAAGCCGCCAGCCAGGGCCAGCATCAAGCCTTCAAGCATGGTCTGGGCCGGCAGTTCGCCGCGGTTCAGGCTTTCACGGGCACGCAGTGCAGTAGCCAGACCGGCGATACGCAGCACGAACACGCCGAGCATCGAGCCGAGAATGACCAGCAGCAGAGCCGGGAAAAACCCGATCGCACCGCTGACCTTGACGAATACGAACAGCTCCAACACCGGAAACAGTACAAAGAGCAATAAAAAAGGGCGCATCAAATGGTTCCTCAACGCAAGAATGCCTTGCCAGTGTTCCCTAGATGACGTCGCCGATTCGTGAATTCAAGCGTCGGCCACTTCATTTTTTGGCCAATGCTCGGCGTGAGCCAGGAAAACCAAGGCTTCGCGCACTTGTGTCGGCGTATTACAAGGCGCTTGAAACGGTAGCCAGTAGAGCCCCTGACCGATGCGCAGGTGCATGCCTTCGGTGTCGATGCCGGCCAGTTGCGCCGGGGTTGTCGTCGGCAAACCGGCGAGTTCGACATAGTGTGCGATGGCTTTGGTGTGGTCGGCATTCATGTGCTCGACCATGCTCACTTCAGCCTTGCCGGCTAACGGGTTGGCCAAGGTCAACTGATCGACCCAATGAATCGCGCCGAAACCGCCGATGTAGCGGTGACGCACCGGTTTAAGCACCCAGAAATCGAAATCGTGGGCCTTGTGGTAACTCTGCGAATCCGGGAAATAGCGGTAGTACCGCTCGGCTGCCGCTTCGATGGCCGCCTCGTCCTCGAGTTTTTCTGCTTCGGCAAGGTACGTCAGGCGACCAACGGCTTGAGCATCTTCAGCCCCACGCTCGCCGACGAACAGTGAGCATTTCGGATCTTTTTGCAGGTTGTGAGTGTGCTGGGCAATGCGGCTGATCAGGATCAGCGGCCGGCCCTGCTCGTCCAGGCAGTACGGGACCACCGAGCCAAACGGGAAACCGGGCATGGCCTTGGAGTGTGTCGAAAGCACTCCGCGGTATTCCTTGAGAAGCAATTCTCGGGCATTCTTCGCCGCTTCAACGCTCAATTTATGACTCCTTATATAGAATCCGTCGAAAAAACGGACAGGCGCCTGGGGATAAGTTCCAGTACGCCATCGGGGCAGTTCTCATGTGCAACCAGGCCACATCAGGTGCAGATCGAGAGGCCCTCTAGAAGGAACCACTCTCTGACCTGCAATTGGGGCATGCGAATGCAACTCACTGACAAAGTAATCATTATCACTGGCGGTTGCCAGGGTTTAGGCCGTTCGATGGCCGAGTATTTAGCCGGCAAGGGCGCGAAGCTGGCGCTGGTCGATCTGAACCAGGAAAAGCTCGACGACACCGTTGCCGCTTGTAAAGCCAAGGGCGTCGAGGCCCGCGCCTACCTGTGCAACGTCGCCAATGAAGAGCAAGTGACGCACATGGTCGCTCAGGTGGCCGAAGACTTCGGTGCGATCCATGGCCTGATCAACAACGCCGGGATCTTGCGCGATGGCCTGTTGCTGAAGGTCAAGGACGGCGAAATGACCAAGATGAGCCTGGCCCAATGGCAGGCCGTGATCGACGTCAACCTGACCGGCGTGTTCCTGTGCACCCGTGAAGTCGCGGCCAAAATGGTCGAGCTGAAAAACAGCGGCGCGATCATCAATATCTCGTCGATTTCCCGTGCTGGCAACGTTGGCCAGACCAACTACTCCGCTGCCAAGGCTGGCGTGGCCGCAGCCACAGTGACCTGGGCCAAGGAACTGGCGCGCTACGGCATTCGCGTGGCGGGCATTGCGCCGGGCTTCATTGAAACCGAGATGACGTTGGGCATGAAGCCTGAGGCTCTGGAGAAGATGACTGCCGGGATTCCGCTCAAACGCATGGGCAAGCCTGAAGAAATCGCCCATTCGGCGGCGTACATTTTCGAGAACGACTACTACACCGGTCGGATTCTGGAGATGGATGGCGGGTTGCGGATTTAAGTCCAGACACAAAACAAAT
>Ga0105856_1000526_pt1 | contig 19649 bp, 18 predicted proteins | sample OrgsoiDNA_201060_FD_89681 | JGI IMG/M metagenome (GOLD analysis project Ga0105856, IMG submission 89681) | Permafrost soil microbial communities from the Arctic, to analyse light accelerated degradation of dissolved organic matter (DOM) -... | ecosystem: Environmental > Terrestrial > Soil >...
CATTTTAGGGAGTGTGTCATGTCGCTTAAGATACCGCGTCCGGTCGATCCATCGCTGCATCCACTCGTCACCGGCAATTACCGTCTCGCCACACCCGCAATCGAAGGCTTCTACGAACTCGTCACGCGCTGTCTGCGCTACCGGATCATGGGTGCGCTCATCTATGGCCCGTCGCGGCTTGGCAAGACCCGCGCCATCGAATACGTGCGGCTTCTACTCGCACGCGAATACCCGAAGATCACCACGTACCATGCGCAGTGCGAGCACAAGCCGCGGCACGCCGAGGGCCCGTTCTTCGCAACGCTGCTTGAGGCGGTCGGCGACACTTGTCCGAATGCCGGCACAACGTCGACCAAACGAACGCGACTCTCGTTGCGCATTCGCGAGGCCGCCGCCAGGGCCGGAAGTGGCACCGTGATCCTGTTCTGCGACGAGGCGCAGAGACTGAATGACCACGAGTACGAATGGCTGCGGGACGTGCACGACGCGCTCGATCGTCAGCAAATCAAACTTTTCACGTTTCTCGTTGGACAGGAGGAACTGCTTGCACAGAAGACGGCACTCCAGGTTGCGCACAAGACGCAGATCGTCGCGCGTCTCATGGTCGAAGAACTTGCCTTCTCCGGCATCCGCAACGCCGAGGATGTCGCAACGTGCCTTAATGGTTACGACCAGACCGCCTATCCCGAGCGGACCCCCTGGAGCTTCACGCGCTTCTATGTGCCTCAGTCCTTCGACGCCGGCTATCGACTGACCAGCGACGCCGCCGTTCTGTGGCAGGCGTTCGAGGCCGCACACCACAAGGCGAGCTTGCCAGGGATCCTGGACTTGCCCATGGAATCATTCGCACGCGCTGTCGAGATCGTGCTCAAGGACAGCGAGCTCAAGGACGCACCAGGCTACTGCCCCGACGCGGCTTTGTGGACTCACTCGGTACGTCACTGCGGTTACGTTCAGTCTCGACATGCCACCGGACGCGTGCTTGCGACGGCGTAACCCGGCGGCGCTTAAGCCGCCTCGTTTCCCGATTCTGGCGTTTGACGAGCGCGAACTCCGTCTGGCGCTCGGGAGCGTCTTCAATCTCAAATGGCTAGTACCGGGAGAATCACTGGTCTCGATTCTGTGGAAGTTCAGCTGTGCAAACGCACTCGCTGCCGATTTCCTCGTTCAACTGATAGACCCCGATATTGACCCGTCTGTAGGCGTGGCTCCTGTGCGCGAGGTCGTCAACCTCATGCGCCTTCGTCGTCTGTTGCGCCTGCCCGAGAACGTGCTGCACGCATCGCTGCTCGACGCGGCGGTCCCTGGTCGCTACCACCCCGCTTTCCGGTATTGCCGACAGTGCGCGGCACATGGCTACCACAGTGTGCTGTATCAACTCAACGATGAAGACCGTTGTCCTGCGCATCGGCAATCGCTCGAAACGCGATGCCTGCACTGTGGGGAAGAGACGCCCTACATCGTCAACGCCAGCCTCGTCGAAGCACCGTTCCGATGCGTCTCGTGCCACTCGCACTTCAGCTACGGGCGCCTTTCGCTACTTTCGACAACCCCGGCGATGCGCAGGCGGGACCGCGCTGCCATCAGTCATCGATTGCGTGTTCGCTCGGACGACAATATGGACGTCCCTCGTCCTGAGCAGCGTCCACGGTCGCCGGCTGACGACTTACGCGCCATGAGGCGGTGACACTTTTAATTCGCGTCCGACAACCTGTTGAATTCTCGTGATTTTTCTCGCCGCCGGTGCTGCATTTAGGCGAATTGACAGATTTACTAGCGAACTTGTGACAGATTTATTTCGATCTACGAGTCGCGACTAGACGTTCCACTAGACACATCATGCATGGACCTGCCGCGCCCCAGCGATGCGAGGATTAAGCTCGAGATGGATTAAACCAACGGCTCAGAGCATGGCCCCGTTCATTCGGACATTGATATGCGCCGCATCACCGACGTGTGCAAGCTGCGCTCCCTCGTCGACGTCGACGAAGGCTTCAGCACGTGAGCATTCAACATCGAGCGCACCGTGAAGGCGCTGATCAAAGCCGGTGCAAGCGCGATCCACATTAGTGGGAGTCGGCCGTTGCGGGCATCGGCCGGGCAAGGCCATCGGGCTTGTCTCGTTCCGCATCCCCCGTCAGTCAGACTCAAATGCGAGATGCGGAGCCGACCCGCGATCACTTCTTCGAGACATCCTCCAGCGCTAAGATCTGCTTCTCAGGGTCAACGCCGCACCGCTACAGATATCTGGCTCTTGCCAGTCGCACAGGAGCCGGCGATCAGAACGGCCACTTTCTGTCAATGAATCTGCATGTTCGAAGGTCTTGGACGGTGGCTCAATTCAAGCCTGGCAGCCGAACGAGTCGAATCCTTCCAGCGTCTTTGGCTGCGGAAGTTGGCGCGTCGCATTTGCAGGCTGAGCTTCTTGTCGTCGCTTCGGCCGTCCTTGTCGTGAATGAGCCGTGAGAGAAATTCGGTGAAGGCCGGCCTGCGATCGCTACCTCAGCGTTTTGCGTTTCTAGCGAATCGAGGATACGCAAGGCTACAGTTCCCTGTTCTCGAAAATTATTGCCACAAGATTTCGGAGCGTCGATGAACTGTCTTCTAATCGATAAGCGATGCCCAGGCTAGCGCGCAAGTCTGCTCCTTTGAGTGCCAAATAACGGACAGCATCGGGCCTGCTGGTACTCATACATTGCGGAACTATCGTTACGCCGAGCGAGCTAGCCACCAAATTGATGGTCGACGAGATCTGGGGGGCGTGCTGAACGACGTTTGGAGCAAAGCCACATTTCTGACACGCAAGGATGATTGATTCGGTCAATCCAAGGCGTGTTGTGCGCGGATACAGGATGAACTGCTCATCCTTCAGGCTGCTTAACGAAAGACTTGTTCTCGAGGCCAGGCGATGATTACGGTTGACCGCTAGCACCATCGGTTCATTCGAAATCAGGTCGAAGCGAATGTCTTCGCCGGCATCAATCGGGAGGCGGACAAACGCGGCGTCGATGCGTCCCTGTCGCAACGCGTCGATCAGTTGCGCCGACCGGTTCTCTTCAAGCCTCAACTCAACATCCGGATAGAATTCCCTAAAGCGATTTAGCGAACCTGTGACGGCCGGATTGAATGAAGCCGACTCGGTAAATCCCACGCAGATTTGCCCTGCAAGGCCTTGCGCGTATAGCCGAGTCCGCGTGATCGCTTTGTCGACGCTTTCTAGGATGGCGCGGGACTCTGAAAAAAATATCTCACCGGCGGCTGTCAGCGTGACTTTACCCGGCGCTCGGTCAAAGAGCCGGACTCCTAACTCTTTCTCCAAGGCCTTGATCTGCTGAGTGAGCGGCGGTTGCGCGATGCCGATCCGGTGCGCGGCCCGCGTGAAATGCAGCTCTTCTGCAACCACTAAAAAGTACCGCAGATGACGTAGCTCCATACTTTAAAGGTATCCACAATGTGCTTTCAATATATTGGACAGACATTGTACTCACTCCTAGACTGTTTTCAACGCCCTGCAACCTTTGGCCAGCCACACGCGGTCCCCCAATCCCTTTTCAAACTGAAAACACGCGTCCAACCAAATGAGCGCCACTCAAAGAACAGACAACCACTATGACTGATAACGTGACCCCTTCGTCTTCCTCGACTGCAACGCTCGCACAATTTGCCGCGAATCTCCGATTTTCAGATATCCCTCACAGCGTGACCTCACGAATCAAGCTGCATGTTCTCGATGGCCTCGGCGTCTGCCTGCATGGCTCAGCCCTTCCCTGGACCAGGATGGTCAGGGACATGGTAGTGGCTGAGGGCGGAAACGGATCGGCGTCACTGTGGGGCGGCCGTGACAAGACATCCGTCTCACAAGCCGTACTGGTTAATTGCACTGCAGGACACGCGTTCGAAATGGACGATATTCATAAGGAATCTGTACTGCATCCGAACTCGCTGGCAGTCCCGATTGCGCTTGCGCTAGCCGAATCCGGTCGCGCGCTGGGAATCGTCGCGAGAGGGCGCGAAGTGTTGACTGCGATCATTGCCGGCTATGAAGTCGGAACGCGAGTTGGAAACGCCGCTACGACGTCGCTGTTCCTCAAAGGGTTTCATCCGCAAGGGACGTCGGGTGCGTTTGTGGCAGCCACGACCGCCGGAAAGATGCTCGGCCTGGACGCCGCGCAAATGCAGAATTGCCTCGGTATTGCCGGGTCGATGGGCGCGGGCCTGATGGCGGCCCAAGAAGGCGCCATGGTCAAGCGCCTGCACGCAGGCAAGGCAGCGCAAAGCGGCGTCTACGCAGCGATGCTCGCGAAAGCCGGCTTTACCGGCATACTGAATGTACTCGAAGCGGACTACGGCGGCTTTCTGAGCTCCTTTTCGACCCACTATGACCTCTCGAAACTGACGAGCGACCTCGGCAGTTCTTGGGAAGCGGGAAAAGTCGGCTTCAAGATGTATCCGAACGTAACGAGTATTCATACGGCACTCGACGCGTTGCAGTCGATCTTGCTGGAAGAATCAATCGATTCGACCAGGATTGCGTCGATCAAAGTTGGGTGCGGGCACATGACCTACGTTCACACCGCTTGGCCATATGTTCCCCACGGCGTGACCGCCGCGCAGATGAATCTGTACTACGGCCTCGCTGTCATGGCAATCCGGAGAAACGTTTCCGCTGCCGACTACGCGCCGGATCGGCTTGCGGACCCGGACGTGCTCGCCTTCATCCGGCGGATCGAGGCGTTCGAAGATCCCGAGATTGAATCGATGGGATCCGCATACCGCCACGGGTGCGATCTGTCGGTGACGACGACGGACGGGACCGTGCATACGCGCCGCATTCTCGCGAGACGCGGCAGTCCGGAAAATGATGTCCGCGCGGCAGAGATAGAAGACAAGTTTCGCAATAACGTGGCGGCATTGCTGCCTGGTGCATCGCAGAACCGGCTAATCGAACTCGCCTTGGCCTTTGACGAACTATCGGATGTCGAACCGGTCAATGCCGTCCTCCGCGTTTAGCGATGCGGCGACAACTGTGCCCTGGTTGCAGGTAATCAACGCTTCGTTTGAAACGAGCCGTTGGAATGCTGCGCCAAAAAACAATATTGGAGACAATCATAATGAACAGTGTCAGCGCGCGGCTTGACCGCTTGCCGATTACGTCGATACACCGCAAGGCCATCATCGCGCTTGCCTTCGCTTACTTTTTCGAACTCGGCGACGTCAGCACCTTTGCTTTCGCAGCGCCAAGCCTGATGCAGCAATGGCACATCAGCGTCCACATCGTGGCGATCATCACTTCGGCAGGATTCGGCGGTATGTTTCTGGGCGGCATTCTGGGAGGTCGGATTGCCGACCTCGTGGGACGCAAACGCGGCCTTGCCATTTTCATTCTGATCTACACGACCGCTTCGTTGCTGAACGCGTTCGCCTGGGATACCGCGAGCCTCGTTGTCCTGCGGGTCATGACGGGCATCGGCATCGGCGCGATGACGGTGATCGCGAATACGTATATCAGCGAAATGTTTCCAGCAAGGGTGCGTGGCAAGTATCTGGCATCCATTCTCACCATCGGTCTGATCGGGATCCCTGCGACCGCGTTAGTGGCACGGGTCGTCATTCCGCTTGCGCCTTGGGGCTGGCGATGCGTTTTTGTCTGGGGCAGCCTGGGCGCCGTTTCTCTCTGCTATCTGATCAAGCTTCCCGAGTCGCCACGCTGGTATCAGATGCTTGCGCGTCACGCCGAAGCGCGAAGTGCGGTCGATGTCATGGAGCAGATCGCCTTACAAGAAACAGGAACGCTCGAGCCACCGACTTTCAGTGCCGAATTGGAAAATGAACAAGCAAGCACGAAATACGTCGACCTTTTTTCGAAGGGACAACGCGGCAAAACGGCATTGCTGATCGTTGTGTGGATATTCCAGACGATCGGCGCCTATGGATTCCTCGCCTGGGTCCCGACGCTGCTGGTCGACCACGGGTTTTCTATCGTCAAATCGCTGACCTTTACCTGCGTAATAGCCGCCTGTAATCCCTTGGGGTCGCTGCTCGCGTCGAGATTGGTGGAACGCTTCGACCGAAAATGGTTCATGACCGTTGCAAGCGTGGCAATCGCAGTGTTTGGCATGTTGTACGGCTTGACGTTTGAGCCCGCGCTCATTCTCGTTTTCGGAGCGCTCGTCGTCATCTGCATTCAAAGCTTTGTAGCGGCTGTATATGCTTATACGCCTGAGCTGTTTCCGACCAGCCTCAGATCATCGGGGCATGGCCTTGTGTACGGCATTGGACGGCTTGCAAACGTGTTCGGTCCGCTTCTGATTGGCAGCATCTACGCGGGCCTCGGGTATCGAAGTGTGTTCCTCTATATCGCGGCGTGCTGGCTCACGGTTGCGGTCGCAATCGGCTTATTCGGCCCGCTGACTTCAGCGAAACCATTGGAGGTGATCAATGCGTAGAAATGAGGCAGTACAAATCGGTCCTTCCCCGATTTGAGTGGGCAAAAATAATCGTATTCGCATTTCAGTGGCACGATCGCGATCAGTCAGATCGTAATTTGTTGTAAGGACACCAACGAAGTCTCTTGTCGGACCCGCAATGGCCCTTCAACCCAACAAGTCCCAATCACTCGTGCCTGTATTGAACTCATTCGCCGAGCGAAAGATGCTTGGCGAAATGAGCGATTTGCCTTGGAAGCTTAACCGAGCAATATCGGCCACTTTCGCACTTTGGATCCAGGCATATTGAACGTGGGCAATGGTGTCACGGCAGCCACAACGAACGCGTGTCTCTGTTCCCAGAGAACTATGGAAGAGGAGCGCCAAGTTAGTCGTATCGACGCGTCATGGAGAGACGCTTTCGAAGCGGAGCCAATTCTGGCTGATTGCGCAACTTGATAGCAACGCTACGAGAACGAAAAGCTGGGCAGGAGACACCCTTGAAGACCTTCAGTGCCCGGCTCGACCGATTGCCGATCAAGTTAAGCACCTCCCCAGCAACGAAGCCACCATCAAGCTGATTTAGCTACCGTTACAAAACATCACCGCGATTTTGGGAGCGCTCAGCGCACGACTGGAAAAACGCGATGAATCAGTCCGTTATGCTTTGCGACGATCGCTTTATCCGACAGTGCTGGTAACGGTTAATTCCGCCTGCCGTAGGGTTGGCTTTGCCTTTGCGCGCGAAGATAATGACGGTTCCTCTACGAACCCTACCGACCTACCTCACCGCATTTTCTCGCGATCGCCCGGGCAGATCCTTCAGCATGTCCAGAAATGCCCGGACCTTCACGCTGAGCAGGCGACGCGAATTATAAAGAGCCCATATCTCTACTGGCGAGCCAGACTCCCCCCAGCAAATCAATCTCCCCGACGATACATCCCGTTCGACCAGCAGCCTAGGCAAGAGTGCCACACCCACCCCTTCCAAAACAGCGTCGCGGACCATCAAATACGACGACAGGCGAAGCACTGGTATTGGCTTGAGCGTTCTCGCACTGCCGTCTCTCATGCGCATGTTCCACGGCGCGCCAGACGCCAACGAAAAGACAACAGCCGGTACGGCGAGACCTTCCGTGTCGAATTTCGATGCAGAAGGTAGCGACATCGTAGGAGCCGCAACTATGACCCGCTGATCACCTAGGATGCGCCTCCCCATCAGCCGTTCATCATGCGGCGGATCAATCCGAACGACGAGGTCGTAGCCGTCGTCCACCGGATCCACTACGCGATCCTCGGCAATGATTTCGAGTTCGACCTGCGGGTAAGCAAGCGCGAAGCGTGCTGCGATAGGACACAGCACCACGTGCGCAAAAACGATCGGGGCACTGATGCGCAACCGCCCGCGCGGAACCGGCGCTCTTGATGCAATCACTTCGCCAGCCTCCTGAATCTCTGCCATGAGGCCTCGCGTACGCTCATGAAGAACAAGTCCCTCTTCCGTCAAGCGCAGCCTGTGTAAGCCGCGCTCGATCAGCCTTACGCCAAGGCTATCCTCCAACTCGGCAACGCGCCGCGACAACGTCGCCTTGGGACGGTCAAGCGCGCGACTGGCAAGTCCAAAGCCACCGTAAAGTGCGACCGCGTTGAAATCGGCGAGCGACGTGAGATCCATGATCGTTCCATTATCGAGACGAGGTGTATGGATTTTGGCACTTTCAGCCCCAATGCGGAACGTTTATTGTGTGTCTTACGGGCTGACACACAGCCCATTCACCTCAAGGAGAAAGTCATGACAATCCTCATCACTGGCAGCACAGGCTCTATCGGCAAGCAAATTCTCGAGCATCTGAAAGATAGCGATGTCGAGCTACGAGCGCTCACCCGTGCCCCGGAAAAAGCGCAATTCCCGGCAGGTGTTACCGCGGTCAAGGGGGATTTGTCCGACATCGACGCCGTACGTCAAGCGATGAAAGGCGTCAGCACGCTGTTTCTGCTGGCCCCCAATGCGCCGGACGAACTGACCCAGGCGCTGCAAACACTGAGCATCGCGCGGGAAGAAGACGTGAAGGGCGTGGTTTATCTCTCCGTATTCAAAGGAGCCGAGTATGTGGATGTGCCCCACTTCACCGGCAAATATACTGTCGAACGCATGATCGAACACTTGGATATTCCGGCGACCGTGCTGCGCCCCGCGTATTTCATCCAGAACGATGTCCGGCAGAAGGACCCCCTGCTCACACATGGCGTGTATGGCATGCCAATCGGCGCAAAAGGCATTTCCATGGTCGATGTCCGCGACATAGGCGAGGCAGCCGCCCTGGAACTCCTGCGCCGCGAGCATGCCGCTGAACCGTTACCGCGTGAGACCTTTGAGCTCGTCGGGCCTGACGTGATCGATGCGCAAACGGTGGCATCGATCTGGGCTGAGGCGTTGGGACGTCCTGTGCGCTACGGCGGCGATGATCTCAATGTTCTTGAGCAGCGCCTCCGGTCAGCCGCCCCAAGCTGGCTCGCTTACGACATGCGCCTTATGATGGCCAGATATCAACAGGACGGGGCAGTCGCTTCGAAAGCAGAGGTCGATCGCTTGGCTACATTGCTCGGACGGCAGCCGAGATCCTATCGGGACTTCGCCGCGGCAATGGCGTCGGCATGGGCTAAAAGCTAACCTTGACGCCGCGGCTCCCTCCAAACTGGAGGTGCCGACAGGTTATGCTAAGGTTCTGACGACCGCGAGCAATCAGTGAGCAAATAGACATTGACTTGCTATTTAAATCGCTGTCCTCTTAGACCGCGAATAAAATAAACAGAGTCGTCCGAGCGCTGAAGCGCTCGGCAGCAGATCAGCGAATAGTTAAGTTTGGTAAGCTATGGATGCGAGTGCGTTGCACGAACTGTGTCACAAAAAGCGAAATTAATGCAACTTTGCGCCGGTGCACTCATCCACACAGCGAACCTTCCTGAGACCACTGCAGTAAGGTTCGCTGTGTCGGTCAATCAATGTGCGAAGTACTCGTGCTCATCCCCAACCCTACGGGGATCCTCAAACGCTCCGCAAATTGCGACCTACTGCCTAACCTTCTGAAAGGACTGAGATGCCAACCGGGTCATCGTCTGCCGCGTCAAGGGCCGCTCCGTTTCCTCTTCCAAAGCGCAATTTTACCCATCGGCCGCGATCGCGGCGACCAAGCTTCGATTGTCGCCGATACGGCCGAAAGTTGTTCCATAAGGAATTACGAACAACGGCGTCGGCAAGTACCCCTTCTAGCGACTTACTGACTTTTCAAGAATTTTCTGAGAAGTTAGGCGCTGCATTTAAGCTGGGTGCCGCCGAGCCAGTCGCATGATGGCCCGCACAGACCCCCCCAGTCCTAAGCCGTAGATCGCATCCGCGAGACGTACGGCGTGCTCTTGGCCGAATACCTTGCTGGCAAGAAACAAAAATTTTGCTCTTAGCTTGTCCTGTCCAATCCAGTTCTCTGGCTCGCCGAGAGGCACTTTCACAATGGCACTATATGTCTTTCCTCCAGCCTTGATTTCCACACTCGCCCCACCATTAGGGATATCGTCGTCCCCCATCACAGCGATTCGCCTCATGAGCGACAGAGTTCGGGGATTTTTCAGATCTTTATATGATTCGAGTGTCATCGACCCATCCAGAAGAACAGTGGCAACCTGGAAGTAAACACTAAATTGTGCGTCAACAACGGTCTCAGGTTCTGTTTTGTTTGGTGCGTCACCTCCTACGATTTTTTCTGAGAATGGAGATATTCTAACGTTTAGCTGTGCTGTAGAACGGTCCTGCTCCGGCACTTGCTCTCTCAGCAGAAGCGTCGCGTCAATTGCCCCGTGCGTTAGACGGCAGGAGGGATGCGGCTTTATCGCGGTTTCCAGCATGATCCACTTTGTGCCAAGTCGATCGGTAAGGGCTGCCGGGTGTGGCTTGGGGGTGAATGCGTGAAGTAGGCCATAGGGACCTTCAAAGGCTTTCGCCGCACCAAGGACGCCCTCTTCTGCTAGGGTTACGCAAAGAATGGCGCTGGATGCTGCGAACCCTGGGTGGAGCCGCTTATTCCAGGCACCGTTGACCAAATATTCAAGGCTCCCGGACGTTTGGCTCAGAGCGAGTCCAAAGGCATTATCTATCACTTCCGGAGATAGCGAGCGCAGTCTCGCAATTGCTGACACGGCCCCATATATTCCAGCTACCGAAGTCATATGAAAGCCTTGATAGTAAGTATCCACGCCCAAAGCCTGACCCACTCGGCAAGCCACCTCGTAGCCAACTGCAAGCGCCTCGTATAAAGACTCACCGGTAGCGTCGATTCGCTCCGCCTCGGCCAAGGCTGCCGCAACGACAACTGACCCGGGATGCGCCGTTTGGAAGCGATTTGTGTCGTCGAACTCTAATGAGTGCGCATGCGAGCCATTGAGGAATGCGGCATAGCTTTCGGTGTAGCCACGAGTGTCGCCTATCACGGTGGCCGGCCCGTCTTCATGAATATCAAGGCGACGGATTGCTTTGAAGACTGCGGGACTGCTTTCGGAAAATTGGCATGCGTAGGCAGCGACGCCGGTGAAATCAAGAACAAAATCCTGGAGACGTGACACCGTATGTGGAGGCATGTCTGATAGCTTGGCTTGCGCAACGAACTCTGCGATTGTTCGTGTCATTCCCGATGTTGAGTCGGGCGCAGCAATAGCGAAGACTTCGTCCTGACTAGACGTGTGACCAGCGTGATTGGTCGAAATCCGATGATCCGTCGAGTTCAAAGCGGGTGATTTCAATTTCTGCGAGGTTGGCATAGCAACTCCAAGGTGGTAGGAAGGATGTGAGATGTGTACGGACGAAAGCAGAAGCACCCCGTTTAGGCGGCGTTTGGCTTCCACCTCCGGCACCATCTTCTCAACAATTTGACTAAGATTTTTGGCCGACTATGGGCGCAGGTGCGTCGCTCAAATACAACCGGCGAACGCGCCTAGCGTCTACTGATTGGGTGGCCACGTTTGCAAAGCAGTGCGTCGAGCGGGAATGAATAACCCTAGCGCAGCGTCTGACCATTGAGTCCGCCTAGCAGGCTTGATGGATAGTAGGCGTGACAATCCATGAGCCGGCGCGCCGTGCGACTGAAACCGAGCACGTCAAAAGCGACGAACGGGCTATCGTCGGTCTTGTGCGATTTGACCTTTGCCGGAGTGATTCCGGACGGATGCCCAATAAGGAAACTTTCTGGGTCACGTTTCGCCGAAGCGTTGTAAACAACAGACCCTTTCACTCGTGATGCAGCCGCGAGACAGATTGAGCCGGTACCTGGGACACTTTCGTGCAGCTTGTTCATAAACATCACTCGAACACGTGCATCCATCCTCGACGCCTGCATGACCTTTCCATTCAGAGACATATAATCGTCGGAAGGTGCTATGAAGGCCAACATTGGTAGCCCTGGCGCCTCCTGGTCCGCCTTCGTCCAGTCCTTACACATCCCCAAAAGGACTGCGGCTTTCCCCCGCGCTTCCTTGACGAGGTCAAGAAGCTGTTTATTACTATCGATCTGGTCAACCAATTCGCTTCCGTCGATGTTGAAGTCGTTGGCCTTGACGAAGACGAGCGGATTTGCCGCGTCCACCAAGGAAACTTCTATTTCCTTACCGCTCTCCAGCATCATCTTGTCGATCGGATTTCCCGTCGGCAATAAGCGTCCGGTTTTCGCTCCAACTGTACCTGCCCAATTCATGGCGATCTCCGCGCCGGTACCCGGAACACCGGGGACAGCGAAACCGCCTTCGATTTGCGCCTTTCCGTCTTTCACCGGAACGTCTGCAATAAGGACAGCATTTGTATTTGTATTGAAAATCCGGACCCGAGTTTGCCCCTCGATAACGTCAACCAGTCCTTCGTCGACGCAGAAGGGCCCGACTCCGGAGGAGATGTTTCCACAATTGCCACTGTAAATTACTCCGCCGATATCAATCTGGACTTGGGCGAACGTGTAATCTACGTCTGCATCGTGTCGTTCGCTTTTCGATATTATCGCTACCTTCGATGTGATCGGGCGGGCTCCCCCCAAGCCATCGATTTGGAGAACGTCGGGCGACCCCATCAACCGCTGGAGCAACATGTCACGCTGGACACCTTGTTTTGGAAGGTCATCTTCATGAAAATATAGACCTTTACTAGTGCCGCCACGGAGCAGCACACAACGAATTCTTGTTTGTTCTCCAAACTTAAATGGCATGACTATTTCCCTCATCTTGCGCTCGAAGTTGGCGACTTACTATGCGCATTGGTTAAATCGGAAACGATAATTAATCCCACCCTCAAGGCAGAGAGTGCGCGAACCAGATCTTAGGTCCGCCAAGCCTCGACAGGCAGGGTTTACGAACCCAATCTAATCGGAATTGTCAGCACAAGCTTGCTGTAGATGGCCGCAGGTGCGAAATCGTGACATGCAATTCATCACTGACGCTAAATCGACGGCTGGCAATACTGGACGATTTGATGCCGTTGATGTTCGAGTTCGAACGCTTTGCTGAGATCCTCTACTGCACGATCCTCCAGTGTCGATCGCTGTCTTGCGATTGCTCATTGCGATGATGGTTCCGGCACCGTCTTTCCGGCTCGCTGTTGCGGCCCTGTTTTCGCCAGGGCAATTGTCAAAGGAGTCCCGATTTCGCAAAATCTGTCCGTTTAACGAAAGACCACATGTTGAGCTTCGACTATGCTGAGTTTAACTGCAGATGTTTCTGCTAACGTTTGGAGCCATGCTATGCCTATAGTCACCGTCCGCATCGCCGAAGGCCGTCCCGTAGAAAAAAAGCGGGCGCTTGCCAAAGCCGTTACCGAGGTTGTCGCCGAGAACCTCGATGTCCCATCCGAACGTGTCATCCTCATCATCGATGAATCAGACGATGAGGACTGGGCAATCGGCGGGTTGCTTCACGCCGACAAACTGTCATCTAGTTAAGATAAGGTTGGTGCTGCCCAATCGCCACTCTCAACTTGCTGCTTGCGTGGGATCAGGTTTAAGCCATCGATCTTCCGGCTTCGTTTCACGGATCCTCGCAACACTCGCCATCAATGCAACCCGCGTTATTTATGCGGCATCCGTTTTCACACATCGCGCCATCCCGATCTTGCGAGTTTGTCGAATAAGATGGAGTGTGGAGCAGAAGATCAAATCCGACGTGGGGTTATACGATTAAACAAAAATCGTCAGCGATACCACCATCAGGTTGGATAGGGGACTTGTGACCCCACGCTCTTGCACATGTTCGGCATACCAAGCAAAGTTGGCTCGTGGCGGTCACCGGCCAATCCCGTCATTCCCGAAGTATAGGCAGAGCTGTCAGAGCGCGCGTTAGTTACTGGACACCATCCTCTATGCATGCGTGGGCTCTCAATTTGTGTCAGCTCGGCAATTTGAGCCTTTGCAGGGCCGTTCTTCGAGGTAATGAAATTTTTCTGGAACCAATCCTGTCTCTCTGCGTGACCCTGGATCATTGATGAGGCGGCACGGTGCCTCCACATCCAACCGCTAAGCTTCACACGATGCACCATGGTCCACGGTACTGTGACAACGAGAAGGAATGCTGCTTTTGAACACTGTTGCTATCAACCGTACGCCCTTTCTAACCCCCTACTAGTAGATAAGCCCGCACGTTGCATATTCACGCATTTGTCGGTCGAGGAAGTCTCAATTCCGCAAAATCTGACCATTTAATGAAAGACCAGTCGCCGAAGCTCGACTAACCTGTCTTCATTAGGTTTAGCAGACAGGACATGCGTTGCACGACAGATAACGAACGAGGAAATTGTGACATCGTGTTTTATCGCTCTGACTTGTTCACCTGATTGTCCATCCCATAACGCGACGTAAATTTCGTTCGCACACGCCGCTCGAGCACAACCTGCGTTTCTCAAAGCGGCAAACATTTCTCTGGAGAATTTCACATGGAAATCCGTAAGAAGTTTCGCGAGCTCCTGCAGTCGGACAACATCGTTGTCGCACCGGGAGCCTACGATGCCGGAACAGCGATGTTGGCGGCGCAAGCTGGGTTCCCTGCTGTTTATATGAGTGGAGCAGGGGTCTCGGCGACGCTAGGCTTGCCTGACTACGGTCTACTAACAATGACTGAGATGGTGGCAACCGCGAGCCGGATGGCGTCTGCTATTAGCGTTCCGCTGATTGCGGACGCAGACACGGGTTACGGCAATGAGCTGAACGTGGCCCGAACCGTCGAAGCTTACGAGCGTGCCGGCGTTGCGGCAATTCACCTTGAAGATCAAGTTTCGCCAAAACGCTGTGGCCACCTGAAAGGCAAAGAAGTAGTTTCTCGCGAGGAGTTCTTGATCAAGATCCGTGCGGCCGTCGGTGCCCGCCGTGACCGCGACTTCGTGATCATTGCGAGAACCGACGCGCGAGCAGTTCATGATCTTGAAGAAGCCGTCTGGCGCGCCAATGCCGCGCTCGAAAATGGAGCGGACGTAGCCTTTGTTGAGGCGACTAAATCAGTGGAAGAAGCTGCCGCTGTTCCCGGCTTGGTTCACGGACCCTGCGTGTTGAATATGGTAGCGGGTGGCCTTACCCCAATGTTCGACGTAAAGCAGGCTCAGGCGATGGGTTACCGCCTCGTCATCCTACCCGCAATCATCATCTCAACGATGGTAGCCGCCGTTGATCAGGCGCTCGCCTCACTGCAAAGCACTGGAAAGCACCCAGATATTCCTGGGAATTTGCGGCCCGAAGACGTCTTTCGCAAGTTCGGTTCCGGCAGATGGGATGCCTTAAGGGATCGCTACCACGATCACGCTACTGATTTAGCTGTCGCCCGGTAGGAAATTTGGTTCCCAAAATCTTAAAGGAGGCTCAAGTGGCCCAGACACTCGTTCAGAAAATCATGTCGCGTCATCTCGACGGACGCGATGTTGTGCCCGGCGAGGCCGTAATGCTTCCGATTGATGTCGTACTCGGAAACGATGCGTCAATCAACGGCGCTATTGCAGTCCTCAAGAATATGGGGGTCGAGCGTGTCTTCGACCCGGCGAAGGTCGTGACCGTCGCCGATCATTTTGCACCAGCGAAGGACGTCAAGTCCGCAATCCTGCTCCATACCATGAAGCAATGGGCCGACCAGCAAGCCGTGAAACACTACGGGCTGGGCAAAGGCGGCATCGAGCACACGGTGCTGATTGAAGAAGGCTGGATCGTCCCCGGTTCGGTGATCGCTGGCGGGGACTCCCATACCTGCACTTATGGTGCGCTAGGCGCCTTTGGCACGGGAGTAGGCATTTCCGACCTCGCTTGCTGTCTCGCCCTCGGCGAATTTTGGCAAGTCGTTCCCGAGACCATTCAGGTGGTCTTTAAGGGCAACAAGCGTGCCTTCGTGACTGGCAAGGACCTAATCCTTTCAGTACTTGCCGTTCTCGGCGTTTCAGGCGCGACCGGCGCGGTGCTCGAATTCACCGGGGAGGGAGCGGAGGCCCTCTCCATCGACGAGCGCATGGCGGTGAGCAACATGGCCGTAGAGGCGGGGTCTGAGACCGGCTTTTTTCCCGCCGATCAGATCACCGCAGACTATCTGGAGGGTCGCACAACCAAGCCATGGTCCGCTGAACGCTCGGATGCTGACGCCGAGATCATTCGAACCGTGCATATCGACCTCGATACAATCAATCCTCTAATTGCCCTTCCGCATTCACCTGGCAACGTCGCGGAAGTTCGCGAGGCGCGCGGGCGCAAGATCCATCAGGTCTACATCGGCAATTGCGCCAACGGAACGATGACAGACCTGCGGCAGGCTGCCGGCGTCTTAAAGGGCAAAAAAGTGCACCCAGATATCCGCATGATCGTCGTGCCTGCAAGCCAACGCATCTGGCGGCAGGCCGATCAGGAGGGGCTGCTCAACATCTTCGCTGAGGCTGGCGCGGCGGTTTCGATGCCGACTTGCGGCGCTTGCTTCGGCGGTCACAACGGAGTAATGGGGCCAGGGGAAAGGGCTCTCACCACAACCAATCGCAACTTCAAAGGACGCATGGGTTCGGCCGAGGCAGAGGTTTATATCGCGAACGCCTATGTCGCTGCTGCATCAGCGGTCGCTGGTGAAATTGTCGAACCACAGCAAGTTGCTGACCATATGGAGGTGGCATGATGAATATCCATGCGAAGGCGATTTTAATCCCTGACGATAACGTTGATACCGACGTGCTTTATCCTGGGAAATACCTCAACGTGCTTGATCCTCAAGAGGCAAAGGCTCATCTTTTCGAAGGCTTGGACCCGAAACTGCGCGACCTGCTCAAGGAAGGCGATACTGTGCTGTTCGTTGGGGAAAACTTTGGTTCCGGCTCCTCTAGGGAGCAGCCCGCAACTGCCATGGCAGCTTCGGGCGTGAGAGCTGTCCTTGGCAAAAGCTTTGCGCGCATCTTCGCCCGCAACTGTGTCAACGCTGGAATGCCTGCTTATCGAAATGCCAATGCGGTTCTCGCGGTGAAACAAGGGGACGACATCGAGATTGACATCGCAACTGGGCTTGTAACAGTCAGCGGCCAAGCCTTTCCGTCGGAGCAAATGCAACCACTTCCAAAGGAAATTCTCGCCGCCGGTGGGATGGTGCCTTGGGTGAAGGAGAATCTAGACAAGGAGTAAACACGCTCGACGAGGCTTACGCCCGAAATCTCCGGCTAACCTCGTAAAGCCCCGTCGCGCGGCAATCGCCTCCAGAGGAGCAAGTAGCCGAACGCAGAGACTGCTAAGCTTTGGCGAATGGTTATTCCGCAATTCATACGCCCATAATCGCTGATCGCATCAATCCGGAGCGGATGGTTGCCTCATTTTAGCTTAGTTGCTGAAGCCCCGACGAAACTCGCTAGGACTTATCCCCACGTGCTTTCGAAATGCCCCCGAGAAGTGCTGTGCATGGCTGAATCCGCATGTAAGTGCAATCTCAGTTATCGGCGTGTTAGTTGAACCCAACAGTTTTTTAGCCTCTTGAAACCTGAGATTCAAGACGAACTGCATTGGTGTCTCGTGAAAGGTCTCACGGAAGGCCCGTATAAAGTGTCGTGGACTAAATCCGATTGCTTTCGCCAATTCGGAGACTAATATTTTGTCTGCGAGGTGCGCGTGCACATATTCCTCGGTACGTCGGGTGTTGGCGCCAGTAAGGCCTCCTTGAAACCTTTTTGGGGTACTAGCTTGGCTTCGGCTGAAAAACGCGAGGGTCTGAACCACCAGGCTTTCTGACGTTAATTCGAATAGATCGTCTGGCGCGATTGCTTCGCGTGCGAACAATGAGAGTGAGCGCTTTAAATCGTCGTCTACAACCCCTAGCCGAGGTTCATCCAAACATCGGAACAGACGCTCGGTGCGCTCTGTCTTCTTGAAGAAAACTACTGTGTAGTCTGCGTCTCCTTGAAGCTCGAACTCGGCTGATACGGCGGTGAAAGCTGGTATTAACAATGCACCTGGAGAGGCTGGCTTGTTAGAGCGAGCTTCGACACCATCTACATTCAGGCGATACCGCTTTACCCCACTGCTGAGCCACAACAGCATTGGCAAAGGCTGCTCATACCGCCATTCAAAAGGTATGTCCGAACGCCGACGGACGACCTCGATCTGACAGCTCTGGGCATCTTTCACCACCCGGGAAAGTTGCGTCCCACCAACGGTATGGCGGGAAATAAGCCTCCGGTCATCCTGATGCATAAATTACACCCCAATATCGCTGATAACTGCTTACGACGGTCGAAAAATACCGACACCGCGCGGCTCGACCTGCTAAGAACTCGGCGTGAGATACCTTTCGAACCGCGATTTACTGTGTGACGTCTGACCAGCCATTTGGTTCATTCCGCTCGGAACGACGTTTCGGGCGTCTTTGGTTGAGGCCGATCAAAGGTCTATTTTGGAGCTCCCTCGGTCAGCGTGCGCTATTTGCAATAACCGCCGAACGTACTCCAACTAAGGCGATCGGGCGGCGACGAAATGCACCTTTGATCGGCGTTGGTCGCTCGGCGATGCCAGCCTCGACGAGTGTAGTGATCTAGGATAGAGGAAGTCCTTTCTTCTGATCTATTTGCTCACCACTCTCTCGTCACCGAGATAGGGTAGTTGACGTCCGTATCAACTTCGATGATCGCTTTCGCGTCAATGGCTCCGCTTAAACGTCGTCTAACAAACGCGAGGCGAGTCGCGCCTCCGATTAACTGTGCCCTTCAACATCGGTGCGCCTCTTAGATTTCGGAGGGCGTTGCATACAAATGGTCAATCGATTACAAGCTGCGTTGATTTAGTGAAAAAACCAATAAAATTGGTCAATTTTTGATCTGGGTACGCCGTTGATAAAAAATCTCTCAATTCCACATAATCACGACATAAGCCATACGCCGAATGATCGGGGGCGCTCCCTTACGCGGGTCGCGCCGTCTCGCTTGTTGACCGGCTAGTACACCATGCTGAAGTTGCCGTGATAGAAGATGAATCCAATCAGGTGACTCGGCACGCGAGCCCGCCGACCAACACACGAGAAGAGGCAGCGCAGTTCAAGCCGAGAAGAAAAAAATCATGACGCGCCTTTACGCTACCTTCCGGGGCCGTGCATAGGCTCGACTTTCTGATCCGCGACAACGGGTCCGCTGATCAGCCGCTCGCCGTCATCGAGTTTCTCGACGATCTCCAAAAGCGAATCTGCATGAGTTACCAATTCGCCTTGCACGAACTGCAGCATGAACAACGGGCTGCTCCCGTGAACGCTCACCTAAACGATGTAGACGATTGTGTCTAAGCGACCATCGGTTGATGACAGCCGTGGCCGTGGCCGCTGCCGATTCAGCCTCTGTCGCCGTCGCCGCGCTTTTATTCACCGCGGACAGGCGGCACAGTAAGCGGTGCTCGCTCCCATTCTCGGACAGGGCCGATGACAGTCGTGCACGATCAAAGAACTGTTTTTTTGAGTCAACTGTTGTCCGGGCATCGCGTGGGAAAATCGCACACGTCGAATGAAAAGGAGATCAACGTGGTGAACACAGAGAAGGGACGCGTCGTGCTAGTCACGGGTGCAAGTCGCGGCATCGGAAAGGGCATTGTTGCTGGCTTCGCAAAACGGGGGGCAAGCGTCGCCATGGTCGTGCGCAACGCTGACGCGGCACGCGACTTTGCAATGGAACTCAGCGATGCTGGGGCAACGGTTGCAGTGTTTGCGGGTGACGTCACGGACCGCGAA
>Ga0105856_1000527_pt1 | contig 19633 bp, 19 predicted proteins | sample OrgsoiDNA_201060_FD_89681 | JGI IMG/M metagenome (GOLD analysis project Ga0105856, IMG submission 89681) | Permafrost soil microbial communities from the Arctic, to analyse light accelerated degradation of dissolved organic matter (DOM) -... | ecosystem: Environmental > Terrestrial > Soil >...
AACGCTGCTTTGTGCGTTCGCGGCTTGAGAGACCGCGGCCGCGATCAGGCTCAAGGAGGCGATCAACGCTTTATTCATGTGTGCAATTCCAGGATGATGCGGCTGCTGTTCCGCTCCCCGGCACGGCGGAGACAGGATGGCGAAGTGCAGCCGCCCGACTCGCCATGCGGACCGGGGCAAATTTAGGCGGCGGGCATGACGTGGACGTGTCGGAATCGCGTTACTTCATGAAGAATAATTTATAAAGACGACATCAAATACTTAACTTAGTTATCCGATTTTATTTGGTCTGATTTTTTGCACGCGTCATGAACCGCTTTGCATGAACAACTCTTCACGTTTGAGCGTCTTTTCCGACAGGGCCGACTCGTTAATCTGTTTTCACCGGACAACGATCACACCTCTCGATCGAAGCCCGGTCACTCGTTAAACAGACTCCAAGGAAAGCACCATGAAGACCATGATGATCGCCCTCGCTATTGCCAGCCTGGCCACCACGGGCTCAGCCTTTGCCCAGAGCACAACGCCGGCTCAGGCACCCGCTCAAGCACCCACCCCCGTCATTGTCGCGCAAGCAGGTCAATGGGTACCGCCGGATGGACAGACCATTGCTCCTATAACACGCGCCGAGGTTTATCAGGACCTCGTGAAGTCTGAGCAGGATGGCCAGCTCGATTACCTCAACCGCACGTTGTACTGGCATCACTAGGCATGAAGCGTCGATTGCCACTTGCCGTGACAGATCGGACGCGCTTGTGTGTGACGACCGTTTCCGGTTGCGCCGCCGCAGCTTCACGCCTTCCGTCACGCACTCCCGGCGCACATCCTGATTCGCCGCAATGCGAACGTTCAAACCATCGATTCGAGTTACAGGCGTGTTCGCCAAGGTGATGCCCATGAGCCGGTTAAGACGCATACTCGCTGCCTTACGATTGCCGCTGTGCGCGCTGGCTTTAGGCCTTTCACTAGCCGGTTGCGCGTCGATGCAAGGCGCGTCGACCGACCCCAACGCTTGTGTGGGTCCGGTGGATTACTGCCAGCCCTTCTTCGGTTCCTGATCTCGCCTGATACCTGCGTAACGAGAGCGTAAGAGCGCGAACTCCCCGCACGGGAGCATCGCGCTTTATGCGTTTCCAACGTTCGATCGAGAAACGGGGAACGCTAGAGCGGGTGGCAGTTGTGTCGTGCTGATCTGATAGCCGAAGCGGCTGACGGTTTCAAGGCGTGCACCGAAGGTATGCAACTCAAGCTTGCGGCGCAGCCGTGAGACGACCAGGTTCACGCTCGACGGGTCCACGACGTCCTTGTCAGGCCACGCATACCGAATCAACTGGTCGCGCGCGACGGGGGCATCAGGTTGGCGCAGCAGCGACTCAACCAACAGGAACTCGCGCTTGGTCAGGGGGAAATGCTTGTCTCCTTCGACCAGCTCCCGCGTAAGCGGATCCAGCTTCAGCGAAAGATCAAGCGTGGAGTCGCCCAGGCCCTGCACCGACGATCGATGCAACGCCAGCATGCGTTCCTGCATTTCGATAAACGAATATGGCTGCACGAAGCACGCGTCCGCACCAGCGCGCAGCATGCGCGCTCTTTCTAAAGGCGTCGCGCGTCCGAGCACGGTCAGGATCGCAGGCGAACCGGGCAACCGCGCGAACTCGGACAACAGCGTAGCCACGTTGCAGATGGATTCAGTATCGACGGCCACGATCAGCACCGCGTCGAAGGCGTCTTGCGACGCGAGATGGATCCCGTCGCGTAGATCGTCGGTCATTTGCAGGCTGTGCGCGCTTTCACGTAAAGCCTTATGCAGATAAGCACCTTCAGCGCAGACGGTGGAAATGAGCAGAACTCGCATAGGGTTGGCTCGTACTCGGTTAATCAGTTAATCAAGCAACCAGGGAGACCCGACAATCAGCACGCGCATGATTCGAGCACGTGGGGCCAGCATTCAACCGTCATCGTCGTGCCGGGGGTGGTACCGGTACCATTGGTGCCCACACGAAGCGCGAAATCGTGCAGCCGCATCACGGCCGACACAATGCTGAGACCCAGTCCCGAGCCCGCCAGATGACGCGTCTGATCGGCTCTGTAGAAGCGCTGCAACACCGCGTCCCGCTCGCGCTCCGGAATACCTGGACCGTTGTCCGAAATGACCAGTAGCGCGCCCTGTGGATGATCCGTCAGTTCGATACGCACGGCCCCGTTGTCCGGCGCGAACTTGATCGCGTTGTCGAGCAAGTTACTGAATGCTTCGAATAGCAACGCCCGATCGCCATGCACCGCGGGAACCTGTTCGACCGTCACCGCCCAACTGATTCCCCGGTCCTCGGCGAGCGGTTCATACAGTTCGCTTAATTCATGAACCAGCGTAGTGAGATCCACCGACGAGAAGCCGCCACGCCGCTTCAAGGCGCCAATCTCCGAAATGCGGAGCATCGCACCGAAACGGTCGAGCAGCATGTCGGCTTCGACTCGCGCACGGTCGAGCATTTGTGCGACGCCGTCGTCCTGGATCACGTGCATGCGTTCGGCCACGTTGGCAAGCAAGGTGCGAATATGCGCGGCCGGGGTCCGCAGATCATGGGCTATTCCGTCACATGCGCTCTTGACCTCCGTCATCAGCCGTTCGATTTCCTCGAGCATGTGATTCACGAGATGCGCGAGCATATCCAGCTCGTCGCGGCCGCCGATCGGCAAACGCCGGTTCAGGTCACCCTCTGCGATCCGCAAGGTTACGTTGCGAATATCGCGCACACGCCGCATCTGCCGCAGGTTCAGCAGCAGGCCACTGACTATGCTCACCAGCAGGCAAAACAAGCCCCCGCCAACCAACGCGTTGATCATCGTCTCTCGAATATGCAGGACGTGCGTAAGGTCGCGGGCGACCACGATCTGTTCGCCGCTCTGCCGACGCACGCCCATGGCTCGGACGATTGGAGATTTCGCCTGGTTGGCGACGATCAGGCTATCGTTGAGCGTATAACCTTGACGATCGAGCGGCAGGTCCGGAGGCAAGGCGCGGATATCGCCGGCGAGATGGGTGCCGTCGGCGGCGAACAGCCCGAAGTAGTTGGTATTCAGATGTTGGCCTTCCGTGCGACGGAAAATTGTCGCGGGAAGTTCCGGGTCGTCGATGGACCCGAAGTAGAAGAGCTGCCAATGAAGCACCGCGTCCGCGTCGAACTCCATGCGCGTGGTTGCCGACCAGCCGATGAATCCGATCAGGACCATGACCGACAGCGCGAAGATGACGGCGTAGACCGAAAGCCACCTGAAGGTCGTGTTATGCCAACGGCGCCCCATTTCTATGGAATGCGTTCGATTCGTTGAGTCAGCCAAGGTGTTCTTATAGGAGATGGATCACGTCAGGATGTAGCCCGAACCGCGCACGGTCTGAATCGTTGCTTTGGCACCGGGAGGATCGATCTTCTTGCGCAAGCGCCCCATGTGGACGTCGATAAGGTTGGTGCCCGGATCGAAGTGATAACCCCACACCGCTTCGAACAGCATGGTGCGTGTAATGGTTTGACCCGCATGCCGCATCATGAACTCAAGGATGCGGTACTCAGTCGGCAGCAGCGACACTTCAACGCCGTCGCGCGCCACCTTGCGCGAGATCAGGTCGACGAGGAGTGGCCCTGCGTTAAGCGTTGTTTCATTGCGTGCGGGAGTCTCGCGCCGGCGTCGCAGCAATACCTCAAGACGTGCTGTGAGTTCGTCTGAATTAAACGGCTTGGTCAGGTAATCGTCACCGCCTGCACGCAGGCCGCGAATCCGTTCGTCCACGTCGCCAAGCGCGCTTAGCATTAACACCGGTGCCTGTACGCCGACCGTTCGCAAGGTGGTGAGGATAGTCAGGCCGTCGAGTCCCGGGAGCATGCGGTCGAGCATGATCACGTCATACTCGCCGCTCATCGCACGGGCCAGACCGTCGGGTCCGTTATCGACCCAGTCCACCTCGAACCCGCATTTTTCAAGCTCTGCCACGATCTCATTCGCTGCCAGCGGATCGTCCTCTACCGTGAGCACTCGTGTCGTCATTGTTCCCAATCCCGAATCGGCACCGGCGAAAAACCGGGTACCGTCTGCACTACCAGAGGGTAAATGATGCCACAACCGGCTCATTGAGGTCGGCGACTGGAATCGACTGACAGGCATCAGAAAGCTGACTGACCTTAGTGGCTGCCGCGATAAACCACCGTATCGAGGTAATTGAGTTGGCCGTCTTTTTCAGCGTGAACAAGCGAGCGCTCAACCTGCGCGCGGGTGAGCGTCGAGACCGGTGGCTTCCACGACTGATCCTGAGCGGGTTTCGCCGGTGACTGGGCGAATGCGGAAGAACACACTGCGCATGAGAGAAGGCTTGCTGCGAAAAAAAGTTTTTTCATGTCGCTACTCCTGGTGATCGAGGTGAATTTTGCGTCGCTTCAACGAAAAGCGTTGCGACGATGTTCAGATTACGCTGCGACCCTTAACGGTCTGTCATCTGCTTCATGAAAAGATATTTACTGAAACGCGCTTAGGGAAACGGCTTCTAAAGCCGCATCGATATTTTCGAGAACCATTGCTTGGCACGACATGTCGAATCGCCGGCTTGCTTCGTGCAGGAGCCATGCACAGGGCTTAGTTCACGGACGAACTGGCCGGATCGCCTGCGACCTGCGCCGGCATGCAGTCGTGACGGAACTCCTGATGCAGCTTGGCTTCCGCGGTTTCCAGATCGTCCGGATATTCGTTGTCGTCGGAGGTCGGCTGATACCCGACCGCTTCCAATTCGCTTAACTCCTGCATCAGTTGCTTATGCGTGACGGTGTGCTTGAGCTGCGTGAACGGATAGTCATGACACTCAGCTTGCGTGAGGCTTGGGGCGGCAAAGGCCGATGCGCTGGTAAGGGCAAGTGAAAACGTAATCAATGCAGCAGGAAGGCGTTTCATGGGTCTTCTCCATAAAGTTACAGGGCTTAAGCAGTCGCCTGCGCTCGAATCTACTTGTCTAGCGACGGGTGACGAGATTCAGGATAGCGAACTGATTGAAACGGAAAGTCCGCTGTAACATGAAGAGTAATTTAAGGTTCTGTAAGATAGGCTCAGAGGCTCAGGCCCAAGGTGGTCTGCTGCCGGGTAGGCGATGAACGAACCGGCATGAGCGCACGTGATAAAACTCTTTTCTCAAATGCACCGGGCTTACAAACAACGGCACGGAAATGACATGCCGCTTGCTTAAGAGCTCGTTTCGCTTACAAACCACGTCTGCCACATGGCTCTGCCATCGCCTGCCCCCTGGGGAGGCCAGTGCTCTGACATCGTTCCTTTTGCGGTCAGCATGCGAACGCTACGCAGCGTTCGAGGAACGTCCCAATACAGCAATTCAAATTGTTTGGAAGTAGGCTGTATCGGATTCACGACACGTACCTTCTTCGTCCGTCCCTGCCTGATTTTCGCGCTGTACTCCGTTCCCTCGCCAGCAAGCCGAAACGCTCTTTTACCGTGTCTATTCCAGCGCCTGAAAGTCTGAATTTCAGTTAGTCGCCGCAACTATGAATAACGGCTCATTAACCTTCATGGGCGCTTTCATGAAGTCTTAATTTCGTCGGCAAGTTCGCGCGGCAGGAACCGACATCAAGCGCCAAACACACGCGTCAGAATCTATATACATTGGGATTGGAAAATCATGAAGAAAACGTTGTTAGCCGCTGTGATTCCGGCAATTTTCCTGAGTACCGTCGCGCATGCTCAAAGCAGCGTCACGCTCTACGGCGTGATTGACGAAGGGTTTGACTTTACGAGCAACGGTCAAGGCCAACGCGGCTATGAAATGGTCAGCGGCGACACCGAGGGTAGTCGTTGGGGTGTGAAAGGCGCCGAGGACCTGGGTAGCGGATTGAAGGCAATCTTTGATTTGGAGAATGGATTCAACGTGAACACCGGGAAACTGGGCCAAGGCGGTGCTGAGTTTGGCCGTCAAGCTTGGGTTGGCCTGTCGTCACCTCAGTATGGTACGTTCACCATGGGCCGTCAGTACGATCCGACCCTCGACATGTGGAGCGGGTTCACTGCTGCAGGCAACACCATTGGCGATCTGGCGGCGCATCCGTACGACAACGATAACGCCGACTGGGATTACAACATCCAGAACTCCGTCAAGTATGTGTCGCCGACCTATAGCGGCTTTACTGGCGAAGCAATGTATGGCTTCAGCAACGACGCAGGCGGGTTCGCGACGAACCGTTTGTACAGTGCGGCAGGCAGCTACAAGAACGGGGGGTTTGCTGCGGCTCTTGCGTACATGAAGACAGATAATGGCGGAGCCAATACTACGGGTGCCGCGACGAGCGCTACAACGGTCTTTGAGGCCGCCTCGCAACAGAACATTGACGCGGGTGTGTCGTACACGTTCGCGAACAAGGCACTGTTGTCGTTCGCCTATTCGCATATAGATGTCTACAATCCGACGTCCAATGAGTACTTTTCGGTTCAGCCGGTGGCGGGTACTCAGAACTCGTGGAAGTTTGACAACTTCGAAGTGAATGGCCAGTACTTCTTCAAGCCTGATTTCTGGATGGCTGCCGCCTACACTTATACGTTTGCCCACATAGCCACGACGACCGGGACCTCGGTACCTAAGTACAATCAACTATCCCTGATGCTTGACTATGACCTCAGCAAGCGTACGTCGGTCTATATTCAAGGGGCGTATGAACACGTGAATGGCAACACGGGAACGCAATTCGACAATGCTGTTATCCCGGGTTCATCGGGGGTTTCTTCAACCGGCAATCAGTTGATGACCCGGGTGGCGTTGATGACCAAGTTCTGATCGTTCGCGCTAGAAGGGGGCGGTGCTGGGGTACCGCTGCCCGCTTCAGCGGTCTGCTTGAGCCGGATTTCCTCTTTATCAATAAACGAGAAAATCCAATTCTCGCAGACCGCCAAGCCTGAAAGCAGTCAACGTGCATTGACTCCGACTACAGACCCCCAACCACCCTCACCACCGGCCTCTAGTGTGAGCGCCCCCTACTGGCGGCCCCATACGCATGAGCTAAATGCGTACGCATAAGCTCGGCACTACGCGCCATGTCCCCTTCCACCACAGCGTCCATGATCGCGAGGTGCTCGCCACACCATTCCCGTATCCGCCGCCGATTCGCGTATCCCCCAAACTCCAGCAGGCGCCGCAAGCGGTTCTGCTGCTGGATTGCCTGGGCCAGGAACGTGTTACCGCTGAACTCAGCCAGCATTTCATGAAAACTCGCATCGGTCTCGAACAGTTGCCCGGGACTAACCGTCTCGATGTCCGGATGCGACGTCAAATAAAGATGCTGCCCCCGGCACCGCTCAAGCATCGACCGGTCAACATTAAACGTTGATAGCAACATGCCGGACGGCTCCAGCGCGAGCCGGAAGTCGTAACTCCCCTTCAGGGTCGATGCATTATCGAGTGACGGCTGGAAGGTCCACCCGTGGCCCTTATTACGCAGGATCAACCCGTCCTCGGACAGCCGCGACAAAGCCCGCATCATGGTCACGCGATCCACGCCATAACGCTTGGCGATATCCGTCTGCGTCAACGAGGCCGGCACGAGTCCCGTCAGCCGGTCCTTCACCATCTGGTCGTAGAGCGCCTGATCCCCTGCCACCGGCACGTCCAGTTCCACCTTATGCAACCCCTCAGCCGGCCGCAGCAAAAAGAAACCCTGATTCCTGCGCGCTTCGATAACCCCAAGCGTTTCGAGCAATTTCATCGCGGCGTGCACCGGCGTGCGCGACACACCGAGCACGTCGGCGAACTGCTGTTCACGCAGATGATGGCCAACCTCGAACCGTGCTTCCTGCAAGAACTCAAGAATCTGCTTGGCCAACTGATGCGAGGTTTTACCTGGTCCACGCGGCATTGCTCTAACTCCTTGTCTCGATATGCGCAATTATATACAAACAATACAATCTACAGACAGCCAAGCCGCTGGATCAACATCAGGCATAAGCAGAAATTACCTCCAAACGTATTTTATTTTCGCTTGACCGGTGAATTTCGTGTTTGTATAAATTTACACAACACGCGCAATCCTAACCAGTCGAGGACCCTCCCATGCTTTCCCGCAATATGCTGTGCTCGCTGCTTGCCGCGGTCGCGTTTTCATTCGGCTGCAACGCGGCCAACGCGGCCGAGCCCCTGAAAACAGTCGAGGCAGGTCAGTTGACCTATGGCACTGCCGCTACGTTCGCGCCGTTCGAATACATGAAGGACGGCGCGCTGGTCGGGTTTGACATTGACCTGATCAATGCCATTGCGAAGCAGATGAACCTTAAGCCGGATCCAAGCAATACTCAGTTCAGCGGACTGATCCCGGCGTTGCAGGGAGGCCGCACCGACATCATCAATTCGGCGATGTACATGACACCCGCGCGCGCGGCTCAGGTCGACTTCGTCCCGTATCTGAAGCTCGGCGACCGGGTCGTCGTGACGGCGGGTAACCCCGCGAAGATCACCGGCCGCGACGACTCCATCTGCGGCAAGATCATTGCGGTCACGCTCGGTGGCATTGAAGAAACCTACGCCCGCGCCGACGCCCAGCACTGCGCCGCAAGCAATCACGCAGCGCCGACGATCCTCACCCTGCCAACGGCGCAAGACTCCATTTTGTCGCTGCGCCAGGGACGAGCCGACGCCATCTACAACTCCACGCCCGGCACGGTGACGTTGCTGGAAGAAGTCCCTGGCGTGTATGAAGCAGTCGGCCCCGAATTCGAAGTGACCACGCACATAGGCATTGCCGTGAACAAGGGCAACAAGCCAATGGCCGACGCGATCGGGCAAGCGCTTGCGAAAGTGGTGGCGGATGGCACGTACAAACAGTTGATTGCGAAATGGAAGCTGCCGCCGTCGGTCTCGATGTTCGATTGAACCCGCGCACGGTTTATCCAAGACGCGTAACAGGAACACGACATGTCACTGCACCTGCTGCTCGACTACCTGGGCTCGGCCGAGTTCGCGCGTGGCGCCGCCGTCACCCTCGTCCTCACGCTTCTCTCGCTGTTCTTCGGCATGGTGATAGGGCTGGCGCTCGCGCTGTTGCAGTCGATTCCCAGCCGCATTGCCCGGACGTTCTCGTTTGTTTATCTGTGGCTCTTTCGAGGCACGCCGGTGCTGTTCCAGATCATCTTTATCTATAACGTGCTGCCCTCGTTCGGCATCCGCTTTAGTGCGTTCGTTTGCGCCGTGCTCGCACTCTCGCTCAACGAAGGCGCATTCATGTGCGAGATCTTCCGATCCGGCCTGCATTCGGTCAAACGAGGCCAGCGCACGGCAGGCCTCGCGCTCGGGATGACGGGCACGAAGGTGTTGCTCCACATCGTGCTGCCGCAAGCTTTACGAGTTGTTCTGCCGCCCATTGGTAACCAGATGATCGGCATGCTCAAGCTAAGCGCGCTGGTATCGGTGATCGCCGTGCAGGAACTGCTGCTGATCGCGAACCAGACCGCCAGCGCGAACTTCCGCTATCTGGAAGCGCTGAGCGCCGCAGGCATCTACTACCTCGCGCTCACCACGCTCTTCATGCTGTTCCAGGGCTGGCTCGAACGTTCGCTCGATCCGAAACGCAAGACCCGTATGCGGCGTATCTCGCTGACCGAACGCCTTCTCGGTGTCGGTCAACCCGTTGTACGGTAAGGAAGCGTCATGTCTATTGAATTGACCCAGCCGTCTCAATCGACTCAGCCGCTCCTCAGAGTTGCTCGTATCGACAAGAGCTATGGCTCGACGAAAATCCTCAAGGCCTGCTCGCTGGAGATCGTGCCGAAGGAAACCATCGTGGTGATCGGACCGTCCGGCTCGGGCAAGTCGACACTGCTGCGATGCCTGAACCTGCTCGAAACTGTCGATGCCGGGAAGATCTTCTTCGAAGGCCGCGAGCTCACCCGCGAACGTAATCGCCAGCATCTGGTGCGTCAGGAAATCGGCATGGTGTTCCAGAACTTCGAACTGTTCTCGCATCTTTCCGCCGCTGAAAACATCATGCTCGCGCCGATGAAAGTGCTCGGCATGAGCCGTCACGACGCCCATGATCTCGCCCTCAGCCTGCTCGACAAGGTACGGCTGCGCGATCGCGCGGACGCATTCCCCGATGAAATATCGGGGGGGCAGCAGCAACGTGTCGCGATCGCCCGGGCGCTGGCAATGAAGCCCAAGCTGATGCTCTATGACGAACCGACTTCGGCGCTCGACCCGGAGATGATCCGCGAAGTTCTCGACGTGATGGCTGAGCTCAGCGCCGAAGGCATGACGAGCATTGTCGTCACTCACGAGATGGGATTCGCGCGCCGCGCAGCCGACAAGATCGTTTTCATGGATGCCGGAGAAGTGGTCGAAACGGCTACCAGCGAACAGTTCTTCAGCGGTGTCGTGCACGAACGCGCCCGCCGCTTCCTCGATCAGATCCTCCACTAAGCGTTAAGGCGTTAAGGCGTCAAGGAGTCGTACTGCATGTCCACACATCCCGATCTGCTTCGCATGAAGCGCGATCTTGCCGCCCTTGTCGGCATCAATACCGAAAACCCGCCCGGCCGCGAACTGGAGGCCGCGCAACTCGTGCATCGCCTGCTGGCGGCTGAAGGTTTCGACCTCTCACTTAGCGAGTACAAACCGGGTCGCGCCAACGTCATCGCGCGACTGGAAAACGGAGCGGGTCCTACCTTTGCATTCAATACGCACCTGGACGTAGTGCCGGCCGGCGACGGCTGGGTGTCCGACCCGTTCCTCCTGCGCGAAGCCGATGGCCGTCTTTACGGCCGCGGATCATGCGATGCGAAAGGTCCGCTAGCGGCCATGATCGAAGCCATGCGCCTGCTGGCGGCGAACCGTTCAAGCTGGTCGGGAACGCTGCTCGGCGTGTTCGTCGCGGATGAAGAGATCGCGAGCGAAGGCGCGAAAATTTATGCATCGACGAAACCGGTAGTGGACTATGTGGTGGTCGGCGAACCGACCTCGAACGCTACCTTCTCAGCGCACAAGGGCAGCTTGCGGCCACTCGTGCGCGTGCATGGCGTCACCGCGCATTCAGGCACGCCTCATCTTGGCGAGAACGCGATCTATCGCGCCGCGCAACTTCTTGGCCTAATCGAAAGCCATCACGAGAACAGTGTGCGTTGTCGCTGCCATCCGCTCGTCGGCTCCGCGAGCCTGACCGTTACGCGGATCAACGGCGGACATGCGGACAACGTGTTGCCGGGCGCCTGCGACCTGTTGCTGGACCGGCGTATGGTCCCGGGCGAAGACGAGGCGGACGTCAAGCGCGAATTCGACCAGTTGCTCGACCTCGCTCAGCAACGCTTCGGCGTGCGGGCGGAAATCCTTGAATACAAACCGACCACGGGCGGCGCAACCGAGACTGCACTTGACGCACCGATCGTGCAGGCGAGCCTTGCCGCGTGCCGAACTCACGGCACGACGGAACCGGGACCGTTCGGCTTCCAGGGCGGTTGTGACCTCGTGCACTTTCGCAGTGTCGGCGCGGCCGGTGTCGTGATCGGGCCAGGCACGCTCGCGGTTGCGCACAAGCCCGACGAGTTCGTGCCGATCGAGGAATTCCTGTTATCGAGCCTTATCTACCGCGACGTCGCGCTGACGATGATGCAGGCCGGCCGCTAAGATCGTGCAAGTCACTCTTCATCGCAGCCAGCTTCATTACCGTGACGGGCTAACGCTTCATACCGCTTCATCAGGGAGCGTGGGCGCTCTCGATGCGCTCTATCTTCAGATCAAGCACGACGTTCATAGCGGTCTGGGCGAGGTCCGGATCAACATCAAATATCTGAATGGTCTGGAGCCGCACGAGGTCATCAGCGAGGCAATTGATGTGCTGCCCACGGTCGATTGGAAACGCGAGCCAGAACGGCTCATCCATAGCTTCTCCGATTGGGCAGCGTCCTTCTCCGCGCCGCTTCGCATGCTGGTCGACTGCGCTTTACACGATCTGTGCGCGAAGCGCGCGGGCGTGAGCGTCGCCCGATGGCTCGGTGCTGAACTGGCCAATCGCGTTACATGGCCCACGAACCAGACGCTCTTCTGGTCAGATGACCAAACCTTGCTTGCGCGCGCGGATTCATATGTCGCGCGGGGCTTCATGGACCTGAAGCTGCGGGTAGGCATAGGCGCCTTCACCGACGATCTGCGCCGCATCGACCTCTTGCGTACGTGCTTCGGCCCGGGCCTGAAGATCGCCGTCGATGCCAACGGTCAATGGCCAGTGAAAATGGCGAGGGAGTATCTGCACGCACTGGCGAAGCGCGCTGTAGTTTATGTCGAACAACCCGTTGCCGCAGGCGACTGGGATGCGATCGCGCGCCTGGCACAAGACAGCCCGCTGCCGCTCATGCTCGACGAGAGCGTGCAGTCCGACGCGGACGTTGAACGCATCTGCGCGCTTGGCGGCGCAAGGCTCGCCGCGCACCTCAAGCTAGTGAAGCTAGGTGGAATTGCCGCGACCGTTGCCGCAGCGCGGCAGCTTGCCGTTGCCGGTGTTCCCTTCATGATCGGGCAAATGAACGAAGGCGGTGCTGCGACGGCAGCGGCACTGCATGTCGCCTGCGCAACCCGCCCCGGTTGGGCCGAGCTATATGGCGCTGACGGCCTGCACGACGATCCGGTGAGTGGCCTTATCTACCAGCGTGGCGCGGTGTCGTCCGCCGATGCACCTGGCCTTGGCATTACGTTCGACATGGGCCTCACGCAATCGATCAAAACTATTACGGAGAACTGATATGCAGGAACGACAAGGTCCGAAACAGGGCTGCGAATCCGCGTTCGATGCGCAGGAATACGCTGGCCGGGTCGCACGCACGCGGGCCGCGCTCGCGAAGGCTGGCATCGACGTGATGATCATCACGGGTCCCGAGAACATCTTTTACCTGACCGGCCAGCAAACGCCCGGCTACTACACGTTCCAGGCGCTGCTGCTGCCTGTCGACGGTGAACCGGTGTTCGTGATCCGCCAACTCGAGTATTTCAACTTCATCGCGAACACCTTCATTGCCGATGCGCAGGTCTACAGCGACGGCGAAGACCCCATCGACGTGCTGGTCAACGTCGTGCAAAAGCAAGGCTGGGCGGGCAAGCGCGTGGCCATCGACAAACGTGGCTGGTTCCTCCCGATCGCCGTGTATGAAACGCTCACAGCGAAGCTCGGCACGATCGCGGACGGCGCACGCGTGATCGAGCAATTGCGTGCGGTGAAGTCAGCGGCAGAGATCGGCAAGATTGCAACCGCGGCGGGGTATGTGGACGCTGGCATGCGCGCGGGGCTTGTCGCAGTCCGGCCCGGGGCGACAGAAAACACGCTGGTCGCAGCCATGATGTCCGAAGCAATCCTGGCGGGTTCGGAGTATGTCGGCATGGAGCCGCTCGTGTCAGCGGGCCCACGTACCGGGGTGCCGCACGGCACATGGCGGCGCCGGCCGCTCGACGCCGACGGTCCCGCGTTCCTCGAGATGGCTGCCTGCCACGACCGCTATCACGCCGCGTTGATGCGTTCGGCGTGGCTCGGCAAGCCTCGTGCGGACGCGCTGGACATGGAGAAGGTTTGCCAGGCCGCGCTGCAAGCTGCCCTCGATGCACTCCGCCCCGGCGAGCCCTGCGAAGCGCCGCACCTGGCGTGTCAACGCGTGATCGACCAGGCCGGTTACACCGATAACTTCAAGAAACGCACCGGGTATTCGATCGGCATATCGTTCGCTCCCGACTGGGGCGAAGGCGCGATCCTCAGCCTCTACACCGGCGTAAAGACACCTCTCGAACCCGGCATGACCTTCCATATTCCTCCTGCGCTGCGGATTTATGGCGAGTTCACGGTCGGCGTCAGCGAAACGGTGGTCGTGACCGAGACGGGGCATCGCGTGCTCGGCTCCATCGCCCGGCCCTTGCTGCAGGTCGACGCCTGATCGACATCCCTAATCCTGACGGAGTGTATGAAATGAAAGACATGATCGAATGCCGTGAACGGCTCAAAGGGATCTTCAATATCACCGTGACCCCCTTCACCGCCGACGGTTCGTTTGACTACACCGGACTCGCGGAAAACATTGAGCGCGTGATCGCGCTGGGCTTCGATGGTCTGCTGATCGGCGGTACCTACGGCGAGTTCCCCACGATGTCCACCGACGAACGCGCCACCCTGTTTCGTCGCTCCATGGAAATTGCCGGAGACCGCTTGCCGGTGATGCTCTGCAGCGCATCGTCGGACGCACGCGTCGTGCGCGAACTTACGCAACTAGCCGGTGATCTGGGCGGCTTGCCGATGGTTACGCCGCCCTTCGTATCCGAAGTCACGGACGACCAGATCGTCGCGTTCTTCCGCGACATGGCGCCCCTCTCCCGCACCGGCGTGTTGATCTATAACGCGCCGGGCATTGGCATCACGTTGTCACCCTCGATCATCGAGCGTCTCGCCGATATAGACGGCGTGGTCGGTCTGAAGCAGGGTGACCTGACACCCACCGCTATCGACCAGATTGCGAATCGCGTAGGCGGCCGCCTGCGGCTCTTCTGTGCGTCTGACCTCGCTTTCCTCGGGCCGATGATGGCGGGTTTCGACGGCATCAGTTCGACCAACAGCGGCGCATTGCCGGAGTTGATCCTTGCAAGTTACAGGGCCATCGAACGCGGCGACGCACATGCCGCGCGCGACCTGCATCGCCTGTGGTACGGCTTTCGCGCCGTCGCACGCACATACGGACAACCGCAAGCTGTAAAGGCCGCCATGAACCTCCGCGGATTCACCGGTGGCTTCGTGCGCTCGCCGCTGCGGGACTTGGGGGGCAAGGCGCTCGACGACGTGCACGCTGCCATGCGGGCACTGGTGAGCGAACCACGCAGTGGTATCGGGCTCGTTGCATAACGCTTCAGGAACAAAGGATCGACATGGCATTGAATCAACTCGCCGCGCGCATGAGCCGCGTGCGGCCTTCACCTACTGCTGCGATTTCCGACAAGGTTCGTGCGTTGCTTGCGCAAGGCAAGAAGGTCATCAATCTCGGCGAAGGTGAACTCAATTTCGATACACCCGCGCACATCAAGCGTGCGGGCATTGCGGCGATTGAACGGGGTGACACGAAATATACGGCGGTTGCCGGGACAACAGAACTGTTGCAGGCAATCATCGATAAATTCGCGCATGACAACGGCATCGTTTATTCGACAAACGAAGTCATTGCGGGAAGCGGCGCAAAACAACTGATCTTCAACGCACTGCTTGCGACCATCGGGCCGGACGACGAAGTACTGATCTGCGCGCCCTACTGGGTCTCCTACCCCGACATGGTCGCACTCGCCGAGGGCCGCACCCGTGTGCTTCAATGCGACGCCGTAGACGGCTGGAAACTGAAGCCCGAAACCCTGCGCGCGGCGATTGGACCGAACACGCGCTGGCTGATCCTCAACTCGCCGAACAATCCATCCGGCGCGGTCTATAGCCGCGACGAACTCAAGGCGCTGACTGACGTGCTGATGGAACACGAGCATGTGCTGGTGATGGCCGACGATATCTACGAGCACGTGCGTTACGACGGCCCCTTCTTCACCCCGGCGCAAGTCGAGCCGCGTTTGCAGCAGCGCACGCTGACGGTGAACGGGGTATCGAAAGCTTATTCGATGACCGGCTGGCGCATCGGCTTTGCGGGCGGACCGGCATGGCTGATCGCCGCCATGCAGACACTGCAGTCGCAAAGCACGTCGAACCCCAGTTCGATCTCGCAGGCCGCAGCGGTCGCCGCGCTACGCGGGGGCATCGGTTTCATGGACGAATGGTTGCGGATCCTTGAAGTGGGCCGCAAGCTCGTGCTCCAGTCGGTCGAGCGCTGCGCCGGCCTGCATTGCGCGCCTTCGGATGGCGCGTTCTACGCGTTCGTTAATTGCGAAGGCGTGATCGGCGCGATGACACCGGATGGAAAGATCCTCGGAAGCGATTTCGACTTCGCAACCTACCTGCTTGAAACCGCGCATGTCGGCGTGGTGCATGGCGGTGCGTTCGGTGTCGACAATCATATTCGGATTGCCTACGCGGTCGACCACGCAACCCTTCGCGAAGCGTGTGCGCGCATCGAGCGCGCGTGCTCAGCGCTTGTGCTTGCGCTTCAAACCGAAGCGAGTAGTCGATGAACCGAGACCGGATAGATCGCTTGCTGTTTCACCAGGAAACCCGATCATGCTGACGGTGCTCGAAGACGGTGACGGTTTGCCCGCGAACTACGGGGCACTCGCGGCTGTCCTTGCGAACGTTCGCCACGCGACACTCATGCACGTGAAAGCCGTGTGGGACGATCAGGTCTTCGCCGACGCCGCCCAGCATGTCACCGCCGATGGTCAGCTCGTATCGAGCGGACTTGTTTGGGCCGAGCGTCTGGGCGTGCGGGCGGTGACGTCTCCTGTCACCGCGAGCGAATTGCTGGATCGCGCAGCACACGAAGATGTTGTCGTGCCGCTGCATCCGTGCAACGCCGGTTCGCTCGTATCGGCGCAAGGGTTGATCGCCGAAGCGCAAGGCCGTGGCGTACAGCACGAAAGTTATCGTGTGATGCGCAACGCGGCTAATGCGTGGATAGTTGATACCGCAACGCTTAGTCCTGTGCGCGAGATCGGCACCCGGACACAGGACCGCTTCGGACGACTCAGTCGAAGTCAGTCCGCGCACAATCGCGCGACCCGGCGCGTGTGTATCGCAGTGGTCGGCAGTGAGCGTGACCATCGAGGCGTGAATCCTGCCACGTTGGCAGCATTGGGAGATACCGCCGACGCTCGGGACATGGACCTCGAAATCACCTACATCCCACCCCAATCAATAGACATCGATAACGTGGCCCGGTTGTTCGCAGGCGTCGACGGCATTGTGCTACCGGGCGGCTCGGACATGAGCCGCGTACCGGGACAGGTGGTCGCGGCGCGTTATGCGCTCGTATCGCGCGTGCCGGTGGCCGGACTATGCCTTGGCATGCAGACCATGGCGACGGCCGCTGCACAGCTTGCCTCGGGCTCGGACGCGGGTTCTGACGAGGTGGCCCTCGCGGAAGCTAACCCCGCAGCGAGACTGCATAGTTTCATCCGGCTCACCGCGGACGATGGATCAAACGTCCATCGATTGGGCGATCAAGTGGTCGAGATCGAGCAAGGCTCGCGGCTGCATGAGATTTTGGGCGATCGATTCACGGTCCGCACGAACCACAGGTTCAGGCTTAATCCACGCGTTCTGAGCCTGTTGAACGATGCGGGCGTGACGGTCTGCGCTACGGATTCGTCTGGTCATATTGCCGATGCAATCGAAGCGCGCGACCATCCGTTTTATATCGGCATGCAGGGGCATCCGGAAGTGTCATCGGCGGCTGGGCGTGCACATCCGTTTTTATGTGCGTTCCTGGAAACAGCTTTTCAGTCGGGAAAGAAATAGAGCAAGCCCCAGCGAATTCGCCGGATGCTGCTATTCAGCCCCAGAAGCAAGTCAACGAATGCAAGCCTATGAATACTTGCAAGGCATTTGTATTCGCGTAATGCCGCGTTCGCTTGACCGCCTGCACTTCTAGCTGTCGCTTGTAGACAGTGCCCTCTTCCTGCAATCGATTTGCGTTAGGTATTGATTTTTGAAACATTACGCAAATCTATTGGGGATTTCTTTAATGCCTGCTCCGAGTTCGTTGGCGGCCGTACTGGATGTGGCTGAACAGTCAGGCAAGTTGAATCTGTGCACCGACGAGATCACTGCCGCGTTGCCCGGCGTCAGCCACGAGGCCTTGCGACAGGCGTTGCGTCGGCAGCAGCAGCGCGGGCGGATCATCCGGCTTTCCCGGGGCGCGGGTCATTGGCTCATCGTGCCGCTGCAGTATGCCTTGGTCGGAGCGCCGCCGCTGGAAACGTGGTTGGATCGCTACCTCGGTAAGACGCTACGCAGCCCCTACTACGTCGCCCTGCTGAGTGCCGCTGAAACCTACGGGGCCTCTCCGTATGCGGTGATGGTGACTCAGGTCATTGTGCCAAAGCCTCGCCGGCCGATCACGGTGGGCCGACATGAAGTTGTGTTCCTTACCCGCGCGGGAATAGACCGAATGCCAACCCGCTGGCATGAGACCCATGAGGGGCGCTTCAAGGTCAGTACACCGGACCTCACCGTACTGGAACTGGTGCAGCGTGCTTCGGTCGTCGGAGGCATGTCCCGAGTGCGGGATGTGCTGCAGGGGCTGTGGGGAGCTTGCACAATACCGGGGCTTTCTGAAGCGCTCGATGCCTTACAGGAAGTGCCTACCGCGCAGCGCTTGGGCATCTTGCTTGCACTGGATGGGCGAGACGACATGGCGGCGCGGGTCGCACGCTGGCTGGAACCCAAGCAGCCTAGAACCGTCGCGCTCGAAGAGTCCAATTCAGCCGCTACCGCATCCTTGTTGGATCCCACCTTCAAGGTGCGGATACCGGCTGATTTCCAGAGGTCCAACACATTCAGCAGTCCCACCTGACCGCGTGGCAAGCCTATGCGCCATGGCCCAAACGCAGCCAGATCGAACAAGATCTGCGGCTTTCCCGCGGTGTGGCCGCGATCTTCGCCGATGCGCTCTTGCGCGAGCACCTGGCAATGCGTGGTGGTACGGTTCTGCACAAGGCTCATCTGGCGCCGGCGGCGCGCTACTCCGAGGACATCGACCTCGTCCTGGTGAAAGCGATGGACACTGAAACGTTGGATCAGCATCTTCGACGTGTCCTGACGCCTGTGCTGGGGAAGCCGACCGACTCGCTGATTGCCGATGCCTGGTTGGCGATCCGTAACGTGCTTAAGCCTTCCAGGATTCTGCGCACGGCCTATAAGTTCGTGCCAGTTGGACTACGGCGCGAGGAGGGCATCAAGGTCGAAGTCAACCTCAACGAAAACGCTTCCCCAGCTATTCCACAGGCCTTTGACGACATCCACGAATTTAGCTGAGGTAGCGCATCGACAAACCCAGCGTGATCTTGCGGTCGTTCAGCATGGCTCGTTTCCTTGGTCGGGAAGCCGTTCCCCATAGGTGGCGGCAGGCGAATCAACTAAAGAATCGCAGGCATTCGTCGCCGGTCACGTCGCGCACCGCCGGACTAATCTAGCGCGATATTTCACCAGATCCTTATTTTTTCCTTGAAAACGATAAGGATCTGGCAGAAACTTCATCACAGTGTAATTTTCGATGCACTGCCCCCACAAGGCCCTACAAGGCGAAACCCGTGTCCGAAGACTCCTTGCCGTCGACGAACGTCCCTGCGCACGAGCAAGACGTGGTCATCGGCGCCCGCTTGCGCGCCATGCGCAAGGCGCAGGACCTGCGCCTCAAGCACGTGGCAGAGCAAGCCGGCCTGTCCGTCAGCATGCTCAGCCAAATCGAGCGCGGCATCAGTTCGCCATCCATCCGTGTGCTTCGCAACATCTGCCATGCGCTGGGCGTGGACGGTGCCGCGTTGTTCGACGAGCGCAACGCGCCCGCTCCGCAAGACGGCGCAGGCGCGGACTTTGTCGTGCGGCTCGCGGACCGCAAGCCGGTGAGTGTCGGCGGTGTCACTAAATATCGGGTGACACCCGCGGGCTGCTCGGTCATGGAAGGGTTCCTCATGGAGATCGGCGCGGGGGCTGTGTCCGAC
>Ga0105856_1000528_pt1 | contig 19629 bp, 47 predicted proteins | sample OrgsoiDNA_201060_FD_89681 | JGI IMG/M metagenome (GOLD analysis project Ga0105856, IMG submission 89681) | Permafrost soil microbial communities from the Arctic, to analyse light accelerated degradation of dissolved organic matter (DOM) -... | ecosystem: Environmental > Terrestrial > Soil >...
ACAACTTACCGCCCGTGATGGCGTGAACTGCTGCCATCGACGCATTGTCTTTTTGGACCGCCAACATCGTGCAGCCTGCGTCCTGATAGGATTTTATGTCGAAGGATTTCATGCCAATTTTCCCTAGTCTTCCAAAGTAGCCAATACGCGGGGGAACGAAGCGCCGGCCTTGATGAGTCGGTCCAGCGCCGCACGGAACGTTACCGGCTCTTGATCATTGAATGCCTCGTCGAGGACAGCGTGCAGGTCCAGCTCCGCATCCGTCAGTTGGCGAGTGTCGTTAAGCACGTAATCTTGTTCACCGCTTTCGCGAACCTGCTCATTCAGCGCCTGCTTTGCGGTTCGCGCAGCGATCCAGTCACCGTCCTGAACCTTAAAAACGTGGATTTGGGCACTCATCTGATCTTCCTTACGGTTAGGTGGAAAGCCGCGCTTCAAGGCGTTCTGCTACGATTCGGCAAATACATCAACCCATTGGTCCATTTTGCATCCCGCTACAAGGCGGCCTTTCCAAATGGGACGACAATATGCCTGCCCCTTCAATGCCGCAGCCGCGTCGAGCGCGGCATGGGTACTGCTGTGGGCGGACTTTATTTAGCTTGCGCGAATGGTGGACAGAACTTCTTTAAAAACGTCCCGCAGCGATGCGAACACTGGCCAAGCTAGAAAACCAGCGGCGAAGGTGAACGGCTGGCCGTTGCCGTCGCCAGCGTGCATTAAACAGAAGATCATCAAGGCCAACAATGCCAGATGAATGCCAAGCAGCTTTACACTATTTTGCGACATGGACTTTCCTTTCAGCCGGCTATTTGCGCCTTATCATCATGAACAGAATCTGTGCGACCAAACATCCAGCCACCCATAGCGCAGATTACACAGCCAAGCGCCAGCGCTGCCACACCACTGTAATACGTGCCTGCGCTCGGCGTGATGAACGTCGCCTCTCGGTACATGGTCACAGCACCTGTGAGGACAATCGATAACCCACCCGCGAACGCAACGACTCCATTAACTTTTGCCATGATTGCTCCTCGTCGGCCGGCACCATGCCAGCCATCTCAATGCCGATGCCAGCTCGTGGCTGGCGTCGGCATTGCTGGTGGAAGTTTCCTTTACCACCCGGTTCGTACAGTCCACCGATAATGTTTCACTACACCCTGACTACCGTGGGTGCATTTTTCAGTTCATCGATCTGCATGGCCAACTGGCGGACCAAGTCATTGCGCCATCCCAAGGCGATGTCAACGGCCGCAGCCTTCGCCTCTTCCAAATTTTCTGCATAATCGAGGAGGAAGCCGCACCGTTCGCGCAACGGCGTCTGACCGCGCAAGTGAGCCACGCCAAGGCGAGCCGAATTCAAGGGCAGCGTTGAGAGCATCAGCCCCTCATATCCGGAAACAATGGTCTGTTTGTGGAAACTGATCCGCAGGGGCTTTTTTGCACTGATCGCGATGCCCTCGGTGCTTACCGAGATGGCGAATTCGCAGAATTCACGCCCAGCCGCATAATCGCTCTCAGTAGCGAACACCACCTTTTCTTGCATCACATCTGTGCTGTTCATAGTTTCCCCCTCAAGTTGTTGGTGCCGGTTACTGATCCGGCGCTTCCGTCGAAGCAGCCCCTTATGGGTTCGTTCACTGTCCCGTAGTCGTCGCTACGGTTAGACGCGGTCTTGCATGATGTTTACCCGCACCAGCTATAGGCCATTTTCTCGTCGCTCACATGCTCGGCCTAGAATTTTCCTTTGTCAGCGAGGATGGGTACGGCTTGCCGTCTTGGAGATACCAACGAGGACCAGAACTTGTGCGACAAGTCCAAAGGCTACCAATCCAAGCGCAAATCCCGGCATGTTTTGCGTAATGTCGGGCACCTTCCATTGCGCCAACAAATATAGCGCTGCCACGATTAACGCGGCCGCACCAGTCGCGCCGATAGTTGCATATAACTTGATGTCTTTCATGATTTTTCTTTCAATTAGGCCGCAACAATCGCTTGCGACGTGCGCACCTCATAAACTTCAAAAACTTGGCTGGTCATGCCGGAGTTGTTATCGTTATCAAGAATGCGGCCATTTACAAGTGCCAGCCAATGGCCGCGAATACCAATAATGTAGTTCCGCCCAACGCCCAATTGCAATGCCACTTGCTTGAGCGTCGGATAGGACAAGCTCTTTCGCGGCACCGAACGACTCACTAATTCATACCCCAACTCCCTAGCCGCAAGTGCGGCATTGTGCGGTGTGTTCATGCCGTTTTTTGACCATCCATGTTTCGCGCACACACTCTTCGTGGTGTCCCAATCGACACCACAGGCTTTGCTGATTGCGAACGGCACGCAGCCTCCCTCCGTGTCACGGCCGTCATCATCGAGCATAGGCTGACTGGATACGTTCGGCACCTCGGCGTGATCCCATTCATGCCGACATTCAGTGCACCGCCGAAAAGCCGTTACGCGATTGAGACTGCGGCGCACGTCTCCGTATTCCTTCTCCCCGCGCCCATCGCGGCACTCCGGGCAAGTGGGCCAGTGCAGCGGTACATAGGCGTTATCGAACGAGGTGTTGATTACTACCTCAACATTGGCCACGTCAACAGGGAACAGAAAACCTTTGCTCACCAACCAGCTCGCAAAGTAACTTTCGTCCAACGAACAGTAGTCTTCTTTCGCCTCGTTTGCTGCCGCATACCGGTCACGGCGACACTGTTCAACCAACGATGAAAAGTCCAGCCCCGTGTCGCCGATAAACGGCCCATCGCTTCGCCGCTCGTAGTGCTCACCCCAGTTGAGCATGTACATGCTTTTGCCGGCCGGCGCAATGTGGACTGCTGATGCGGTAATTGGCATTGCGTGTTTCCCTTAGCGTTTCCGACCACTCAGGTCTGGTGCTTTGATACCGAATTCGCGCAAGTGCTCGCAGACGGAAATTGCAACGTTTTGCGCGGCCGTATTGGTGGCAATCGTCGCTGCTGTACGAACGTCATCGCCGACAAATTTGAACGACAGCCCGGCGGGCGTATCCTCAAGCTCAATCACAATTTTTGCCATCACAAATCCTTCATAAAAACCCTGCGCCCATTCCTTCAGCGCCCAGAACCACGGATATAGCTCACCATAGTGCGTCGCCGCTTCTTCGCCGTAGGCCACGCTCTGCGCGGCACGATCCAGTGCGCGCGACAGCCGCAGACTACCGGCCAGCAGCAGATCGGCGAAAGACACGCTAATTGCCCTGCGGATCAACATCCGGAAACTCAGCCCGCAACAACACAAGCAGCTTGTGTGCCTCATGCGGCGCAAGTGACATCGGATACCACTGCCTGCCGTTGTAGGTCACGGAGATCATCTTCTCGCCTTCGAACTCCGGCTCGCGGGTCGCTTCGGCGCGCACGGCGAAACTCTGCATGCGGCGCTGACGCTGCTCCTCATCGGTCACGACGTTGCTACCCTCCCGGTCTACCACCAGCACCGAGTGGCCTTCTGCCACGATCCGGCACGCCTCTTGGACCGCTAGTCTGATGACTTCATAAGACACACCGCTCATCCATTTCCCAGCATTTACACCGACTACGAGCTGATGGTGGTACTTGGGGACGAATGATAGTTCTTTCGGTTCCATCAATTGCTCCTTCGAATAGCGGCTTACGTTACGGCTTCGCCGCCGCGCCAACCTTGACCACCGTACAGGTGATAGAACCGCCACCAGCCATCGGCGCGGCATTCGACATCGCACAGTCCTTGAGCGTCTGCTGATCGCCTTGCCAGTTGCCAAGCAGGTCGCCAGCACAGAACACCAAGACCAGAACCAGCAGCTTTTTCGCCATCATCCTGCCTTCTTTACTCAATACTGCTCATTGTATGGTGCGATATCACACCCTGTCAAGGTGAAAATAAAAGCACCCTACTTCGGAGACATCAACTCGCGCCAGCGTGCCCCGGCAACGGCCCAGTACGTCCGCGCCGATACACCGCCATACGCACCGAACGAAAACCCGTCGTTCATCTCGATCAGAGCGGTCTGGCCACTCTTGAGCACGCCGAAATCGATCACGAATCCGGCCGGGGCAACGCCAGCAGCTACGAGCTGCGCGACGGCCGCGTGAATCACGCCACCGTCCGGCACCACACTGCGGTCACCGCCATGGTCAGCAAACCGGATGTCCAGCACTTCGCCGTGCGCGACGTAGGCACGCCATTCGCTGACAATTTCAATGGGGTCGGATACCCAGACGGCCGTGTTCTTCGACGCGCCGTTGAAGTAGAACAGATCGCTCGATTCGGCGACGAAGCCAGTGAACCGCTTCCAGCCGTCGGCAGGCTTGACGAACACGCGTCGGCCGCCTTTGTTCAAATCGTCGAGAACGTCGCGCAAGTGCGTGCGCCGCTGCACCTGTCGATGCAGCCACGGCTTGAGCACGTCCGGGTAGGGAGTATGCGCTGGCACGGCCGCGCCGAGACGGCGCAGCGCGTGGAGAATGAATGGCACAGAACCGGCCACCATGCAATCGACGTCGAGCGCCACGCGGGCGCGCTCCATCATCTTTTCGGACGCCGTCACGACTGGCACGCCCAACTCCTCCGCAAGGCCCGCGAGAAGCGCCTCCTCACGGCTCAGGCGGCCTGACGTCATTTTCTGATACAGGACCAGCTTCGACGGCAGATACAGCTCCATCACGCGCCTTTCATTTCATGATGGCCGCAGCCACTTCCGCCTTGTTTTCTTCGACGAAACGCCAGATGGAATCGCGCACTTCGGTGTCGCTAAAGCCCCATGAGATGCCGTTACCCACGATATCGGCTGGCAGCATGAAGAACAGCGCCTTCTGCTGCTGCGGCGTCGCCAGCTCGATGCCAACGTGCTCCGCCAACACCTCGCTCCAGTCGAAGTCGTCGAGCGAATCATCGACCGCCGTGGCCGCCCAGTACACCTCGCGCATCGCATCAAGGCGGGCGAGTTCACGCTTCCTCAGCGCGTCTTCGCGCGCCTGCCGCGCCGCCTTTTCCTCTTCCGACGGTTCAAGCCGCTTGATCAGCTCGTCGTAGGTGATCCCCAGCCGCTTGGCTTCCTCCATCAGCCTATAACTCCTGCCGCGCCCCGTAGTCCCCAATACCAGCGTGTGATTCTCCAGCCCAGCGGGCACGAGCGTCACACCGTCAGCCTTGGCACCTTCGCCAAGGTAAAAGATACCCACTTTAGGCGACACCGAGGAGCGACCGGCAAGCCGGTCGCGCAGAGACTGCCAAATGCTCTTGATACTCATACTGGTCCTTTCAATTATGATCCGATACCATCACAGCAGCGAGTGCTGCCGCTCATCAACCAGACTGGCTTGGTACTGCGTGAGCGCAATCGTCCCGCTCACCGTCGCCTCGTAGCGCGACAGTTTGTTTTCCGGGATGCTGGCGACATAACCCTTATCCACGGCACCCCGGATGATCTTCCCGGCCGCAAGAGCAGCGCCCTGCGGCTGCATTCTCCTATCCGGCCAGAGCGCATAGCCGACATGCGCGGTGCCGCGAATGGAGCCTTGGCGCACCAACAACCCGACCAGAAGGGCCTCCATCGCAGTCATGCTCGTCTCATCGCGCTTCATCAACTCCCCCCGGGCCGCCAGTCATCGGAGCATCACCCAGACGCAGCAGCGCACCGCTAGGATCGGACGATCCACCACCCAACGCTGCACGGCCGTGCTGGGAGATCACATTGTTGGCATACGCGTTGATCTCAATCTTCGCGCGCTCCTCAACTCCCTCCATGTATTCGCCGAACTGCTCCATGACGAAATCAACGTTCCCCGCGATATTCATTTGCACCTGATCCACGCGGCTCAGCAACGCATCCTTCTGTTTCTGGCTCAGCTTCAACTCACCGACGTCGTCGGCAAGCTGGCGCAGCTCGGCGAGGGCCTTCTCCAGCTTCGCGCCCGCCTCCTGATGGAATCTTTCCCGTTTGCGCTCAGGTGCCGGGATACCGGCAACCACCTCGGTACCGATCCGACGTACCGTGCACATCGTGCCCTGCCCGACGTTCGCGCTGCTCAAAAACGTCGCCCACTGGGCCTCACTCAACTCGACCTCGATATACGGCAGCTTGTTAGCCGACACCCATTCGCTGGACAAGCTGCGATTCAGCTCCGCCTTGGCAATGCGCAAGCGCATGTAGTTCGCGTGCTGGAATTCCGAACCGAACAGCACGGCACCGCCGCTCACGCGCGAGACGGAGACTACCCCGAACGCCGGGTGCGTCTGCTTTACGACGCCCGAACGCTCGTCCTTTTGCGTCAAGACCGGTTCAGCCAATTTGTTGGACATGCTTTATTCCTGTCAGTAGTTTCTATTGCGACAGATCAGGGCGCGCACATGCGATTTATTTCTGCCGTGATTTCCGCGCTCAATGCGACGATAGTACGCGGCATCTGCTCTCCCTCCACCATGCAGCCTCCGCGCAAAAGGTGCGTACCCGCCTTCAACATTTCTGCGGCGATACAGCCACCAGCGCGCTTGCGGTAAGTGCCAATGGTCATCCAGTGGCCACCTAACGCCACCGGACGGAATTCGAAGTAATTTGACTGGCCGATTGCACGACAGGGAATCTGACACTCCCACATCACACCAACCCGTTCGAAACGAACGATATCCGACTCCCACAAGCCCGGAACAATCTTGCCACTCGCGTCCTTGAACTTCTTCAGGCTGACATCGTGCAACTTCAACATATCCACCTTTCAGTTCGCGCCAACCGGTGCTGACGCTCTCAGTGGGAAAACCGACTCGTGGTCGGCATTCGGTGCATGTTACGTGGCAGGGTTGACTAGGCGGCAACGGCCGCGTTAGCCAGTTGCTCCTTGGTCGGCTCATAGAGGCCCAGCAGCGGATACATGCCACCGCTCACCTCCCGGCCGATGCCGTCCATGTAGGTCAGATGAGCCTGCTGGCCGTCAATCGAATTGATCGTGTAGATAACGGTATCGTCCATTTCCGATACCACTGCTTTTGCGCCAACAACGCGATCCTTCAGCAACTTCATATTCGACTTTTTCATTTCTACATCCCGGTTGTGGCCGCGCCCGTTGCGCCGCCTATAATGCATATTATAGTCCGTTTAATGATACGGTCAAGAAGATTTATTCGCTAAGGCATACCCAAAAACCAGAATCACTCTCCCGAGGGCCGAGGGGCTGCATCCACCATTGCAAGGTAGATGGACTTCGCCAGCTCAGGGTCGGCGCAGAATTTCATCGCCGCCCGCAACTGGTCAGGCGTCGGCAAGCGCGGCACCTTGCGCCAACCGTCGGAAGCCAAAGGCAGGCCCTGCACCACATCGTTATTATTTTCCACGCTCAACCCCCTTCAACACAACCGGCCGACGGCAGCGACACGATAAACGTCGCCGCGCGCGGATGAACCGTAGTCCACACCTGACACCAGCACCACGCTGTCAAAAAACACTTCGCCACGAAAACGCCTTCGCGGCGTAGGCCGCGCCTTGTGTAGCCGCAATCAGTATCGTCCCAGTACACCTTTACTGGCGGCCCGACAAGCAACTTGGCGAGCCTCGACCACAGCACCGACAGGCGCACCATCAGAAGCCCCAGCGCGTGGCCAGATAGCCGCCAACTTGCCAGCCGAACTTCAGCAGGCCGCCGCCGACCAACCCGATCATGATCACGCAGCCGATGAACATCAGAACGCTGCTCACCGTCTCTTGCAGCACCTCTTTTTTCGACTTCGACAAGCTATGGCGGCGATACTGCCCGTGGACGGTATCGAGCACTTCGGTCGCGGTCTCGCGCGACACCGCGCGCAGCACGACCGCGCCGTCGGCCCAGACGTCGAAACTGCCCGGCACCGCCTCGGCGCGCCACTCCTTCTCGGACACCTTGATCTCAAGGCCCATCCGGTCACGGCCGTAGGCCGATTTGACATCAAGCTTATTGAGCATCGACATCGAACGGAACAGAATTGTCTTGCCGTCGAACTCCAGACTGATCGGGTCCCCAGTCAGGTCCTTAAACTCGGCCACATCAACCGCACCGTCCACACCCGCCGCTTCTACTTCCGACATGCCGCCTCCAGTTTCACGATTAATCTTCCAGCACAAACTTGAACTGCCCACGCAGCCATTCAAAACCACGCTTCGTCAGCGGCACCTCGTGCACGATATCGCCCTGCACGTCCAGCACATCGACCCACTGATCATCCTTCTCGACGCCGATCATCCCGAACGCCTCCAAGCGACGCAGGTACAGCGCGCAGCCCTCACGCGCGCCCTGGGGGAACGTTGTCGCCGTAAAGTGGCGAAGCTCCTCGCGCACAATGCGCGCCGGGCGCAGCGCATGCGCGGTGGCCGCCAGCAGCTCCGGCTCACCACGCGTTTTTAGCATCAATTCACTCACATTTTTCTCCCGGCTATCAACGACCGATGATCTCGGACATCGCGTCGTCAACGACTTTCTGATCGGCAGCGGACAGCGACTGGTCTCTGTGATCCCATGCGTCAATGGCCTTGGCCACATCACTACCGGCTTGCTGCCCGCCCTGCGCCGTCGCCACCGTCACGGCGGACGCCCGGCACGACAGTTCGGTGCTCGCCTTCACGGGCGACATCGTCTGCGATTTATACGACGAACCAGTGTTGATGTAGACCACGGCCTCAATGCAAGGTCGGTAGTGCTCGGCGACAAAGGCGTTCGCCGGGCTGCGCTGCGCGAACGCCTTCCACTGCGCATTCTCGGCATGCTCGGCTACCTCAGTTGCAGATGATGCCGCCCGCCACACCACCACATAGGTCAGGATGCACTGCGCCAGCAAGGCGTACGCAGCAACCCATCGCCAAACACGGGCAGCGCGGCGCTGGTCAGAGAAAAAGTACATGAACCGACCTTGACGAGTGCGTTCATGCCACAGCACCGGTGGATATGCGCCAGACCGGCGCGCATCAAACCGGACCGTTTCACGCGGCATGGAAACCGACACAGCTCCACGCGCGTGCAAATACTCAGCGACCGAGCGCGCCACCCCGACACCGGCAAGCGCACCGAATACGCTCGACCACAGTACAGCTCCGACCGTCCATTCAATCGAGATCGCGGAAATGACAGACACAGCAACAGCCCAGTAGGTCGAAGGGCCGGCCACACCAGACCACGGCCGAGCACTATAGCGCCCGATCCGCAGCAGCACCGGGAAGAGAACCGCCGCACCCAACGCAGCCAGTACGAATATCATCCAGAAACGGGGCGCAATCATGGCATCCCTTCGGACCATGCAGGTGGCAAGCTAAATCGCGAATTCTGGATAAAACCGAGCAACCTCGAAGCGGCCAGCTTGCACGCCTCCTCGGGAGTCGGCGCAGCAGCGCTATTCGTAATGATGGACTGTCCGTCGGAAACGTCACACCCGAAACGATCCGTCGCCTCGCGACGGATATTCGCCTTGGCGTACAGTCCTTTTGGCATCATGATATTGAGCATCGCAGCCACAGCATGCTCATGACTCGGCGGCGGCAAGGATGCCACTGCCTTGGATGTGATGTTAGGCAAGACCCACAACACTAGCGCCACTAAAATCAACCCACACATCACAAAAAATACAGTTGCCTTAAACACCGTATGTAAATGTGATTTACCGGATTCCAACATCAAAAAATCCTCTGGCTCCGTAACCTCGACGACGCTGCCCTCGCGTTCAGCACCGGTTGCGGTACGCTTATCGGCAACAATCACCATCATTTTTTCTCCGTGTGTTTGTGAGAGTCGCTGATCAACCGCATGTCCTTGTACATCACCGCCGCGTGGTAGCAAGCCGCTTCCGGCGTGTCCAACACCGCATCCCCACGCAGGCCATCGGTCTCGCCAACGACGATACAGCGGTACTTTCCCCGGGAATCCCCGGAGGCATCGACCGTCAACAACTGCTTGACTGGGTAGCCGTGCAACATGACATCAAGCAGCTTTTTCGTGAATGCTTGGCCCTCCGCCATGCGCTCAGCTTGGACCATTTGCTCACTGGGCTGCCCGCTGACTTTTAAGGGAGAAGCAGCGGAGAAATCATTTTTTAAGGGGGCAGCGGACATATCATTGCAGGCCCAATATATCAGCCCGGCCACCAGCAGCACGACAACAAGCACCAATTCCGGGGAGATATACTGCCCGAAAGACCCACGTGGATTTTCCGCACCCGCCGCCACGCTGCCCGCCCCCTCAGTGGACTGCTTCATTGGAGCGGCCACCGGCTCCAGCACGACCAATTGGACGCCCAGACGACGACTCTGCATGGACACTGCCGAGCGAAACGCCAGCCACTCCGGCATGGCCTCGAACGTTTCAGCGTCGGTGCCGGCAGCACCGCGTTTGTCCACGATGATAGAAATCATATTTTAGCCTTATGAAAAATGAGAACGGATCATGCCACCCCAACACCACAAGGCGGCAGACAGCCAAACAATTTGACTATTACCGGCTCATTATGGGTGCGATATCACACCATGTCAAGCAACCATTCCACGCCGGCGCGTGGCGCGCCCGGGAAACAGGCTCGACTTCTCACGTCCACGGCATCGATTGTTGAAAACCGCGCCGCCCACTTTTCCTCGAACCCGAGGAAACAAGCCATGTTATGCTTGAAAAAGAGCCTTCGCGGTTCTCCCTCTGAATGAAATTTCTATCCATCCTATTCAGAGGATCACATGCAAGCCACCATGCTCCAGCCGGGCCAAATCCGGCACCTCCTGCGCGTTACCGAAGCCACCAGCCGCCACCCCGAACGAGACTGTCTTGTTTTGTTATTGGGGATCACGTGCGGCATGAGGATTACCGAAATAGCCCAAATCGAAGTCGGCGACATCATGTTCGCGTCGGGCAAGCTGCGCGATGAAGTAAGCTTGCGGGCAACGATCACAAAGGGGTGCCGTCAGCGGTGCATCTACCCGACGAATCGATTGCTTATCGCGGCGCTGGAGGCGTACATCTCCTATCGCATTGCGCGGCGCTGGCGGATGTCTGACGATCCGCAGAAGTATCGCGGCTTGCGCGCCGACAGCGCCTTGATCTTGACGCACAAGGGATTCAAGTTCCAGCTCAACACCAAGCGTCGCATCAACTTTGCTGGCGAGCAGGTCGACTACTCGGCCTGCGACAGCCTACAGTCTCACATCACGAAGTGCTATCGGAACGCGGGCATATCTGGAGGTTCAAGCCACTCAGGCCGGCGAACCATGGCGTCCCGTTTGCTCGCACAGGGGCATAGCATCGAGACGCTGCAACTGCTTCTAGGCCACGCTGAACTCGATCACGTGATGCCCTACCTTGAGGTATCCCAAGATCGTCTCAGAGACGCATTTTCAGAAGTTCTATGAAAGGATTTTGTGTGGCTACAATGTTTATCCAAAATTCTTGACACGTTCAATATATTGAATCTACAATGTATCAACATTCGGAGGTTACATGGAATTGTCAGTTCAAAAATGGGGCAACAGCGCAGCAGTCCGCTTGCCCACCGAGTTGCTAGGCATGCTCAAAGTGACTTTGGGCGACAAGCTCAGCGTCAATGTGCAGCCTGACGGCGTGCTGCTGAAAGCTGCGCGTCCGGCTTATTCGCTGGCGGATTTGGTGGCGCAGTGCGACCTTTCCGCATCTGAGCCCGCTGATATGGCGGCATGGTCCAACATTAAGCCTGCGGGGCGTGAAGCGTGGTGAGTCGGAATAAATTCGGACGCGGCGATATCGTGATGGTCAATCTCGATCCGACTGAAGGGCACGAGCAGAAGGGCATGCGGCCCGCGCTGGTACTTTCTACGAGCGCATTTAACGTGCTTGGTGTGGTGTTGGTAGCGCCTATTACGCAAGGTGGCGATTTTGCGCGTCATGCAGGCTTCGCGGCGTCATTGAGTGGGTCCGGCACGAAGACGCAAGGCGTAGCTTTGGTGAACCAGATTCGTATGCTGGACTTGGAAGCGCGAAAGGCAAAACGGGTTGAGACGGCACCAGAATTTGTTGTAGACGATGCGCTGGCACGCCTGCGCGCAATTACCGATTGAAGGAAAATGATGCTCACAAAAAAGACACCCAAAGCAGCGATTTTTGACGAGGCCGCAGCCTACTTGATGATGGCCATATCGGCGACGTTCGCCGGCATGGCGGCCCGCGATTCGTATGTAGGGGTGAGCGTCTTCTTTGCGCTCAAGGTTATTTACACAGGTCTCACCAAGGGAAAACATGAACCATCGTAGTCATGCCGTCCAGCTGGCGTCTTTGCCGTCGATGGGTACGCAACCTGCATATATCGAAGGGTTGATCCGCCAAATCTGGCCGCACCGGGCCGAGGAGATTTACAGCCTGTTCGTCAACGGCGGCAGCGACATCGATGCCGCGACAGATCATCCGTTCGTCGTCACGCTAGACGGAGAGCCGATTGGCATCACGGGCTTTTATAAATACGACGGCAGGGACGTTGGCCTTTGCTGGCACGGCATCATCCCTGCACATCGGGGCAAAGGTTTGTCCCGCGCAGCGTTCGCGCAAGTCCGCGCGCTAGCGGCCGATACCTATCAGACCGCGACGGACATCATTGAACTGATTCCGAGCGACAAAGAGCAAGACCTGTCGCCATACTTTCGCAATCTTGGGTTTGCACATCACGGTGAAGTCGCAACCTTCGACTACCTGCCCAAAGGCCCGGAGTGGCGCGTCTATCGCGCACCGCTGGTTTGAAAGGAAAATCCTTCCTGCACAGCGCGCCCCGTTGTGGGTCCTATACTTGAATGTGAAAGATGCAGAAATGAGCAAAGTTACTCGGATGAGTGGCAATGAAGAAAAGCAGGTAGAGCAGCTATCCATTTTGGCGGATGCGTTCATTTCCATGCTTGTTATGGGAAGCACAGCTTATGTTGGATTCATTTTAATCAGTTCGGAATTATTACCTTTGGCGAAACTGGTGTTGATTGCATCTATAGCGTTTGCTGTTAGCTTGGCGATTGTGGCGGGACTGTATTTTGGCGTCTTGCGGACGCGAACCGTGATCGGAACCAATATTAAAGTTATTCTGTCTGCGCTTGTGGTCATCGGTGCCGGTGTACACGAAGTCAATACGCTGTATCGAGCGATTGCCGAAAAGAAGGCGGTTGACGAGCAAGCCGAGGTCAGCGTGTGCCAGCAAAAGATTCTTACCGATTTTCCTGACCATAAGCAATCCATCGCGTGGTGCAAAATCGTAAGCAATCGCGCACAACTGAGATAGGAAATTTCTGACCATGGCAAACGACTTCAAACAAAAACAGGACACTGCCAAACGCGAAAAGCTTCTGGCCGAATGCAAGGCGCAGATCGCGCAAGGAGCCGTTGGTCGGCACCGGGCGGTCCAAGCATACGCGAAGGCTGCGGCAGTCTCCACGGCGCAGGCAGAGGCCATCTTGGGCCTGCGCTAACCACTCAAGGAAAACAGCTTTGAATCTGAACACGAATTCAGCGAAGCGCGAAGACGCCGAGAGGACTTGCGACTTCCTCAACCAGCGTTTCGGCTATCGCATCGCCCTTGAAGCTGCGCTTGCCGCGCATGGCATAGACTCGGAGACGGTTGTAGTGATGTCTGGTCTGGCACGCGACCGAAATATCGAATCATTTAACGAACTGCTGCGCATCAACAGCAAACCTAAAATCTGAGAGAGAGCCAATGGAAACGTTCGAGAATTCAAAAGAACTGCGTCGCAAGACGCAACGCAAGTTCGCTATGCGCGAAATCAAGATTATTGCGGTCGCACTTGCGGCGGCTTGCTACACCTTTTTCATCAATGACGGTTTCGCCTTCGGCGAGCATTTGTTCTGGGCGGGCATGGCAAGTATGATCGTTGCCGCTATCGCTGGGGGCGCAGCTGAAATGTATTTCGACTGATCCAGAGGAAAATACCGTGACTGCTGATGATCTTTTTGAGTACGCATGTAGCTATGCCAAGCGCGCTGAGGACGCTGGAAAAGGCACGCAATACCCAACGGTTCGACAGGCGTGCAAGCGGTTCCGCGTGAAAATCGAGGATGTAGAAAGCGCGGTATATGACTGGAACGGCGATGGGTATATTGGTATCGCTGTCGGTATCCGCGTTGGATCAGGTGTCGGTTTGCACAAAAGCCGTGGCGAATGCCAAGTTGAAGCTTACAAGGACTGAAAGGAAAATTGCGATGCCGCGAACAGACCGAAGCCTGCATGAATTCGTCAAACGCGAAGCCCAGTCCACGGGCCAGCTGAAGCGAGCATGTGCCACTTGCGGGAACTGGATCACAGATCAGTCGCGCAGTAAATTTTGCAAAGAACACCGCCGCAAGTCGGCTCAATAAGCACAAGGGAAAATTATGAAAATCGCAGAAACGATGGATTTGGGGCAGCTGCTCGATTTGATGGCCACCGATACCGATGGCCTTCGCAAGCAGACGATGGAACAGGCAAGCGAGTTTCGCAAACTGCTTGTCCGTGATCACGATGGCCAAGACACTGCCGAGATCGACGGCGGTCGCTGGATGGCACTCTGCTGTGCCGTAGACCCGGCAGAGCAATCGAACTGATCGAGGAAAATATGCCTCAACAAAAAATCAGCAAGGCGAATCTAGGCATGGTCAGCATTGGACTGGCAGCTATTGTTTTTGCATTTATTTTAAGTGATAGTTTTGGAGGTAAAACGGCACGGCCGGAAGACGTTGTCGAACTGTTCCACGAGACGCAATCCAGCACAGAAGCGCGAGCGATATTGTCCGAAGGGCTACGTGGAAATCCAATGCCGACCGAGGCACAACTCGGCGCACTGCGGAAGAAAATCCACTCAAAGCTTCAACAGAATTAGCAGGGGAAAATTTTCTGTGCTACCGAAATACAAAGACTTCCCGAAGTCCGACGCGCGGCGCTACATGGTGGCGCTTTTCGCGCTGGAGAGACTGAAGGATCGGGCAACCGTGCATTACGTCGCACAGGAGATCGATTGCACGCGGGCCGAGGCCCAGCGGGCGATTGAAGCTGCGCAGGTGCAGTTCGGGGTGGAGATTGAAAAGGTCGGGCCGGTCTATCGGATTGTGTCGTGGGGTGCGTTGAAGCGCACTGCGGCACTCGGGCTGATCGCCGTTGATGCGGATGAAATAAGCGCTTGACTGTATCGATAAACGGACTATAATGTTGGAATAGGCAGCGCGTTGTGCGGGGCAGACTGAGGGAGAAGATCATGGTGGTCATGGGCAAGAAAAAGGCCGCGATCAAGAACAAATGCGAAGTCAGTGGCGCGTCGGAGCCGTCTTCCCCCTCATATTTCGCTGTTGAACGTGATGGGTGCTGGTTCTGCAAAGGATGCGGCAAGCAGATTAAGCCGCAAGACTTCGGTGGCCGCTTTGTCTGTCCGCAGCACAAACGTGCAGAAAAAATGCCGGATTGGATGAACTAATAATCGGCCCTCCGGGCCAAGGAAAACGTATGCAGATCATTTTGACACTATCGGGACTGATGAATGTCGCGCTCTTGGCGGCTGGCCGGCTGGTTTGGAAGCGCGCCCGCGCCGCAGAAGTAGCCAATTTTGCCGCCGACAAGCACCGCCGAAATGCGGTGATGGACGCGCAACATGCTACGGAAGTGGTTCGTGCCGAGTACCTGTCTTTTGCCAGTGCTGTCTCCGATTGCATCAAAGAGGTACGCAGGGACATTGACCGAAACTACTGTCACGTACACGACGGGCATGTACTTGATCGCTTAGCCTTCGAGTTCGAAGGTGCGCGCGGCCCCGTCCGCTTGGACGACTCGCTCGCGACTGCGATCCGCGAGGCTGGCGGCGGCGAGTTCATTACCGATGGCCTGATGCTCTTTAGCGGCGCACTGATTTTCGCGTGGCACGTGCACGAAGAAGCCCGTCGAAATGCTGGAAAGGTGTTTGAGGTAGTTCGAGAGTCCTGTGGAACCACCAATCGCAGCTTGTGGCTGAGCAAGACCTTGGCGCTGTATGAGCGCATTTGTGACCATGACAAGGGTGCAGCCATTCGCTCGTTGTCGGAGGTCATGGAGCACTGGAAGCACATGGACGTCGACTCTGCGGCCCGTTCCATTGAACGTTCCCTAGCCTAGTCGACCAAGGAAAACAACATGGCTATCGAAACTTGGCAGCAGCGAGTCGGCGAAAACTATAACGACTCGCGAGACGAAACGGATCACGAGATCGCGATGCAGGCGCAGATCGCTGAATTGGAATCCGCGCTCACCGTTGCCACTTCGGCTCTGGATGTCATCCGCAGGGCGCGCACGGCGAATGACACGTCGGCGCGCTTGAGTGACACGCAGATGGCAAAAATTGCGCACGATGCGATGACCGAACTTGGTCTTGGTGGCGGTCTTTCGCCGATGGCAGAATCAATCCTTCTCTGATCGGAAAATTGCGTGAAAAATCTCACCGAAGAACAGATGCAGCAGCGCGCCGATGCAATGTGGGATGAACGTGAGTTCGAACTAGACTTCGCGACGGCGTGCAATATGTTGCTTGGGAAGCCCTACGAGGAGGCTGTTGTGGCCGCTCGCGAATGGGTGTCTGACTTAGTTGAAACAGCGCCCGGCGCATAAAGGAAAATTGATTTGACCACTAAACCAGTCCCCGGACTTTTCGAACGATGGTTCGCCTTGGAGCGGGCCACTGATCGTTCCGTGGGAGATATCCTCGCCGACCTGAACACGGCGGCCGGAACGAACTACAAACACAACTGGCCGTCCGTCGTGGCCGGGCGCAACTTCGAGTTGGAACGCTGCCCGGTCGAAGTGCGCCGTTACATGATGCGCAAAGTGATGGCCGAAGAACTGAAGGGGATGGGCGTGGAGCTGTCGAAAAAGAAATTGGAATTATTGATTCAGTGCTTGACGTAGTAACGCAGCGTTACTATAATGATGTTCATGGGCAGCGCAATGGGTGCAGCGGAATAGGCAAAATTGGAGCAACATGATGCGAGTTTTCAAGGGCAAAATCTCTACCGATAAAATCGGCTCAACATGCGAATTTGAGTTCGAAGTTGAGGATGCTGCGACCGAAGAAGAAATTGAGCAGGCGGCTCGTGAAGCGGCGTTCGAGCATGTCGAATGGAACTTCAAAGAAGTCGAACCATCCTCTGCCGCCTAAATGGAAAAATGATTATGGCTACTACCGATGAACACTTCATCCTCGTGCTGGTGAATGTGAAGACGAAGACCAGCTTGGGCGTCGAGTTTTGCAAAGATGCTGAAGACTTGGCATGGAAGCGCGACATGTTCCTGAACGACTTTGGGCGCGAGGATCACGTTGCTTTGACCTACCCTGATTCTGGCGCAGTGATGGCCGAAGCGCTGGCCAGTCTGGTCACGCTCCCAATACACGCCTAACTACCCGGAAAACTATGAATCGCATGGACGAACTAATCCAGTCAGACTATGAGGTGCGTGAGTTCCGGTATCTCCCGGTTCCATATCAACTAGCCATCGTACACCTCATGGTCACGGACGGCTATTCGTCTGACTGGAATTGCGATCTTATTGAAGAAGCTAGCGATGCAAGCGAATATAAAGCGAAATTGCAGGCGGCACTGCCGCATTTTGTAGAATCCAACGGGGATTCCACGTGGGGTATGGCCTGCATCCCTGTTGAACGCATGAAGGCCGCCATTATGGCAGATGCGGAGATTGCTGATAGCTGGGCAAGCTGGGAGGATTACAGCAAGTGGTACATGGCTGGTGGCGTTGGGGCGCATAGTAACGAAGATCGCTGGCCTTCACTCCTTAGCAATCATGATGACGAAACTTTGCAGGATGGGTGGCATCGACTGCATTGCTATATCGCCGCTGGGAATGTCGACGTTCCCGTTGTATTTTTCCCGCAAGAGCATCACCTTCTCAACATGAATACCTGCGATGCTGATTCTTACTCAGCTTGCGAAATGTGACCAAGGAAAATTGCTTTGCTACCGAAATACAAAGACTTCCCGAAGTCCGACGCGCGGCGCTATATGGTCGCGCTTTTTGCGCTGGAGCGACTGAAGAATCGGGCGACCGTGCATTACGTCGCGCAGGAGATCGATTGCACGCGGGCCGAGGCCCAGCGGGCGATTGAAGCGGCGCAGGTGCAGTTCGGGGTTCAGATTGAAAAGGTCGGGCCGGTCTATCGGATCGTGTCGTGGGGTGCCCTGAAGCCGACTGCGGCACTCGGCCTGATCACCGCTGATGCATTAAGTGCTTGACCGTATCGATGAACGGACTATAATGATGTTTATGGGCAGCGCGCTGTGCGTGGCGAAAAACTTGAAAAGATCATGAAAGCACTGAACATCAAAGCAGCTATTGAGTACGCCCGTCAGGAGACATTTCTTCCAGACGCTCGCGTGGCTGGCGTTCTGGTAAACGCTGATATTGGGCCTGTCAGTTTCGGCGAACTGTTTGGTGCCGACCGCCCAGCCGGCCAAGAGTTTGTCAGATTTGAGGCTGTTGGAATCGACAATCGAAACGGGTACGACATTGTGCGGACTGCGCAAGGCGTGGCTTACGCAATCGTGACGTTTGCCGAACATGCGAAGCAGCGCGGTATGAGCCATCTGAAAGCCCACATCGTCGCCAATCCGGATTTCTACGCTGGTCGTTGGATCGCCTAAAACAACCCGCACCCTCCGGGGTGCGTTACCAAGGAAAATATGAGCATATTGACTAAAAAAGAGATCGAAGAAGCGAAGGTCCAACTTACTTTCGATGCATTTGTCGCTCATTTTGTTTGCATGCATGTGGGGCGTCCAATGCCGCTGTGGCTGTGCACAACTGATGAAGCGCAGGCTGGAGCCAAAGCAGTCGCACAAGCGGAGTTTAGCAAATGGGTGAGCGCCGAACTCGAAATGCTGGAGCGCCGCGCGGAGGGCGACCCTTTCAGGCCGAAGGTCGTGGTCAACAACGAATAGGAAAATCATGGCACAAACAACAGAACTTTCGACTGGCGCAAGCAAGCTGCTTGAGCGCGTTATACGCAAACCAGTTGATTTATATTGGGGGCGAAGTGGATGGCGTCCAAGTTCGTTGCCGGCAGGTGTAAAAGCTGCGGATTTTGATGAGCTAGTAAAGAGCCGGTTGGTGCGGATTGATTTAGCCCGACTTGTTGCTGTCAACGGGTAAAGGAAAACGCCATGTCTGAAAAGCTCATGTACGTCACTGATGACCGGGACCGTCCAGACGAAGACCTGCGGTCCTTGGTGATCTTCAATGGTGGAAATGGAGACTGGTATGTTCAGGTCGCACCGAAGAACGGTATGACCACCGAAGGAGTACGCATCTGCACCTCTGGTGGGGCATCCACTGAATGCCCCGGATTGGGTGTGGCGATTGCTGATGCCTATCGCGCGATGGCTGCGGCTGCTGCGGTCAAGAACGGCGCTCCGCGTGAGCGGCTGGTTTCTCGTAGTGAACTGGAAGATGAGATTCGGGCTTGGCGTTACGCCTATCCAAACCACGAGTGCATCCGTGGTCAGATTTACGAAAAAGAACCCGAGTAGTCGGGAAGGAAAATTGGCATGAAATCCTTCGACATAAAATCCTATCAGGACGCAGGCTGCACGATGTTGGCGGTCCAAAAAGACAATGCGTCGATGGCAGCAGTTCACGCCATCACGGGCGGTAAGTTGT
>Ga0105856_1000529_pt1 | contig 19624 bp, 17 predicted proteins | sample OrgsoiDNA_201060_FD_89681 | JGI IMG/M metagenome (GOLD analysis project Ga0105856, IMG submission 89681) | Permafrost soil microbial communities from the Arctic, to analyse light accelerated degradation of dissolved organic matter (DOM) -... | ecosystem: Environmental > Terrestrial > Soil >...
AGAATTCATGCCGATTGGGTTACTCACACCTATTGCGCACTCGTTGAATATTAGCGAAGGACGAGCAGGGCTGGCCGTCATGTTGCCCGGACTGGTCGCGGCGGCTTCCGCCATTTTGCTGATGCTATTTTCCCGCCAGCTTAACCGTCGCACCATGCTGCTTTTTCTCTCGGCGATGGTCATCGTTTCTAACGCCACCGCGATGCTGGCACCGACGTTCGGCGTTTTGTTGATCGGACGTATTATTCTTGGCGTGGCGGTAGGGGGCTTTTGGTCATTTGCCATTCCTGCCGGACGCAGGCTAGTGTCTGAAGCACAAGGTGCGCGGGCGACATCTTTGATTTCTGCCGGTGTGGCTATCGGTACCGTTGCTGGGGTGCCGGCCGGTGCGTTTCTCGGTGATTTGTATGGCTGGCGCATGGCGTTTACCGTTAACACGGCGCTGGCCGTGGTGGTGTTCCTGCTGCAATGGGCGACACTGCCGTCATTGCCGTCGAAACAGACTATCAATCTGCGTACGCTGTTAGGCGTGGTCAAAGTCCCCGGCATTCGGTATGGACTGATCATTGCGCTGTTTATGGCTGCTGCGCACTTTTCCGCTTACACCTATCTTGAGCCGTGGTTACGTTTTCAGGTCGGCATGTCACCGTCTGATTTGTCGTTACTGCTGATGGCCTATGGGGCGGCAGGATTATTTGGCACTCTTCTGTGCGAAGTGATGGTGCGTGAATTTGGTGTAAAACGGACGTTCTTAGGTAATATGATCATTGTCGTCGTCGCGGTGCTGAGCGCCTCACAACTCAGCGACAGCGCCCTGACCGCCTCATTCCTGGTGGTGTTATGGGGATTAGCCTTCGGCGCGTTGCCGGTTTGTCTGAATATCTGGCTATATCAGGCCTCTCCGGCGTTATTTGAAACCAGTTCAGCCATGATGGTCTTCGTGTTTCAGATTGCCTTAGCCAGTGGCGCCTTCTTTGGCGGATTGTTGGCCGACCATCTGGGCACCAGCAGTTCATTCCTGCTCGGCGGCATTCTGGCCCTATTGGCGGTGGTGACGATTTTCCTGACGCGACCTCAGCCTTCAGGCCTGCAAGCGACATCAGAATGACGCGCCGTGGCTTGCCGTGCAAAGAGGCATCTTTTAGAATTGATGGTCATGAAAACAGATAAACCTTCATCTTCGAAATCGCGCGGCAGGCCACGTTCCTTTGACCGCGACGCCGTTCTGGAACGGGCCATGCGCCTGTTCTGGAAGCGGGGTTATGAAACCACCTCCATGGCTGAACTGTTGGCAGAAATGCAGATCACCACACCAAGTATTTACAGCGCGTTTGGTGATAAAGAACACCTGTTTTTGGAAGCCATCGAACGTTATAAAAATGACTACGGCAGTTATCAGGCTAAGGCCTGTAAAGAAGAGACCGCCAAAGCGGCGGTTCGCCGTATTTTGCGCGAAGCTGCGCTCAACTTTGTTGACCCGCAAACGCCGCCGGGTTGCATGCTGGTTGTCTCGACGGTAAACGGCTGTCCGTCGTCGTCGCCGGTACAAAAAGTGGTGAACAGCGCGCGTCATGAATCGGAATGCACCCTGAAAGCACGCATTGAGCAAGGGATCCGTGAGGGAGACGTTCCTGCGACGGCGGACGCTGGCGCATTAGCCAGTTTCTTCAGCACGCTGCTTAATGGCATGTCGATCAAAGCGAAAGAGGGCGTTTCGCAGCAAGAGATGGATGCCATCGTCGACAATGCGATGCGTGTCTGGCCCGACGCCTAGTGTTGTCTGCTTAATGCTGTCACCGCGTATTGTGCAATTTTTTACAATCCAACCTTTCCCCTTTCCCGCGATACTCAGGAATTAAGGCCTTACCACGAGCGCCTACACTCCTGAGGAACATCGCATGACGTTTTTACTAAGCCGCAGCCAGCCTGAATTGACTACCTGCCACGCCACCATTTCGCACGGTGGTACCGATGAAAAAGGGCGCTATTTTACCGTTGAGCAAACTGTTTTTTATCCGCAGGGGGGCGGCCAGATGTCAGATCACGGCAGCGTCACGCAGGGCGATCAGCGTTTTGCGGTCAAACAGGCATTAAGTCATGGTAATGAAGTTCGCCATTATCTGACCGACCCGCAGGCCGTGCTCGTCGAAGGGCAAGAGGTGATCCTGGACATCGATGCAGCATTTCGTCAGCGCGCTTCTCTGGCACACACCGCCGGGCATTTGATTTCGCACGTGGTTGAAACGCTGATGCCGTCTTTAATTCCCGCGAAAGGCCATCACTTTTTGCCCGGCGCCTACGTGGAATTTAGTGGCGCCAGCACGATGCCGGTCGATCAACTTCTTGAGCAGGTCAGGCAAGGGGTGCAGGAGGCTATCGATAACAATTTAGCGGTCAGTACGCGAAGCATCAGTTTTGATGAAATTGCCCGCCTGCGCCCCGCTCTTGCAGGCGGTATTCCGCAACAAGATGAGATCCGCATCGTGCAGATTGGCGAGTATCTGCCTTTTGCCTGTGGTGGAACCCACGCAGCAACCACGGCGGCGCTGCAAGGGTTGGAGCTGCGTAAAATAAAAGCCAAAGAGCGGGTGAAAATCAGTTATGAACTGGGCTGATTACGCGCTTTATTCATCCGGCTGACGCTCACGACAATCGCCAATAGCGTGGCGGCCACCGCGACCCATAGACTGAGTCGTACGGCCTGCGCTTCTTGCATCACGTTGCTCAGCGATTGGCCGGACGATGGCACATAGAGTGACAAAATGACGCCAACAATGGCTGCGCCAAGGCACTGACCAAAGGTGCGCATGATCGCCAGCACGCCTGAGGCGTAGCCGCTGTTTTCACGAGAAGCATTGGCCAGAATTTCGCGATTATTCGGACTTTGGAAGCAACCAAAGCCGATACCGCACAACAGACTGCGCAAACTGATATCCCACATTGCGGCATGGGCGGGAAGTAACGCCAGCAATAACATCCCCAGTGCAAACAAACATAATCCGACTGTAGAAATCAGCGCGGGCGAATAGCTATCGGCAAGTCGGCCTGCGCGCGGCGCGGCCAAAATAATGCCGAGCGGCCACGGGGTGAAAAGCAGTGCCGAGGTGAATGCGCTGTAGCCATACACGTTCTGGAATAAAAACGGCAGGGCGACGAAGGTGATCCCCTGACTGACAAAGGAAGCCAGCGAGGTCAGCGCCGCCAGTGAAAAACGCGACGAAGCGAACATGCTGAGTGGCAGCAGAGGCAACGGTGCGCGTTTCTGACGCCAGACAAAGGCGACACCCGCAACGATTGCCGTCAGTCCGTAAGCGATGGCCGCGGTCAGGCTATGCGAATCGCCATGATGCGAGAAACTGTTGGCCGCCATGATCAGCGCCCCTAACATCATGGCAGACAAAATCCCACCTGCGATATCAAAGGGATGCGTTATTTTGGCCGTTCTGCCTGGAATAACGCGCCACGCCAGTATCACGGCCACGACGCCCATGGGAATGTTGATGGCGAATAACCACTGCCAGCTCATTGAAGAGAGCATGGTGCCGCCGAGCACGGGGGCAATCGCGGTGCAGGCCGCAATCAATAAGGCATTAACGCCCAATACGCGGCCCAGTAGCCGGTTGGGAAATACGGATCGCAAGATAGCCGGGCCGATACTGAGCGTTGCTGCACCGCCAATTCCTTGTAATAAGCGCATGACAACCAACATGTCGAGTGACGAAGATAATGCGCAACCGAGCGAAGCCAGCGTAAATAAGATCAGCCCGCCGGTGAATAAGGCGCGAAATCCAATGCGCGAGCCCAGGGCGGCAAAAATGGCCAGTGTCATGGCGGCGGAGAGTAAATAGCTGTTAGAAACCCACACGGCGGCACCTGACGAAACGTCGAGTGAACGAGCGATTTGCGGTAGGGCGATATTGACCATCGACCCGTCGAAAACCACCATGGCGGCCATGATCATCACGGCGGCCATGGCGAAGCTACGTTCACGCCCGGGCAGCCCGTCATCACCCGGTTGGTCGGAAAAGAGTTCCATGTAAAAAGTTCCTGTTACTGCGGTGCGTAGAAGATGTGAGAAATATACTCTCGCGATTGATAAGGCGGAAGGCGCAGCATTTGCATTGATAACCTGCACCAGACGCCTTCCCACTTTTTACCGAGCGCAGTACAATGCAGCATGACTGAACCTGATCTGAATTTACTCATTGCACTCGATGTGCTGCTGCGCGAAGGCAGCGTAGCCGGTGCTGCACGTCATTTGAGTTTAAGTGCGTCGGCCATGAGCCGAACCTTGAGTCGCCTTCGCGCCGTGACCGGTGACCCGCTATTGGTGCGTGCAGGGCGTCATATGGTGTTAACCCCTTACGCGGAAGACATTCGTGAGCGTACGCAACAGGCCACATTTGAGGCGCGCGCCGTGCTGCGTCCCTCGGCTTCCACCCTCAATTTGCCTACGCTCAAACGCACCTTTAACCTTCGTTCTCACGACGGTTTTGTGGTGGCATTCGGTGCACCGCTGATCGCGGCAGCCGCAGCCGTTGCCCCCCACGTGTGTCTGCGTTTTATGCCCAAGCCAGAAAAAAGCGCCAAACATTTGCGCGAAGGATTGGTGGATCTGGAGATCGGCGTCTTAGGTGAAATGGGGCCGGAAATACGTTTGCAGACGCTATTTCGGGATCGGTTTGTCGGCGTAGTCAGAAAAGGACACCCGCTTGAACAACGGACTGAGATTTCCGCCGTTGACTATGCGTCATTCGGCCATATTGTGGTTTCGCGTCGCCCGCAATATGCAGGGCCGGTTGATGAAGCCCTGGCGGATATGGGCATAGAACGCAAAATCGCCGCGATTGTTCCAGGCTTTTCTGCGGCATTGGCGGTGGCTCAACGTTCGGACTTGATCGCCCATGTCCCCGCATCTTTCCTTATTAATCAACCGATGGATGACAGAAATGGCCATGCGCCCACGCTCTATTCTTTTGCCCTGCCGGTCAATGCGCGCGAGATAACGATTTCGCAGATGTGGCATCCGCGTTCAGAGGTTGATCCAGCCCATCGCTGGCTTCGTCAACTGGTGCTCAGTGTCTGCCGCCAGCAGGTTCCAGAATAAAAAACGCACGATAGTAACGTCTTGAAACTACGGGCTGAAATCCTAAATAAAGTCTCGCATTTTTAATGCATAGGTTATGTCTTTTTCTTATTTGCCAGCAGCGACGCGGTTTGAAAAACTCACGCCATAAAACCAGCCCACAACGGGCGACGTTATATTTTTGCGGTTTTTTTTCATACAGTTTAAGGAAAGACATTGTCTATGCGCACCTCTCTAAAACACGCAGTAAAAATCTCCCTGCTTTCTGTTTCACTGGCCAGCGCGCTGATCCTCAGCGGTTGTGGCCCGAAGAAAGAAGATAACCATATTAAAGTGGGCATCAGTGCGGGTATCGACCAGCCACTGTGGGATGTGGTGAAAAAGATCGCCAAGGAAAAATACAATCTGGACGTGGAAGTCGTCACCTTCACCGACTACGTGTTGCCAAACTCCGCATTAAGCAGTGGTGACATTGATGCCAACTCGTTCCAGCACGGCCCTTATTTAGAAAAACAGATCAAAGAGCGTGGTTATAAACTGGCCGCAGTGGGCAATACCTTCGTTTACCCGATTGCCGGTTACTCACGCAAAATTAAATCCATTTCTGAACTGAAAGACAACGCGCAGGTTGCGGTCCCTAACGACCCAACCAACTTGGGGCGTTCTCTGTTGCTGTTACAGAAACAAGGTTTGATCAAGCTGCGAGACAACGTCGGTTTATTGCCAACCTCATTAGACATTACAGAAAATCCTAAGCACCTGAAAATCATTGAAATCGAAGCACCGCAACTGACCCGAGCTATCGACGACGATAAAATCGATTTGGCGGTGATCAACACCAACTACTCAAGCCAGGTTGGTCTGACGCCGGGTAAAAACGGTCTGTTCGTTGAAGATAAAAACTCGCCGTATGTGAACATTATTGTGGCGCGTGATGACAATAAAGACAGCGAGAAAGTGAAAGACTTGGTTAAGGCCTACCAGACGGATGAAGTCGCAGCAGCGGCCGACAAGATTTATCATGGCGATGCGGTGAAAGGCTGGTAATGATTATTGAATCCTGAGATTTCAGGATTCTTGAATTCATTAATAGGAAGAAGGTGCGACGCCAAATGCTTGGCGAAACGCACGGTTGAAATGGCTTTGATCATAGAAACCCACTGCGGACGCCACGTCCGCAATGCTTCTGCCTGCCTGACTCAACAGGCCGCAGGCTACTTCAAGTCGTAATCTTTTCAGCCATGCATAAGGCGTCATGCCGGTCTGCTTGCTGAAATGCCGCAAAAATTGAAAACGATTCAATCCACAGAGTTGCGCCAATTCGCTCAATGAAATTTTCTCCGCGAGATGCGCGTGACAATATTCTTCGATATTGCGCCAATCGCGTTGAGACAGTCCGCTTTGCACCTCTCTCGGTGATACGACTTTCAACTGGATAAACAGCGGTTCCAGCGCGGCCAGATATTGCTCATCAAACGAGTGGCCTGACGCAGGATTTTTTTGCGCCATGAATTGATGCAACGTTGTCAGATGGGCACTCAGATTCGGTGCCTCGATGATCTCTGCGCCGAGCGCCAGTGGCCGTGGGTCACCGGAGAACTCTTCGGCCAAACTGTTGAGCAGTTCAGGGACCACGCGGAAGGTGCGCAAGGTATAGGCATTATTATTTTCTGGCGTGCCGGTATGGATCTCGCCCGGTGGCATGATGGAAATCCGCCCTGCGCCAAGCAGACCCGTTTGACCGGCAAAACGCTGGCGCTGGGCGCCTTCGGCGATCAATCCAATATGATAATCCAGATGAAAATGCGGCTCAAAACTAAAGTCCGTAAAGTGCGCTTCGCCCAAAACCATGCCCGGTATCTCCTCCGGGCGGTAATAGCGTACGTCATCGGGTTTCGGTTTTGATTGAGCCATCGGTTCAGGCCATTTTTTGTGCCAGTAACGTGGCGAAGCGCATTTTGTAGCGGTTGCCATTTTCGTCGCGTTTGTGCAATTCACCCAGGTCTTCGTTGTATTTCACGATGTTCCAGCCCTCATAATATTGGCGAAGTTCATCGGGTTGGAAACTAAAGGGGAAGGGCAGTGGGCAAGGGTAATCTGGGCTATCCATCGCGGCGACAATCAGGTTATACCCACCAACGACAGTACTGGCGTGCATGTCGCTGATAATATGAGGGATGCTGTCACGCGGTAAAAACATCATCACCACGGTAGAAAGAATGAAGTCATAATCGCCGTGAAAACGATGCACATTGAGGTCGATTTCACTGGCATCAATGCCTTGCAGAGATTCGGCCTGAATGATGTCGTTGAGTTTAGCAATGCTCTGCGGATTATGATCCCACGCCGTGACCTGAGATCCTTTCCTATTCAGATACAGCGAATTGCGACCGCTACCACAGCCTAAATCCAGTACTCTTCCCGGCGGAACGCACGACGCGGCATTGATCACTTCTGAGTGGGTGCGAGTCAGGCCGTATTTTTCAGCATAGTAATCTTCGGCGGTCAGTGATTGAGACATGAGGGTTTCCTTACGGTCAAATGATTCATCATGACGCCATTATCCTCTCAAAACGTCACTTTTCCTCGCCTTTTTATCAGGAAATCTTTCCACGTGTACGTGTAACACGTTGCTGTAAAAAGTCGATAAACGTGCGTACTTTTTCCGGCACGTGTCGCGTATTGGGGTATAGCGCGTAAATTCCCTGCGGTGGAAAACGATGATCGGCCAGCAGAGGGGTCAGTCGTTGCGCGTCAATGTGCTCTTGCACAATCCAGGCAGGCAGTAACGCCACGCCCGCGCCATCGAGAACGAAAGCCAGCAATGATGCGGCGCTGTCGGCGGTTAACATCGCGCGCTGGCTGGCGTTGAACAATACACTTTCGCCACTGGGTGTCACCACTTGCCACGTCAAAGGCGTTGCCAGACGGCTGTGGGCTATCCATCTGAGGTGTTTTAACTGCCTTAAATCAGAGATGTCTGCGCCCTGTTGCTGCAAATAGGCCGGTGATGCCACGGGCAAGATCTCGAAACGATCGATGAGTGCCGCATGGTGACTGGAGTCACCCAAATGACCCAGCCGGATAGCCACGTCAAACCGACCTGAAATTAAGTCGTCATGACGGGATGATGACGCATGATGAATACGCAATTGTGGATGCAGCGCTGAGAACGCTGCCAGCGCCGGAACCACCACCCGGGCACCATATTCCGGCGTGGTGGTGATGCGTAACGCGCCGCTCAAACCGGAATGATCGCGGCGCACGTCGTCGAGCACGCTTTCGGCATCGTGTAATAATTGCAGGCAGCGCTGGTAGAAACGTTCTCCGGCATCTGTCATGGCGATGCGCCTCGTGCTGCGGGTGAGCAGGGCGACGCCCAGTTCCTTTTCGAGTTGCTTAATGTTGAAACTGACCACCGCTTTGGTTAACCCCAGCGCATGCGCTGCGGCGGTAAAACTTCCTGCTGCCACTACCGCGACGTACATTTCCAGCCGCTGCAAGTTCAACATATTTCCCTCTCACCGGTGATACTGTCAAAAATAGTTTGACAGTGTAACGCCTGTTTACGCGTTTATCCCACCTTGTTATGCCACTACACTCCACGCTTTCCTTCCACGCTATTCGAGTACGTGATGACCTACCGCCAGCGCGTTGCCAGCGTTTACCTGCTGGGATTCTTTATTGACCTGATTAATATGTTTATCGCCAATGTGGCTTACCCAGACATTGCACGGCACTTCAGTGCGCCAGTCAGTCTGTTGGCGTGGGTGAGCAACGGCTACATTCTGGGGCTGACCCTGGTGATCCCGCTCAACCGCTGGCTTGCTCAGCGCATCGGCGCGAAAAGGCTGTTTATTCTGTCTCTGCTTATTTTCATGCTGGGGTCGTGCGGGGCAGGCTTGGCGCAGTCGATGACCGGATTGATCGGCTGGCGGGTGATTCAAGGTTTGGGCGGCGGATTGCTTATCCCGCTCGGACAGACCATGGCTTACGGGCTTTATCGCAGCCATGAACGCGCGAAACTGTCGGCGGCGATCATGTTGGTTGGACTGTTAGCACCGGCATTGTCGCCGGCCCTTGGCGGGTTTATCGTCGACAGTTTGGACTGGCGCTGGGTGTTTTTTGCCAGTTTGCCGCTGGCGGCCTTGGCCGTGGTATTCGCGATTTACTGGCTGAAACCGGATTCAGAGCGGGTGGCTGCCGGGCATTTTGATGCGACAGGCCTGTTGATGTTTTGCGGGGCATTGATCTTGTTGTTATGGGGGCTGACGTCGTTGGGTGACGCCCAGTCTTTGTGGCAAGGCTGTTTGTATCTGCTGGCGGGGTTGACGTTGATGGTGGTCTATATACGACATTCGCTTCGTCTGTCACAACCTATGCTGAATCTGCGATTAGTTCAGGATCCGCTGCTGCGGATCTCAATGATTATCTATCAATTTATTCCGGGGATTTTTACCGGTGTCAGTCTGGTCGCCATGCTGTATTTGCAAAACCAGTTGGCAATGCATGCCGCACAGGTGGGCGTTCTGATGCTTCCCTGGTCACTGGCCTCGTTTGTGGCGATCACCACAACCGGTAAGTTATTTAATCGCCTCGGCCCGCGACCGCTGTTTAGCCTCGGCTGTATCGTTCATGCGCTGGGAATTGGCCTGCTGGCGTGCATCAACGGCGCGGAAGATCTTGGTTTGCAAATCGCTGCTTTTACGCTGATGGGATTCGGCAGCAGTTTGTGCAGCAGCGCCGCACAAAGTTGCGCGTTTATCCAAATCGAAGATCATCAACTCGCCGATGCCAGCGCGCTATGGAATATCAATCGTCAGCTCAGTTTTTGCTTCGGTGTGGCGGTGTTAAGCTTGTTGCTTAATCTGCTGCTCGGCCATTCGGGTCTGACGCCGCCACAGGCTTACCATCTTTGCTTTCTCTTGGCGGCAGCCAGTGCAGTAGTGCCTATTTTGCTGGCGCTGCGTATCGCCAATCGCACTATCATTCATCAATTAAATCAGGAGTTATCATGAACCGTTATTTTCAGGAAGTGATCGACGCACATCTGTTGATCCAGCGCTGGTTGGGTGACGCCACGTCGCCTTTGAGCATATGCGAGGAATTGCTGGGCCGTTTTAGCGCAGATTATTCGATGGTGACATTGAGTGGGCATAGTTTAGATTTTGCGGCGCTGAGTCATTTCTTTCGTTCTCAACGCGGCGCAAAACAGGGGCTAGAGATTGCGATTAAACAGATGACCTTGGTCGCCGAAAGCGAAAAAGGCGCAGTGGTGAGCTATCAGGAGCAACAACAGCTTGGCGATCAGCAGCCGACATTACGTTATTCGACCGTAGTCTTTGAGCTGAATACGCAGGGAAACGTCGTCTGGCGACATCTGCATGAAACGGCCGCGGCAGTCTGAACATGTCAGCGCAATGTTGACCATAAGGCCTGCATTGCAGGCCTTATGATTTCTCGACCAGCCGCATATGACGCTGATTCATGATGCGGTGCAGATTGGTTTCCACCCAGTCAGTCAGGCTGGTCAACTGGAGTTGCACTTCTTTGCCCATCGGCGTCAGGGTGTATTCCACGTGCGGTGGGACGACGGGATAAGAAATACGATCGACAAATCCGTCGGTTTCCAACGCTTGTAAGGTTTGAGCCAGCATTTTTTCGCTGACGCCCTTAATTTTACGCCGCAGCTCGCTAAAACGCAGGGTGCCATCACCCAACGCAATCATGACCAATACTCCCCAACGGCTGGTGATATGGCTGAGGATCTCACGAGACGGGCAATTCGCGCTCATGACTTCGCCACGACGAAGGCGTTCACCAAGGATATCGGAGGTCGGCTGTTTTTCAGTCTTTTCACTGGGCAAAGATTTTAATTTCATACTAACCTTTTTGTACGTACTTACGAAAAGTGAGTATATCGCATAGGATGTTTTGCAAGGACGCAATATTCAGATTTTTTCGTCATAAGACGGTCGTCCAATAGATATTTCATCACTTTCGGAGAAACATTATGATCGCTATTACCGGTGCTACCGGCCAGCTTGGCCGCCTTGTTATCGCTGCATTGTTGAAGAAAATCCCGGCTGGTCAGATCGTTGCTGCCGTTCGCAGCCCTGAAAAAGCCAAAGATTTAGCGGAATTGGGTGTTGACGTACGTCAAGCCGATTATACCCAACCGGCGACACTCGACAGCGCCTTCAAAGGTGTTGATAAAGTCTTGCTGATTTCTTCAAACGAAGTGGGCCAGCGTGCAACGCAACATCTGGCCGTTATCGATGCCGCTAAACGTGCGGGTGTGAAGCTGATCGCCTACACCAGTTTATTGCATGCTGACACCACGTCACTCGGTTTGGTCGACGAGCATCGAGCAACAGAAGCGGCGTTGCAGGCATCTGGGCTACCGGCCGCTATTTTGCGTAATGGCTGGTATACCGAAAACTATGCAGCAAGTATCGTCCCTGCACTGGCGCACAATGCTTTTATTGGTGCGGCAGGCGAAGGGCGGATCTCGTCGGCAGCACGTCAGGACTATGCTGAAGCGGCGGCCGAAGTCTTGGTGCTTGAAAATCAGGGCGGGAAAATCTACGAATTGGGGGGTGATGACAACTATACCCTGGCTGAATTCTCGGCAGAAATTGCTCGTCAGTCTGGTAAAAAAGTAGAGTACGTCAATCTGCCACAAGCTGAGTTTGCCAAGGCATTAGTTGGCGCAGGCTTGCCCGAAGGTTTTGCTGATTTACTGGCCAATTCTGATGCCGGTGCGGCAAAAGATGATCTGTTCGACGACAGCCATACACTAAGCAAACTGATAGGCCGAGCCACCACACCCTATCAGGATGTGATCGCAGCGACGCTGAAAAAGAGTTAATCCTTCGTTATCTTTGAGCGAAAGAACCGCTATTAATGGCAGCCTTGAGGGCTGCCTTTTTTCATATGACTCAATCTCGTCGAAGTAATAACCCCAAGACAAAAACACCGCCTAGCCCGGCGGTAATAATGCCGATAGGCAGCTCTTGCGGAGCAATCAATAATCGGCTGAGTAAGTCGCCACCTGTCATGAGGATCGCACCAAACAAGGCGACCACGGGTAACAATAAACGATGGCGAACGCCGCACAATGGGCGGGCAAGATGTGGCACCATTAGGCCAACAAACCCAATCACTCCGGTCAGCGATACCAGTAATGCGGTTGCCAGCGCGCAGCCGAGAAAGATCTCGATGCGCAATCGGGTCAGGTTTATCCCCAGTGAAATCGCCGTTTGTTCACCGGCAAGCAGGGCATCCAGCCAGCGCCAGCGCATCGCTATTAAGGCGAAAAGCAGAGCGACGGCGACTAACGCAAAGCCGATGTTGTTCCACCTTGCCAACCCCAATCCGCCCAATGACCAAAATAAAACAGAACTTGCTGCCCGCTGATCACCGGAAAACACCAGATAATTCGTTAATGCACCGAACAGAAACGAAATGGCCAGGCCGCTGATCACCAGTTTTTCAGCGCCTTTTGCCCGCTGTAACATAAAAAGCAACATGACAGAAACGGCGGAAAGAAGGCCGCCTGCAAAGGCTGAAATGGGTAAACTCCATGTTCCGAGGCGGTCGCCGTAGCGGGTGATCACGGCGACTGCACCGGCCGAAGCGCCTGAAGAAAGACCAAATAAAAACGGGTCGGCCAGCTCGTTACGAGTAGTGGTTTGCAGTAACGCGCCTACCATCGCCAGCCCTGCACCGGTTAGCGCCGCCAATAAACTGCGCGGCAGCCGCAGTTCAATAATTATCTGACGCACCATGTCGGGGACAGGGGCGGAGTAAAGACCGAGTGCCGACATCACCTGTATAAAGGGGAAGCGAACGCTGCCCGCCGCGACACCGAATAACATCAGCAGCCCCAGAATGACAAGGCTGCTAACGACAATCGCGATGTAACGTGAACGACTGATTTTCACTGTGCGGTATTCGGATAAAGCACGCTGGCAATTTTCTCCACGGCGGCAATATTGGCGGGACCGGGTGTTAGCGCTGAATACTCCAGCTTCACATAACGGTGATTTTTCACCGCAGGCGTCAGCTTCATTAATGGGTGTGATTCAAGAAAACGCTGCAATGCGCCCGCGCCGCCGCCGGTCTGGTAATCGAGCAGGATGATCACATCCGGCTCTTGGGTCGCTACGCTTTCCCATGAGGTCGTGGTCCAACTGGCATCAAGCCCATCCATGATGTTTTTACCGCCAGCGGCTTCGATGAGCGCCGTCGGCATGGCGTATTTTCCGCTGGTAAAAGGTTTGTCTTCGCCGGAGTCATAAACGAAAACTTTCAGCGGCTTATGCTCGCTAATTCGCTGTTGTACCGCGGAAATTCGCGCTTTCCAGCCGTCTACCAATGCTTGTGCTTGCTCGCGTTTACCGAAAATTTCACCCAGTTTTAGTTCATCGCCATACAGCAAATCCATACTTGCGCGGGGCCGATGTTTATCAACAAACACGCAGCTTTCACTCAGAACTAGCGTTTTGACGCCGTATTTAGCCAGCGATTGCGGTGTCACATCGCCGCCGAGTTTCATGCCGTAATTCCAACCGGCAAAGAACAAGTCGGGCGAGACGGCCAGTAGTGTTTCGAGCGACGGATACTTGGCCGCCAGTTCGGGAATATCACCTTGTTGCATTTTGAATTCAGGGGTGACTTTGTACCAACCGCTGATGCCCGTTACGCCAACAATATGGTCTTGCACACCTAGCGCAAAAGCCATTTCAGACATGTTCAAGTCGTTGATCACTGCCCGCGTTGGGGCGTGCGTGAAGGTTAGCGGTTGTCCGCAACTGTCAACGGTAACGGGGAAACCACTGGCATAAAGCGGGCTCGACGCCAGCAAGCTCAACGTCAAAATGGCGATATTTTTCATCTATTTTCCTGAAGAAGTAGAACAATTAAGCGCACATCGGCGCGTCAAAAATCCGCAACGGATTCCCCGTCGCAGGGTGAGTGACGGTGTAACTCTCCATGCCGAAAATAGGACGCATTATTCTCGTAGAAAGGGCTTCTTCCGGCGTTCCCCATACCACAACATGGCCTGTTTGCATGACCAGCACGCGATCGGCGAAAGGTTCAATTAAGGGCAGATCATGTAACACGGCGATGGTGGCAATGCCTTTATTGCGCACCAAAGAAAGCAGAGTCGAGCGGCTAAGAGGATCAAGATGGTTTGTTGGTTCATCTAGCAATAAGAGCTGCGGCGTTTGGGCAAAAGCCCGTGCCAGCGCCGCGCGTTGTTTTTCTCCTCCTGACAACGAACCCACCAACCGATAGCGTAAATGGCGTAATTCGGTATCGGCCAGGGCCTGTTCAATACAGCGTTGATGGTTCGCCAGTGTGCAGCAGTGATAATGAGGTATTCGTCCTAGAGCGATATAATCTTCAACGCTAAGACGCGGGTCCGGTGGGTCATCCTGCGCTAAAATTGCAATGTTTTTGGCGCGGTCACAGCGCGAAAAGGTATTCAAAGGTTGCTGATTTAACTCAATCATGCCGCTGGACACTGACATTTCGCTGGTTAAGGCGCGCAGTAAACTCGATTTCCCACTGCCATTCGGCCCGATCACTGCCAGACATTCTTTGTTTCGTAGAGTGAAACTTACATCCTGAATCAACGGCTGGCCGTTTGAGCTACGGACGCTGAGATTTTTGATCTGGAGAAGCAGTGGGTCGGACATGATAGGGAAGTCTTCTGCTAGTGAAAATTATTTGTGAAATGTTATAACATAACGGTTGTGGATTGGGTAGTGACATGAAAACCAAGGGAACATGAGTTAGCTCATCACTATGGTCCATCTTTTGAATCCCGATTTAAAACTCCTGCTGCTCCTTTAATCACTCGTCACAATTCATTTCCCATGTATTCGGGGAATTTGCTTGCTAAAACGCATGACTACTCTCTAAACAGTCAAATAAGTAAATAATATAATTATATTTTACGTTAACGGGGCGGTGGAAAATCGAACGCATTATGAATTTTTCATTATTAAATAATTCATGTTTGTTATGAATCGTATGAATATAATGTTTTTTTGAATGTATTAAGGTAGATTTATGAATGTTTAAAAGGGTATGAGTTGATTCTGTGGCTTTATTTTATTGCTTCGGGTTTGTTCCTTTTTTATCAATTCCAAATAACACATTCGATTTATCGAAATAATTTATTTTCTATTTACCATCTATGCTTTGGATGTATGCTTCACGGCCCTATTACGAGTGTAATATAGGGTATTAATTTATCTCATTTATATATTTTGAGCTACAGATACATTGGGTTTATAGGTGAGGGTTCTATTATGAAACCCTTATTGTAATGCCCTGTCGGAGATGTCGATCGTATCTGATAGTGGCGAGCGGGTTACTGAATGCCTCTATCTGAAGCGAAGCTAATGTGTTTATAGCGCTGTATATGATGCTCGGCGCATTCTTATGGATGGAATCACTATGTTATTACGAATCGTACCCGTTATCCCTTTACTCTTTCTGGCTGCCTGCTCAACGGGAACAGTAAAGCACACGACAGCCACCCCGACGATTAAATATGCTAAGGACAACAGCAAAATTGTGCCGACCAGCGCCGTGGCGTCGAGCAACAATAAATGCGTCGATAACTTCAACTTCCTCCGCCAGGCCGGGGACGCCCATTATCAGGATTATTCTCGCGACTACATGAAAGTCGGCGCCGGGTACAGCTTCCTTAACGTGAATAAAAACATCATGGAGGGAGATGCTAAACGCGTCTACACCATGAAGCTCGATATGAAGCTGGATACGCTGTGCTCTGAAGTGAATTACGCCGGCTATCAGGTGATCCAGCAAAAAATAAAAGAGCTCGGTGGGATCTAACTGATTCAAAAAATATATGGGGAGCGGGGAGATCCCGCTCCCTATTTTTTTATTTGATGGCCTTTTCTACGGTGAGTGAGTTTTATGTTTTCTGAACAACGTTTATACAAAGTCATTGCCCATTTTCTTATCTGGATCCAGCTCTTGACGCCGGGGTTATCGCTGATGCCGCTGGTCGCCCGGGCACAGGAGCCGGCCGCCATACAGAGCACCGTTCAGGGACTTAATTCTCTCATACTGGAACAAGGCCCGGCGGGGAATACGCCGCCGGATCCTGCCACACCCGCCGCGCTCCCCGCGCTGGAGGACGGCGCGGGGGGAACGACGCGGCCAGAGCCTGCCCCACGAGCAGCCGCTCCCGCCATAGCGACCGGGAAGACGCAGGGTGAAAACGGCTATTTTCACCTCCAGACGCTCCGCGACCAAGAAGCGCCGACCCTGAGCGGGCTGCCGGACCTGGCCCTGCCGTCCGAAGCCGCCGCGGATAAAAAGGATACGCCGAAAGATAAAACGGCCGACGCGGACGAGGGGGCAAACGGCCTGTCGTCAGGGGCGACGCAGATGGCCACCCTGTTCGCCGGAGAAGACCGGACGGAGGCGGCGGTAAACTACGCCCGCGGCCTGGGCGAAGGGCTCATTAACCAGCAGATCAACGACTGGCTGAACCAGTATGGCAACGCCAAAGTCTCGGTGGGGACCCAGCAAAAGCTGTCAGGGGACCTGCTGGTCCCGCTCTATGAGACGGATGAACGCCTTATTTTCACCCAGGTCGGCACGCGGACGAACGAAGACCGCAACACCGTCAATCTGGGGGTGGGGTATCGCCAGTATCTGTCCGACTGGATGCTGGGCGTCAACACCTTCTATGACTATGATTATACGGGAAAGAATAAACGTATCGGGGTCGGCACGGAGGCGTGGGCCGATTACCTGAAACTGGCGGCGAACGGCTATATCCGCCAGACCAACTGGCACCAGTCCAGCCTGGACGGGATGGAAGATTATGACGAAAGGCCGGCCAACGGCTTTGACCTGCGCGCCAATGCCTACCTGCCCGCCTGGCCGAATCTGGGCGGCAGCCTCAAGTATGAGCAGTATTTTGGCAGCGGGGTCTCGATGGCCGACAGCGCCAGCCCGGACGACTTAAAAGACAACCCGGTGGTGGTCACCGCCGGGCTGGATTATACGCCGTTCCCGCTGATCACCGTGTCCGCCAAGCGCTCCGTCGGGGATTCGAACGAGACCAGCGTCGGTTTCGATCTCAATTACCGCTTCGGCACGCCGTGGTATGAGCAGGTCAGCCCGGACACGGTCGGGCTGATGCGCAGCCTGGCGGGCAGCAAATATGACTTCGTTGACCGCAACTATGACATCGTCATGCAGTACCGTAAGCAGGATTTACTGCATATCGAATTGCCGGCCGGCACCACGGCGCAGGCCGCGGAGACGGTGCCGGTTGAGCTGACGGTGTCGCGCGCCAAATACGGCCTCAAGGGGGTGGAATGGACGGTCGATCCGCAGCTGACGGCGCGCGGCGGCCGCTATAAGATCCTGTCACCGACCCGGCTCGAAGTGACGCTGCCGGCGTACGATTTTAGCCGCGACCCGAAGGTCCCGCAAACGTACAAAATAAGCGCCGTGGCGTCCGACAATAACGGCAACGCGTCCAACACGGCCGAAACGACGATCAGCGTGATCCCGTCGGAAAACGTGGTGGGTAATCCGGTGCTGTCGCCCGACAGCCAGTCACTGGTGGCCAATAATACCGATTTCTACACCGTCTCGGCCCTGGTCACCGACGGTAAAGGGGCGCCGCTGGCGAACCAGCCGCTGACGTTCAGCCTCGAGGGGCTGATGAACAGCAGCGGCCAGGCGGGGACGCTGATCGGGACGCAGGACGGCAGCCAGAGCGACAGCCGGCAGGTTAAGATGACCACGCAGGCCAGCGGGCAGGCGTCGGTGCGGGTGCGCAGCACCGTGGCCGGGCAGGGGCAGATCACGGCCAGAATGGACAACGGTAATGCCAGCGTCAGCAGGATCGTCTTTGTGGGCGATAAGACCACGGCGGCCGTGCGTCAGGTGCGGTTAAATGACAGCGTGAACTACAAAACGGCGGATCCGCAAAACAGCTTCATCTATACGGCGCAGGTGCAGGACGGCAACGGCAACCCGCTCTCCGACGTGAAGGTGACCTGGAGTAAGGACGTGCAGCAGGGGGTCACGCTGTCTGCCGCCACGTCCACCACGGATAATGACGGCAACGCGACCGTCCGGCTGCTGGGCAGCGCGCGTGCCGTAAGCGATATCACGGTCAGTGCCGGCAGCGATGGCCAGCCGACGGCGCTGGACGCGGATAAGAAGGTGAGTTTTATCGCCGGCGACGTGGACCCGGGGAAATCGACGTTTGCGGCGTCGGCGGGCACCATCACGGCCAACGGCGTGGCCACCTCGGCGCTGACGCTTACCCTGATGGATACGAACGCTAACCCGGTGACGGGCGCGGCGGCCTCGCTGCGCGTGGTGACGTCCGGCGTTGACCATACCCAGGTCGCCGCCTTTACCGAGGGGAGCCCGGGCGCGTATAGCGCCACGTTCTCCGGCACGCGGGCGGGGACGGCGACGCTGACGGCGATGTCAGGTCAGAAAACGGCCAGCGCCCAGACGCCGGTTATCACGCTAACGGCCGACAGCAATACCGCGCGGATCGCCCAGGCGGACCTGGTGATCGACCCCGACGGTTCGCCGGCGGACGGCAAGGCGGCGAACCGGGTTACGGCGACGGTAACGGACGCTTACGCTAACCCGGTGCAGGGGGCGGTGGTGACCTTTAACGTCACCGGCGGCGCCGTCGTCACGCCGGCCAGCGCGACAAGCGGCGCGGGTGGCGCGGTGACGGCTCTGGTGACCAGCACCACCGCGGGCAGCGTTGACGTGGGCGCCACCGTTCTGGGCAGGCAAACCACCGGAAAAACGCATTTTGTGGCCGATGTGAGCACGGCGCGCGTGAGCACGGTTGCGCTCTCGGGCACGGTGACCAGCCGGCCTGCGAACGGAACGGACGGCTTCGTCTATACCGTGAAGGTAGTCGATGCCCATGACAACGCGGTGCCGGGCGCGGTGGTGACGGCGGCCAAGGATCACAATGAGGGCGTGCTGAGCGCCTCAAACAACGGGCAGACCGACGCTAACGGCGAGGTGACGCTGACGTTAACCAGCACGCAGGCGATGGCTGACGTGAAGGTGAGCGCCGGCGTGGGCAAGACGACCGCGGTGAACGCCGATAAGGCCGTCAGCTTTGTGGCGGACAGCACGACGGCGACGGTGAGGAGCCTCACGGTGGCGACGGACAACGCGGCGGCGAACGGCGTGGCGACCGACGCGGTGACGGTGACGGTGACGGATGCGAATAACAACCCGGTGGCAAACGCGGTGGTGAGCCTGAGCGCCGACCACGGCGCGACGGCGGTGGCGGCGGTGACGACGGGGATTGACGGCACGGCGACGGGGACCCTGACCAGCAAGACGGCGGGGCCGTCGACGGTGACGGCGTCGCTCAATCAGAGCAGCCAGTCGGTCCGCGCGACCTTCGTGGCGGACGGTGCCACGGCGGCGGTGACGGGCCTCACGGTGACGACGGACGGTGCGGTGGAGGACGGCGTGGCG
>Ga0105856_1000530_pt1 | contig 19616 bp, 16 predicted proteins | sample OrgsoiDNA_201060_FD_89681 | JGI IMG/M metagenome (GOLD analysis project Ga0105856, IMG submission 89681) | Permafrost soil microbial communities from the Arctic, to analyse light accelerated degradation of dissolved organic matter (DOM) -... | ecosystem: Environmental > Terrestrial > Soil >...
CTCGACTAGTATCATATTTATACGGACAAATATGGACTTGAGACAAATGAGCCATCAAATGGAAGCTTCTAGCGGCACCGCAGTCGTGGTCAGCAGAGCAGGCGTGAGCTTCTCGTGCACCCCCTTCGGCGAGCGATAGCCATGAACACGCCTCTTGACGACGCGCCCGACACGATCGCAACCACACTGGCTGAATTCGTCACGCATTTGCGACTCAATGAGGTGCCTCCCGCTGTCCTCTTACGCGCCAAGCATCTGATGCTCGATGCCATCGGCTGCGGGCTTGCGGCACGGCGCGACGCATTTGCACAGCATTTCTCCGACGCTGCCTTCGCGTTAGCCGCTGATGCACCGGGCAAGGCGGGTGTAGTCGGCTATGCAAGACGCTTGCCGGTGCGTGACGCCGCTATGCTGAACGGCGTGTTGCTTCATGGGCTGGACTACGACGACACGCACATGGCAGGTGTCCTTCACCTGAGCGTCAGCGTACTGCCCACTTTGCTTGCTTTGTCTGGACAGTCAGGTTTGAGCGGCGCCGATCTACTCGCCGCCTACGTTGCGGCGGTGGAAGCCGGGGCTCGACTTGCCAGCGTCAGCTCCGGCGGCTTGCATGCGCAGGGATTTCATCCTACCGGGGTCATCGGCGCGTTCGCGTGTACGCTTGCCGCCGGCCGCGTCATGGGCCTCAGCGCGGCGCAACTGGTACATGCGCAGGGAGCCGCGCTGTCGTTTGCAAGCGGAAGTCTGCAGTTTATTGAAGACGGTGCCTGGACCAAGCGTATTCATCCCGGCTGGGCCGCGCAATCGGGGATCGTCGCGGCCACCTTCGCGGCTCACGGTGTGCAAGCGCCACAAGCGCCGTACACGGGGCGCTATGGGCTGTATCGAAGCTACCTGGATGAAAATGCGCGCGCCGCTCTGGACATCACGCGGGCGACGGCAGCGCTCTCGGCGAACGGGACGGCCACTGTCTGGGAAATATCGAATATCGCAGTCAAGCCTTATGCGATGTGCCACTTCGTACACGCCGCGATCGACGCAGCGATCGCTATTCATCAGCGCGGTTTGGACGTGGCGTCGATACGCGATATCGAAGTGCTTGTACCCGCCGCCGCCGTGCAACTGGTATGCGAACCGGCTCTTCGCAAGCGGCGTCCGGAGAATGAGTACGACGCCAAGTTCAGCCTACCCTATGCAGTCGCAAGCGGACTGATGCGCGGTCGGCTCAGCCTCAAAGAGCTGGAGCCCGCAGCTTATCGCGACCCCGCCATTCGGAAGTTGATGGACATGGTGCGCTATGTCGAAGATGCGACGTCCACTTTCCCCCGCCATTACACGGGCGAGGTACGTGTAACGCTGGCGGACGGCACGCTGTTGCGACAACGCGAAGCCGTGAACCGCGGTCACGTGGATAACCCGTTAACCAATGACGACGTTCACGCGAAATTTATGGAGAACGCGACGCTGCACTACTCGCCGGCGCATGCGCGTGCCATCAGTGAGCTCGTCCTGACTCTCGATGATTTAACCGACCTTGGCGCCTTGGAGACGTTGCTGGCGTGCGACCCGCCGGACGCAGCGCTGGCCAGCTAACACGGCGTCGCCTGCGTCAGAAATACGCCGTCGCCACGGCCAGAAATTTTTGCCCCGATAACAACACGTCGATTGCCGCGCCCGAGGACCTGGCGTATCTACCGGCGCGGCCACCGAACGTACGCTCGTGAGTGCAAAACCGCACAACGTTGACGAGCGAATCACAAAGCTTAAAGGAGACAGCATGAGCCAAGTCATAGGCAATCCCACGATACTCGATCTCGCCGCGGTCAGTTCCACAACGGTCAACTCCGGAGCGCGTCTGGATCGCTTGCCGATCTCGCGTTTTCACACGCGAATCCTCTGGCTAATCGCGGGTGGCGCCATGATCGACGCGTTCGATATTTATCTCGCCGGTGGCGTGAGCGCGGGCATGGCCAAAGAAGGCTTTTCGACCATGAGCCAAAATGCTGTTTTTATTTCGGCCACGTTCGTTGGCATGATGTTGGGCGCTGGTTTTGCGGGGTTTATCGGCGACCGGTTCGGCCGTCGTGTGTCTTATCAGATCAACTTGCTGATCTTCGGGCTGGCATCGCTTGCGGCCTGCTTCGCCCCGAATATTGAAGTCTTATCGTTGTTGCGCTTCATCATGGGTGTGGGACTCGGAGCCGAACTGGTCGTGGCCGCCGCTACCTTGGGAGAATTCGTTCCTCCTAGTCATCGTGGCCGATGGGCCGCGCTGCTCTCCATGATTATTGCAGCGGGGCTACCACTCGCGTCGTGGACAAGTTACCTGATCATTCCCACGCTTGGGTGGCGATATATGTTCGGCATCGCCGGCGTTGCTGCGCTTTTCATCTGGGTGCTGCGCAAGAAGATGCCTGAGTCGCCGCGCTGGCTCGAGTCGGTGGGACGTCATGAGGAAGCCGAAGCAACGCTGGCTGCAATAGAAAAAGAAGTGGCAGCCCAAAAAGGCCCGTTACCGACCGTCGCTCGCGTGCAAAACCTGCGTGTCGAAAACGCACCATTCGCCGCATTATTCTCCAAAAAGATATGGCCACGATTTTTGGTAGCCGCTGCAATCCTGATCACCATCAATGTGACTGTTTACGGCTTTATCATCTGGATACCTTCCTTCTTTGTCTCGCAGGGCATGACGGTCACCAAATCGCTCGGGTTCACCACGACGATGACTGCGGGCGCGATTTTTGGGCCCTTCCTGGCGTTCTTGCTCGCGGACCGAATCGGCCGAACCCGCGGAATTGTCGCGTCCGCCCTGGTCCTGATCTGCTTAGGAGTCACCTTCCCGTTCATGAGAGCTGAACCAATCATCCTTGTGGTTGGCTTCTCACTAGTCTCATCCTTTTATTTCATGGTGTCTTTAGGGCAGTTTGGCTTCGTGCCCGAACTGTTTCCCACGGAATATCGGCTCCGCGGCGCTGGGGTTGCCGGAATGCTGGGCCGCGCTGTGGCCATCGGCACGCCCTTTGCGACCGTCTTTCTCTTCCATCGCTTCGGTGTCTATGGCGTTCTAGCCGCGGTCATTACTTTTCTTTGTGTGCTTATTATTTCGATTTTAGCCCTGCGATTGGAAACCAACGGGACACCGCTTGAAGATATCTAATCGCCATTCCTTGCACCGCCCGGTGCCCGCCGAGTAAGTCATCATTCGGCGGCCGCAATAGGCCGATCGTTGAACGCCTGTAGTTGTAGAGCTCGGGGTCTATCGAATCAGGTTAAAGCTGAATGTCTTCTGCTACGCGTCGCGTCGGTGATCATCGCCGCAGCCTCGACGTCGAGGACGGTCGGGCGGGAGATAGACGCGGAGGAAATAGCGAGATGATCAAGATGTAATGATCCTCATTGTCCTATTTGGTATCGAACGTGTTGACCCCGTCCCAGTCGGTGGGCAGCAAAGCCCCCCGCAGCGCTGCAATGCGCTCCCGATACACCGCGTACAGGTCGCACTGGGGATACCGCTCCATGAGCGCGGCCAGCGCCGCTTCCACGGCATCCCAGTCCTGCGCGCGATAGTGCTGTAGCGCAGCCTGCCATTGCGCAAGTTCGTCGCGCTGCGCGGCCTCCTTGGTGGCCCAGAGATCGGAGGATATGCGCGGCTCAAACACTGCCACCGGCCTGAGGCGCCCTTTCACCCGGACGCGGTCGAGTTCGCGAAACACGATGTCCGGTACGCGCTCGCGCGTCGCCTCGCCAACGATGATATCGACCTTGTAGCGCCGCGTCAGGCCTTCGAGCCGCGCCGCCAGGTTCACCGCATCGCCCATCACCGTGTAGGCCTTGCGCACCGCCGAGCCCATGTCGCCCACGGTCATCGGCCCTGTATTGATGCCTATGCCGACCTGGAGCATCGGCCAGCCTCGCGCGGCGAGCGTTTGATTCAGATCGATCAGTGCCGCGCGCATGCCGAGCGCGGCCTCTACCGCATGCCGGGCGTGCTCGCTGTCTTCAACCGGCGCGCCCCAGAATCCCATGATGGCGTCGCCGATATATTTGTCGAGCGTACCGCGATGCTGGCGGATCACCGCGGTCATCGTGCCGAGATAGTCGTTCATCAGGAGTGCGAGTTGCTCGGGTTCGAGGGTCTCGGCGATCGCGGTGAACTCGATCACGTCGCAAAACAGCACGGTCAATTCCGCGCGGCGGCCGGCCATGCTGTAGCTTTCCGGATGCCGGCTCATCTCCTCGACCAGTTCGGGCGGTACGTAATGACCAAACAGCTCGGCGAACTTGCGCCTGGCGCGAGACTCGACAAAAAATCCGTACGACATGTTCAGCACGAACAGCGTCCCGATCTCGAGCAGCAGCGAAGCGACGGGTAACGCCCATGACTGGTATCGCCAGAGCGCGAGATAAGCCGCGACCACGCCGCCTCCCAGCAGCACCGTGAGCAGCGTCGCGTGGGTCGGCTTGCGCCACGGCCAGGCGAAAATCATCAGCAAGCCGAGCACCAGCAGAACCAGCGCCTGCGCCGTGCCGGCGAACACGGGTTGCGACCGGATCGTGCCGTCAAGCATGCCGCCGACCAGGTTGGCGTGGACTTCCACACCCGGAAACACCTCGCCGACCGGCGTCGAGCGCTGGTCGACGAGACCCGGCGCCGTGGTGCCGATCAGCACGATCTTGCCGCGCAGCGCGCCCGGTGTCGTGTGCCCGGCCAGTACGTCGGACGCGGAATAATAAGGATAGCTATGTTGATATCCACGATAGGACACGAGCGCGGCACCGTTGGAATCGACGGGAATCGACATAGTGCCTCGCGGCGTGTGCAGGGCGATGCCGGTGAGCCTGGAGTCGGGGTCCGCAGGATCGCCGAACACCAGCGTAATCGCGGCATCGCCGAATAGCGCGCGGACCACGGCCAGCGACAAGGCCTCGTAGTAGGCGCCGTGATATTCGGTGATCAGCGGCACGCGACGGACCATGCCATCGAAATCGATGACCGGGTTGAAGAAGCCGCCGCGGCCGGCGGCAGCCTGGAGCGCCGGCAGGTTGCCGCCGTGACTGCTCCAGTCGAATAGCGTCATCGGGTAGACACCGAACGCGGTTGAGGGCATGGCGGGTGGTGGGATGGCGCCGGTGCTCCGCGCCTGGTTGGCGAAGTAGTAGCCGAGCACGATCGGGCGGCCTCGAAGAGCGTTGGCAAAGCGCTGGTCATAGTCGAGCGCGGGAGCGAGAGCCGCCAATGCCTGTTGGAAATCCGTGTTGCCGCGCAGTTCGTCGCTGCCCAATCGCTTCAGGACACCTAGGCCCGAGCTAGCGTCGGGCTCGGCGAATACGATGTCAAAGCCCAGCACGGCAACGCCCTCGCGCTCGAACAGCGCATTCACCAGCGCCGCCATTCGGGCGCGGTCCCACGGCCAGCGGCCCACTTCCGCAAGGCTCTTTTCGTCGATGTCGACAATCGCGATGCGGCGGTCGATGGTGCGTGGCATCGAGAGCCGCATCTGCGCGTCGTAGATCATTCCATCGAGGGAGTCGATGAAGCGGACATCGTAGCGGTGCAAGGCGTGGCCCAACAGGGTCAGCGTGATGATGAGGCCGAGGAGGTAGCGTAAGCCGTAGGTTTTCAATGGGTTCTCGCTCAATATGCCGCGCGGATCTGTTCATTCGCCACTGCAAGCCGCGCCGCGAGCACCCTCACCACAAACTCGTGAAACTGCGACGCCAACGCCGGCTCGTCGGCTTCCAGCCGCTTGAGCGTAGCCAACGGCAAACGCAGCACTGCCGTGGGGACATCGGCGACCACGTCGGCGCTGCGATTCGTCCCGGTATACACCGCCATCTCGCCTACGATCGTACCGGCGCCGAAACTACGCAGGCGTATCGTCTTGCCGCCGCCAAGCGCGAGTGCAACCGTCACCCGCCCGGAATCCACGAAGTACACCGAATCACCCGGATCCGCTTGCCGGAACAGGAACTCCCCGGCGCTCAGCGCGATAGGCTCGAGATGAGGCAGTAGCCCGCGGAGGCTTTCCGGCAAGCGCGACTCCCCTCTCTCCTCGGCCTTTTGAGCGCCCCCTTGCGTGCCCCCTTGCGTGTTCTCGAGCAGGCGTTCCTCGATCCATTCAAGCCCGCTGTCGAGATCTTGGAATTCACGCGCGCCTTGAGCGGGAAGGCCGCCCTTGCGGAACCACGCTTGCAACGGCGCGGGCAAGCCCGTCAGCACCAGTTGCGCACCTGCGCGCACGCACGCCTGCCCGAGCCGGACGAAGCTCGCCGTGCTCGACGCGTCGACGCCATGAACCTGGCTGAAATCGACCAGCACGAAACGCACGCCCGATACCCCCGGCGCTTCGATCCGGGAACGGATATGCGTGAGGATGGAATAAGCAGTGCCGAAGAACAGGAAGCCCTGCAGGCCGACGCCATAGAGTCGGGCAGCCTGCTGGTCAAGAAGCCGGTTTTGCTCGACCGTGCGCTCGACGTGCGAGCGCCGCCCGGCCCCATTAAACTCGGTCCGAATGAATTTGACGCGGCCATAACGCACCACGAACAGCAGGCTCGCGGCGACCACGCCGAGCGCGACGCCGGCTACGATGCCGTAGCTGGCGATGATCACCATGATCAATGGAATCAGCAGGTATTCGTGCCAAGGTAGGCGCTTGATCGAATTGAACAGCCATTCGATCAACATTGCGCTGCCTAGGTACAACTGCAGACCCGCCAGCACGGGCTTGGGAATCAGCTCGATCAGACCCGGAAATCCGACGATCACGATCAGGCAAAAGAGCCCGCTCAGCACGCCGGCACGACGGCTGGTCACGCCGGCGCGCCAGATCATCAGCGTGCGGCTCATCGACTGATAGCCGACAATGCCGCCAACCAGCCCGGTCGCCACATTGGCGAAACCCGCCGAGCGCAGCTCCCGGTTGAAGTCGATGTCACGCGCAGTCGACAGGCCGATACCCGTCGCGCTCAGCAACACCGTCATGGCAGACACCGCGGCTACCGCGAGGATTTCAGTCGCGTGCGCGAAGATCGGGGTGAACCACGCGTCGTGCAACTGCGTGAACGGCAGGCGCAGGTTGCGGATCGACTCGAGGTGAAACAGCAAGCCCATCTGGCGCGCACCGTCAACGCTTTGGCCCGACACGCGCAAGCCCGCGTAGAACACCACGATCCCGAGCACGATGACCAGCGGCATGAGTCCGATGCGTCTTGTCAGCCGCGTGCCGACGAGAAGCCCCACCGCCACCAGCAGCGCCGGGACGACTTCGATCCACGGCAGGCGGACCAGCTCCGGCAGCGTGGCGAACGTGATCGGCTCATTGGTAATGATCCGGAATGCGCCTTCGACAATCAGGAAACCCGTGCCGGCGAGAAACCCGCCGACGACCGGAAACCGGATGTACTGGATCGCGTTGCCGTGCTTCCAGCGGCCCAGCGCGTACAGCACGACACCCGTGCTGATGGACGCCACCGCGAGCGTGACCAGCACGGACGCGAGCGCCGCGCGGTCGCCGCCTCCACCGTCGCGCACATCCATGGCAACCCCTGCGGCGAGGCCCGCGAGCAGCGCGGCCGCGTTTGAATCGGGGCCACTGATCATGAACGGTACCGACGTGGTCAAGGCCACCACCAGCGAAACGACGACGCAGCTGATCAGCGCGGTCGGCAACCCGTTTTGCGCCCACGGCGCGAGGCCGCCGCTGAAGATCATCGCTCCGTAACCCACCGCGTAGCACAAGGTCAACACGGCAATGAGCGAGCTGGCGAGCGTGTCCACACCCAACGTGGACAGTTGCATGGATGTCGGGATGCGCGGGACGTTCTTGGCGGCTTCCATTCCGGTTTCTTCCCTTACTGGCAGGCCGCCGACGGCACCACCGGCTTTACCCGTTCCGCCGGCAATACCCTGAACTGCGACCTCGGGCTTGGCACGATCACGCCCTCGCCGGCGCGAACAATTCGTTTCTCGACGGCATTGCTCACCACGATCTGGCCGGAATACACCACGACCTGGTCGCCCTCGCAAGCAACGCTGTCGCCGCAATCGGTCACCGAATATTCCGTCCCCCGAATCCCGATGGTGGAAGTCGGCGTCTTCAACCGATAGTTCTCACCCTTGCCCTGCGTGGCGACGAGTCCGTCCAACATGCGCAGGCCGCCCTTCACGAGCGACAGGAAGCTGCGGCTTTGCGATGCGTCATCGGCCGCGTAGTTGAAGTCATCGACGCGAAACACCGTGCCCGGCTTCAGGTACACGCGCTGATGGTCGGTAAAGATCATGACCACTTCAGACGCGGCCGAGGTCTCGACCGTATCGCCGTTGTCGATCTCCGTGCCGACGGCCGCTACCCGCTGGACGCCGCTGGCGGACTGGATCGCCACGCTGCCGACCAGCGCCGTGACGGTCGCGACCTCGGCCGCCGCGCCCGGCGCCGCCGGTGCGGCAACCATCAATAGTCCAAGGCCGATGCACGCAACGACCACACGGAAGAATTTTGCGAGCATGTCAGAAGGACTTAGCCAGGGTCAGCCACGCGCGGTTCACGTGGCCGGTTCCAAAAGTGGACGGCACGTAGCCGAGCGTATGAGCATAGGACGCCGTCAGCAGATAATTGCCGGGTGTGCTGATCGATGCGCCAATGCCCGCGCCGGACAGTCTCACGTGGTTCGATCCCGCCACAAACGGGTGCGCCGCGAACTCGCCGTCGCCGGTATCGAGGAAACCGATCAGCGTGATCAGGGCGGGCACGATCGACTGCCTGAGCGCCTGCCGCAATTCGAGCGTGGCGACATAGCCCTCGTCGACCGCGGCGTCGCCGGTGGCGTATGCGCGCACCGCGAAGGGGCCTCCCAGCGAGATCTGCTCGGACGAGTCCAGGTTGCGCGACGTGAGCTGCCCGCTGAGCCCCACGTAGAGTTGGGTCGCGTTGGTCAATATCTGGATATGTGTGAAGGTGTAGACGAATTTGGTAAAGGAGCCGGCGGTCTGCGCGGCGCTTTCCTGCGGCGTCGCGTTCTTCACGCGCAAGTTGCCCTGCTGGACGGTGGTGTCGAACGTGCTGACGCTTCTCGCAAGCGAGAGGTTGCCAGACAAGCCGAGGTGCCCAACGTCGCTGTTCTTGTCGTCGGCTGAAGCGAACGTGTCCAGGTCGTCGGCCAGCAGCTTGTGGTCGATGCCGAGCGTGCCGTTCACATTCGCCGTGACCGAGCGCAGGAACGGGTAGCTCAGGTAGGTCGACACCACGTTCGCGCTGCCGTGGGCGCCGAGTGAGCTGAATTGGCCGCCGACCACGTAGGTCGAACGCGTATAGGCCAGTCCCCACGCGAGGCCGGTGCCACCAATCGGCAATGTGTAGCCGAGATTGCCGTAGGTCTGGCCGGTAAACGACGTCAGCACGCGCGCGTCGAGCGTATCGCCCAGTCCGAGCGGATTGTTCCACTGCAAGGCCCCGACCACGCGCGCCGTACCCGTGGTCGATTGGCCGTAGTTGTCCGCCTGCAGGCTGCCGGAGAGCGGCGGTGCGGACGGCACCTGCAACTTCAGGTCCGACGTGTCTGGAGCGCTGCCCGGCGAGACCGTTGCGCTGGCGCTCGTGGTTCCTGTGATGTCCTGCACCAGCAGTGTCGCCCGGGCCAGCCGGTTTTCATCGATGGTGTCTCCCAGGCGTTCGGGCGCCACGTAGCGGGCGATCACCGCGTCGCGTGTGCGTGACTGGTTCGTGATGGTGACCTTGCCGTAGTGCCCTTCGGCAATCGCGATTTGCACCACGTGGCGGTCGATCTCCTGCGGCGGCACATACGCGCGTGCGACCAGGTATCCGTGCGCGCGGTAGTACGCGGTGATGCGCGCGGCGGCTGCATCGAGATCGTCGAGCGTGCGTTCAGGGCCGATCTCGTCCTTCAAGAGCCCGAGCAATATCGGCGCGGCGAAGGCTGAATTACCAGCCAACTCGAACGCGTCGACTTCAAAATGAAGGCCGCCCGACCGCGCGGGGGGCGTTGGCGGCGGCGGTGTGACCTGTAGCTGGAGAGTGGCTGGAGGCGGCGCGGGCGCGGGTTGTTGTTGCTGTTCGCGCAAGGTGCTCCCGGCATTGGGCACCAGTTGGGCTTGCGCGCTCGGCAATGCTGTTGCGAGCAAAATCGCGAGCGGGATCGCGCGCAGGATGGCTGGCCGCCTTCCGGAGCGCTTGCGATGCCGCTGCGTTTGCTGGGTCGCTGGCCGGTGACTGCAGCGCGCTCTGGCCGCCGTCATTTCCGGCATTGGTTGCCGGGCCACGCGTCAGACGGCAGGCGGCTGGTGTCCGTCGCCTGGTCGCCCGAGGTCTGTCCGACCGGCGGTTGCGGCGGGAACGCCACCGCGAGCGCCGCGGCGCTGCGCGCACGGTCATCGTCCAGTGTTTCGGCTGCGACTGTCTGCACTGAATCGACGATCGAGGTGTCCGGGGTGGCTACGGTCGCCATTGATGGCGGCGGCGATGGGGGCATAGGTGTGACCGGAGCAGTCGGCGTCTCGGGCGTCGTGGGCCCGGTCGGCGTGCCTGGCGTGCTCGGCGTGTTGGGTGGGGAGTCCGCTGTCACCCGTAGCGTGCCGCTCTGCGTCACGACGTTGTAACCTGCGGGCCACCCGCCAGTTGGGTTCACGGTGACCACGTAGTCGCCGGCAGCGGCTCCAGCGCCGCTGCCGTTGCTGGCCACGACAAAGTTCAGCGGCTCATGCACGATGGCGCTGTCGGTGAAGGCATTGCCATAGTTGGCACCGACATAACGCAGGCTGAGCACGACATCGCCCGCCGCCAGCGGCCGCGACGTATCCGCGCTTTTGCTGATCGTGTTCGCGCTCAGCACCGCTTGCTGGAGCGTGGTGAACGCAAAGCGATTACCGTTGGAGGCCGCCGCGTGGCTATCCGGGGCAGGCGCGAACGAGTCGCCCCAGAGCGCCAAGTTGCCGCTTTGAAGGCCGCCGAAAGTATCGGTGTCCGGTCCGTTCGAATAGATCAGCCAGCGGCCATTCGGCGTCGAGACCGCGTTGGCGCCCGCATGATTGACAAAACTCGAGGCCGCCGCGAGCGTGACCGCGGTGCCTGTCGCGGTGCCGATGACAGGGGCATCGAGCGTGATGGATGGCGCGCTCAGCGTGGTCGATCCCGTGGTCGTGATGCCGGTGGTCGGGTCGCCCACTGTCCCAACCACAAGAGGCATGCTGTCGGACAGCACGATCGACCCTGTATTCGCCGCCAGCGTGCCGATGCGATTCGACGCGTCATCCAGTTGGAACTGCGCGCCCGGGCCGAGCAGTGCGAGGTTTGCCGCCGTAATCGGCGCTGACTGGGTCACGATGCCGGCGGTGCCGAACAGCAAGCCGCCCGCTGACGCGTTGATAGAGGCGTTCACCGCGATCCCGTTGACGGCAAGCAAGGACAGCGTCGTGGGAGTATTCCACGCGAGCGCCTGATTGACCGAGATCGTTCCGGAGCCGCTGGAAACGGCACCGATCGTGATGTTGGTCGCTTGCAGCAAGCGCGATAACTCCCGGGCGTTTGCGTTGACGTTAGCGCCACGCGCCGCAACCGTGAAGTTATTAGAAGCAATCAGCCAGTTACCCGTGCTTCCATTCGCCGCCGCGGTCGTGACGTCGGCGCCGGGCGTCAGGTTCACCCGCGCGCCTGACGTTTCGATGAATCCTCCACTGCCGCCAGGCCGCGCCGATGCATCGAGCGTACCGCCGACCTCAGCCGTGCCGCCGTCAGCCACGAGCTTGATCACGCCATCGTGGTTGACCGCACTGCGCGCGCGGATCACGCCCGAATTGTTGACGACGCCCGCCAGCAATGTGTCCTCCGAGTCGGCGGCGAGCCACACCTGCCCGCCGTTGGCCTCGATCAGACCGCTGTTCGAGGCCAACGCTCGCAGCACGCCCTGCTCGACGGACAAACCGATCATCCGATGATCCGAGAGCGTGACCGTGACACGATTCCCCGCTGCGAGTGCGGCAAAACCATCGGGTGAAAAAAGTGCGCCCTGGTTGTTCACGCGAGGAGCGATCAGGGCAACATAACCGCCCGGCGCTGTGCGGATGAGTCCCTGGTTCACGACCGCCCCCGCCTGCCTCTCGTTGGCAAACGCATAATGCCGCTTGAAGAAGTCGTTGTTCGAAAGACTCAGCGTAGAGGCAATCAGTCCGCCGACATTGACCTGTGAGCTAGCGCCGAACAGCACGCCATTAGGATTCACAATGAAAACCTGGCCACTTGCATAAAGCCTGCCAAGCAGTATCGACGGATTCTGCCCGACCACCCGATTTAGAGCGATTGCGCCACTCGAGGGCTGTCTGAACGTGACCGATTCGTTTGCGCTGGTATCAAATGAATTCCAGTTGATGATAAGCCGACTACTGTTTTGCTGGATTGCGGTATTGGAACCGGCGTTCGAGATTGAACCCGACCCGGCCACGATCTGTCCGCCGACCGGGGCGGCCATTGCCGAGGAACTCAGTGCGCCGAGGATCGTCACCGCTGTCCCCGTCCGGATCGCCGTCGCGATCCGGCACAGCCGAAGCGGGTTACCGCGCACATAGACTTTGCCCGTCATTATGTTCGGGTCCTGTTGCGTTGCTTTATAGGATTCGCATTTGCCGATGCTGGTAAACCATGACCGGATGAATGAACACCCGCTCAGTATTCCGAATGATCTTTCGTATTATGATTTATTGGTTTCGAGCGCTGGGCCAGACAATAGTGCTAATAGCACGCACTTTATAAGTGCGACAAATTTAGCACAATTAAAACGACGGTTGAATCAGGTTGTTATTGGCTTTTCGATTAAAGAACACCGGGTCGGATCCGCAATATTTCAGGCCCGGCTAAAATGATTTGGAGGTCGGAAAAGTCAAATACATGACATCGCCGGATAGCATGTCTTTGCCCTGGCGGCCTGGCGTTATTTGCCTGAACGCTGGCGGATGGATCGGCAATCGTGGGCGTGAGATGCCGCTAAACGCTGTAGTGTCCTCGCCATCCCAAGCCGGAAACGGTTCGCGCGCCGGCTGGCATTCGCAGCCAACCCATGCCCTGTAACCCAGTTCATCGATATGTCGAAACACGGTGTCCCATGCGATCTCGCCAGAACCGGGTTCGTTGCGCGCGGCTGCATCGGCAATGTTGATATGCGCGATCGGCGGCATCAGCGTCTCCAGCCGACGCGTCACGTCGCCTTGCGCGACCTGACAGTGGTAGATATCGAATTGCAGTGCCGCATGCGCGAAGCCGATCGCTTCGATCACCGCCGCGCCCTGCTCCTGCGTCCGCAGGAAAAAGCCGGGGATGCCGCGCGAGTTGATCGCTTGAGCGTCAGCCGCACGTTCGCTTTGCCAGCAAGCTCGGCAGCCCACGCAACGTTGGTGACGTAGGTGGCCATGGCCGCGTCGCGGGAAATCGCGGATGGCTGGATGCCGGCGATCACATGGAGGAGGCAGCATTCCAGGGCGACCCGCGTAATCCAGCGCCTTTTTCGCCGAATCGCGGAATTCCTGCGTCTGCCCAGGCAGGCGAGTCCGGCGCCAGCGACCGTGGCAGGCACCCCGATGGGCGTGTTGATGAGGACTTACGTCAGGCCGCACGACGTCAGCAGTCCGCGCAGCTCGGACGCGGAATGTGCATACGGCGATGCATACTCCACCGCCATCAATTCCGCCTCCGCGGCCGTGCGAAAACGATCCAGAGCGCGATCCACATCGGCAAGATTCCGCTGGAACTGACCAGGCACCACGACTCGCTCGCGGCGGTGTCCTCGGCACTGGCGCTGCTCTCCAATACCGTGATGGCGTGGAACACGATCCACGTGTAGCGCGGTCGATCAGATAGAGGCGATGAGTGGAGAGACCGTTCAGACGGCCGACTTGAGGCGCATCGCGCCGACGCATCTCGAAGGCATCAACCTGCGCGCAACGTTCGATTTCCCGATTGCACGCTATGCGCATCATTTGCTGCCAAGCGTCGCCGACCTGGACGCGAAGCAGCGACGGCTAGCTTGACTCGGCAAGGTCGGCGCAGCCATCAGAAACAGACTCAGCGCAAACATTCTCTTGCGACCGACTCTGTCGCCGAAATGAGCAAAGAATATTCCCACGATGGGCCGAACCAGATATCCCGCTGCGAAAATGCAGAATACTTCGAGTTGTGCAAGCCACTCGGGCGTGTCAGGCGGGAAGAACACACCCGCAACAGTTTGGTGAAAACACTGCAACGATGAAATCGTAGTACTCTAGCGCGCCTCCTGGAGACGCTAGCATCAGCGTCTTAACATCGCTTCTCGATATGGCGCGGCTTCCGGATCCGGAGATCGTCTGTACACGAAGTCAACGATCTCAAGCCGACGGGCGCCTTGAGATCGAGCCTGTTGCCGAAGCTCTGCCGCTGATTGGTTTCAAGGTCGTTGTGCATGTGGGTTCTTTATTTGTCGAGCACTACGCCGTTGCGGACGACCGCCTCGCCGTCGAGGATGACATCGCAATGACGCAGGGGAATGTCGATATGACACGTCGTAGTCCGGCTGCCGCCCGCTTCGTTGTTCGGGCCGAGCGAGAACAGGAAGTTGCCTTCGAAAGCGCGGGCATCCATGCCGATGGTGGCCTCGCGGTCATGCAGTCCGAGCGTCGACCAGTGCGCGCGCGGCTGCAAACTTCAGCCGATGTGCGAGATGGCATATGCTTTCTTGTCGTTGAGGGTCGCCATGTATTCGGAGAGCAGTTGCGCATCGCTACCACCCTCGATACGCGTGGCGAAACCACGCTCCACGGTCAGCTCGATGCGCTCCTGCAGATAGCTCTTCTGCGGTAGCAGAATGTCGCCCTGATCGATGACGATGCGTCCATACGCCATGCCGTCGTTGGGAAACGTCAGCGCGAAGCCACTCGGCCAATGATCCCAGCGGCCCGGTTCATCAACGAAACCGTATTCGGCGATTGGCGCGAACTCGCCAAGCGGGCAATAAAAATCGGTGCCCGCGGCCGAGACGATATGCATCTCCCTGGCCTTCGCCATGCGCGCCTGCGCCGCCAGCACGCGCTTCCGGTCCTCGGGTGTCGGTACGAGACGCGTGAGCACCTCTGGCGGCTCGACAGCGAGCAATATCTTCGTGCCTGTCTTCAGGATCTCGAGTTGCTCCGGCGAGAACAGCAGCGTCATCAGATCGAGAACGAGATTCCTGATGACGCGACATTTCTTTGCCCTGGTCGTAAGTAAAGCTTTGCCGTAACGGCGCAACAATCGGCATGCGTGCAATGCTCAGGCGTTCTTCAGGCCGCAGTTGCTGGTAAGGGGGTTTTCGGACATTGCGACACCGTCGCGTTGATTCGACCGCGACGCCTTGCGTATCCTAGCGGCGTTGATGGGTCAAATCGTGACCGCGTGTGGCAGCACATTCGGCTGCATGCTCCGCGAGCAGACGGCGCATCGTGGCCAGCAGTATCGGAACATCAATGGGCTTGCGCAGAAAGCCGTCGTACTGCACAAAGGCGGGCGGGCTAGGCTCACCCGATACAAGGATAAAAATAGTCCCGGCCAGACCAGGTGAGTTTCGGATATGGCGGCAGAGCGCGCTGCCGGACATCCTCGGCATGCGCCAATCAGCCACGACGATATCGACAGGGCTCTCCGTCAAGACGTCCAGCGCCTCCTGACCATCGCCTGCGGCTCTCACTTCGTACCCGTCGTTTTCGCAGCACACTTCCCAGGCTGCCAAGGTCTCTGGCTCATCGTCCACCAACAATACCGTCGTCATATACCGCTCCTACCACGGACTATACTCGCCCGGCGTTCGGTCCTGGCGAACATCGAAAGCTGACTGGCTGGCCCTACCCCTCACACCGTTCAACGCCTATTTGCGCCCCAACTCCGCTGCTTTACGTAAGCGTCGCCAACCTGCATCGTTTTAAGGGATCGTGATCGACAGTAGGTCGGGCCGAGCCGCACGCAAACCCAGCACCCAACCCAAATCGCAAGCCAATACTCTTCTACATACTAGTCAATTCAACAAACGTTGGACCAACAATTTTTAGAAGGTCTCAAGGCATTGTCAACCTAACGAGAGCGGGACGTAACGACGGCAGGTGTGACTACGAATCAGAAAGCAGTCGGCGGATTTCAGGTAATTTCGGTGAATTCGTACCAAGCAACGAATCGGGCTGCGAGCTGTTTATGATCGCGGTTTCCTTTCAGAGCGTTATGCCCATCTCAGAACCCAGTGATCCACTTATCCCACCGTCCAGTTTTCTGGAACCACCTCTCCACGACAGCGTATGGGCTAGCCCTAAAACGCATTTTTCTTAAGCATGGCGCATCATCTGGCTCTAAAAATCGTGTGTCTGTACGGTGCTCGCTGTGTACTACGTCTAACCGAAATCGCGGTAGCTAAATGCGGCAAACCGTCAAACTTTTACGCTAACGCTTGCTCCACGCGCCTCGACAGAGCTCCCTACCTTGTTCACCAAGCGGCAAAGATAACCCCAATCGACAGTTGTACGTTACCGTACCGACGAATAGGATGGTCACGCGCACTATCCGCTGAGAGACGGCACCTTCCAGATCAAGGTGTTTGATGCTCGCACTAGAGAAACGCGCAATTTAACTCGCAAAAACGTTAGCTATCTCTTGAGCAATTGGTGATGCCCGTGTGTCTGATCAACGACACAGGCAGACTTCTCGGAACGAGATCAGTATCGACCGACACGGCGGGATATCTAGATCTGCTGACATGGGCGAATTCGTTCGGCCATTTACGCCGCGCCACCGTCGAGGGGACGGTACCTACGGAGCGAGGTTGGCCCGTCTGCTGCACGATCATGAGATTGAGGTGATTGAAGTCAGTCATCCTGATCGTGCGATGTGCCGATCCATAGGGAAGTGCGATCCTACCGGTGCTGAAAACGCGGCGCGTGCGGTGCTTTCTGGAAGGGCCACGGCCGTTCCGAAGGAGCAGTCAGGTGCTGCCGAAGCAATGCGCGCCGTGTCTGCTGCCAGACGAAGTGCAGTCAAGGCAAAGACTCCGGCTGTCAATCAACTACGTGCTTTGCTCGTGAGCGCGCCTCAGGAAATCCGTGAACGCCTTCTGAAAGTGAAGACTGCAGAATGCATTGAGGACTGCATCTGACTTCGTTCGCTAGGCAAAACCCCGATGTCGCAAACGCTCACGACCACATTACGGTTGCTGGCCAAGCGGGGCTGACGCTCAGAAGAGATTAAATCACTCGACACTATGCTCGACGACCTGACCAGCCAGCATGCCACGCGGCTTTGCGAAAGATTCGGCGTCGGTCCACAGACCGCTGCGGTCTTGGTCGCCGTAGCGGACGACCACCTCGAACGCCTGAAAAGCGAAGCCGCGCTAGCGGCACGCTGAGGCACAAGTCCTCTGCAGGCGTCATCCGGCAAAACGGTCCGGCATCGTTTGAATTGAGGCGGAGATCGATCTGCAAATAACGCGCTATGGACGATAGCGATGGTGCGAATGCGCAGCGACCCGCGTACCCGGGCCTATGTTGATCGTCGGACGAAGGAGGGAATGTCGAACAAGGAAATCCATCGCTGCCTGAAGAGCTATATCGCCCGGGAGCTGTACCCGCTCATTCTGGCTGATCTGGCGGCTTCAACGCGTGTCGCTTGACATAGGAGCGTCACTCAGTCGCCGTTGCGTGAAGCGATCTTAACTCCGGAGTAACATTCTTGCGTTAAGGAACAAGACCGGACGCGACGATTGTCGCCGACCAGGTATCACGGAACCGTCATACGGATAGACGCCTTTATACATAGGAACTGCCAAGACACTTGCGACACGTTGTCTGGATCTGATCCGAAACGCACGTACTGGCTGCATCAAATCAGAGCCATGAGAGAAAACCATGAACGAGGACGCCAGAACGCTCTTCTACGTTGGTGAAAAAGTGGCTGCATCTCTGCATGCGCGCCTAGAGGAGCGCGCATGGCGCGTCGAAATGATCGAGCCGGGCGACCACGTTTGGAGCACACATCGATTCGACTGTGCGTCGGCGGGCCTGCTGGACTTCTCGACGTGTCAACGACCCCTCGATTTTCCGGCTCTTCACGGGTTGCTATCTAATTCGCAGGTCGGATGGGTGGCGATGTGCCATCCCGAGAACATTGAAGACGCAGTTGTGCTTCGGCTGATTCGCGACTATTTCTTCACCTACGTCACGCAGCCGACGTCGAGCGATCGAATCGCCGACGCCGTCGACCGCGCCTACGGCATGGCCTCGTTGCACGAGAGCACTTTGAAGGATGAGCGCGACGGCCAAGCCGAAGGCGAAATGGTTGGTTCGTGCGACGCGATGCTCGCGTTGTTCCACTCGATCCAAAAAGTTGCGATGACCGACGCGCCCGTGTTCATCTCTGGCGAGTCCGGAACCGGCAAAGAATTGACTGCAGTCGCGATTCACGAACGCTCGTCGCGGCGCGATCAGCCTTTCGTCGCCATCAACTGCGGCGCTATTCCTGCGCACCTTCTTCAATCGGAATTGTTCGGCTATGAACGCGGCGCCTTCACGGGTGCCGACCAGCGCAAGATCGGCCGGGTAGAAGCGGCGGACAGGGGCACGCTGTTCCTCGATGAAATCGGCGACTTACCGCTCGAAAGTCAGGCAAGCCTGTTGCGCTTCCTGCAAGAACGCACGGTTGAACGGCTCGGTGGCCACGGCCCCACTCCCGTGGATGTGCGTATCATCTCGGCGACTCACGTGGAGATGAAGACGGCCATAACCGAAGGGCGTTTTCGGACGGACCTGTATCACCGCTTACGCGTCCTGCAGATCGACGAACCGCCGCTGCGGGCCCGTGGCAAAGACATCGAACTGCTCGCAAAGCACATGCTAGAGCGTTTCAAGAAGGATGCCGGTCGGCGGGTGCGCGGCTTTGCGCCCGATGCGATCGCCGCCATCCACAACTATGGCTGGCCGGGCAACGTGCGCGAGCTTATCAACCGCGTGCGCCGAGCTATCGTGATGTCCGACGGACGCCACATCAGCGCGTTGGATCTCGAACTCGGGGGGTACGTTGAAATCGCGCCAACGTCGCTGGCGCGGGCGCGCGAAGCTGCGGAACGGCAGGCTATCGAACTCGCATTGCTGCGTCATCGGGGTCGTCTCGGCGATGCCGCGCAGGAACTCGGAATTTCGCGTGTAACGCTATATCGATTGCTCACCGCGCACGGATTGCGCGTGGCTACAATTCATGCGGAGCCGGTCGAGGAGCACTTATCGCGGCCGACTAAGTGAAACGTCCGTCTAGCAGGGATTGCAACTGCTGACCTTCGAAGATCGGCACAGGGATGAACAGTTGTATTCATCACGAACGCACGTGCGGTCATGTCTGAGTTCGCCGGCATCGTCGAGATGCATGGCGGTACAGTGGCTGTTCGTAGCATTTTGGAACAGGTAGCGAGTTCGTAGTGCGGCTACCGGCGGGTGCTTACGCCGCAGTGCCTAGACTTACTACTCTACCGGCAGAGGAAATAAATGGGGCTGCCTTAAGGTGCTTGTTGTTGACGATAACGTAGATACCGCTGAAAGCATGACGATGCTGGTCGAACTTTTAGGGCATTCGGTC
>Ga0105856_1000533_pt1 | contig 19588 bp, 14 predicted proteins | sample OrgsoiDNA_201060_FD_89681 | JGI IMG/M metagenome (GOLD analysis project Ga0105856, IMG submission 89681) | Permafrost soil microbial communities from the Arctic, to analyse light accelerated degradation of dissolved organic matter (DOM) -... | ecosystem: Environmental > Terrestrial > Soil >...
CGGAAAAGGATGCTGCGGTCCACCTACGGACCCGAGCCGCACCGCCGGAGTGTAAAAACTTTCCATGCCAGATCTTGGGACCGCTGTACGTACAGCGCTTCTTCCACGCGTAGAGCGCGCTGCCGGCCCTGGCGGTCCGCGCGATGTTTCTCCTGGCTGCGGTACCTCGCCACGCGCAAGCCCCCTTGCTCCTCCCGGTTCAGCCACGTCAGCAGCGCAGCGACAGCCTCCTCGCACGCCGCCGCGGGTTCGGCATTGCCGCTGCCGCGGTGCTGGCCCAGGACGACCCGCTCGCCCTCGCCAACCAGGTTCAGTAATACCGTCGACATGGCTAGCCCTGTGGTATCCGCGACTGAAAATATCAGGCAGTCGCCACTGGCACACTGTTCGGCATAGCCGCCGACACAATGCCGCATATTGTGCCCTTCCGCGATCAATGCCTGCGCATTTGCCAACTCGACGATGATCCGCTCGCCATGGCGCTGCGGCTCGGGCAGCACCAGCGGCCAGTCAGCGCCATCGGCGCTGTTTCGGCCCTTGCTGCGGCGAGGCATGCCGACGTCCCAGCGCTGAAGTGCCGCATGCCACGCGCGCGACTGCGCCAACAGGCGGGTAAGCGAAAACTCGCAAAGGTGATCGAGCAGCTGCGCCAACACCTGCACTTCGTCGGCCCCGCAGCGATGCAACATTGCGCCAAATAGCGCCAACAGGAAACCGTGGCTGTCGTGCAGTTCGCGTTGCAACAATCCCGAGCGGTACGCATCCATCAGGGTTTGCCGCTGCGCCAACTCGGTCGACCAGCGGCGCACGATGCGGCTGTACTGCGGCCGGCCAAGGTCGGGAGCGCGCTCCAGGTCAGATATCCCCTGTAGCGCCGCCAGGACGATGTTGCCGAAGTCAACCATGCGCCCCAGGCCAGACACATCGCTCGGACGCTTTTCGGGTGGCAGCCAGGATAACAGGCGGTGTAGCAGCTCCGCGCGCCGCAGGTCCATCAGCCATGGTCTTGGCAAAGGACGGCTTCCCAGCCAGCGTACGGTAGCGCGCGACACGTTCAGCACCGCCGCGACCGTGTCAAAGAGCGGTTCCCCCTCGTCGATCCCCTTTATGATCTGCCGGGAACGCGCTGGCCAGTTTTCCGCCAGCAGCCGGGCACCCCGCGCAGGCGATTGCAACACCGGCTTTGCCAACGCCGTGAGCAACCAGGGCAGCGTCTGCACGGCCTGCAAGCGGTTACGGCAAAAAAGCCCGTTCCCCGCCGTCAAAAAGTTATACACGCAGAGCTGTTCCCGGGCGATGACCACCCGCCTGGAAAAATCCCGGGCCGCCTGGTTCAGCAACCGCTCGTAGGCATCGACAAGCGGCTGCCGTACTGACACCATGTCGGCAACTACGACTGACATCACGGCGGGAAGCACCTGCAACTGAGGCTGGCGATAACGGGACAGGAGCCGGTTCAGACCATGCAATACCAACTTGCCCAGCATGGCTGATCCCAGGGGCGGAGCGGGCAACAGCGTGCCGCTCAGCTCGGGCGCCAGTGCAACGCCGGCAATGCCGGCCGCCGGCAGCACGCGCGCCAGTAACAGCTCGTTATCGTGGTGCGTGGCTTGATCGCCCCGGAGGCCGTCCAGCAGCGTGCCGATTTCCATCAGGCTATCCACGATGCGCGCCGGCGCGCCGCTGGCGCTGAGCGCATACACAGGCCCGTCGCGCAGTTGCAGGCGCACGCTGGCGCGCGCCATGTCGGCGACTGGGTCGCACAGCACGCACAATATTGCCTGGCGCAGCGGTCCGGTAGCAAATTCCTGCCTCCGCCATTGCGCCAGCGCCAGCAGACGCAAAAGCGGCGCGCCGACCTCCGCGTGCAAGGTGGCGGGAAACAGCTGCGCGGCCAGCGTGGCGGCCAATGGTTCCAACATCGTCATCACTCCCCAAGTCTGTCCGTCTGCTCCCGGTAGCATAGGACAGGCATGCGACAGTTGATGACGCAGCAATGATCAGGATAGTCCGCAGACTAGGCGCGGCAGAAAAGGACACTGGCTGACGCAGCCGGCACGTTACGGTGTCGACAGCGAACTGTGCAAAGGAAATGGCGATCCAGTTTTTAGAGCGGGATCAGGCAAGACCTGTCCCCGAAACCGGGACACTCAGCCCAGCTTGGCCGCCTGGACCAGGCATTTCGAGAGTTTATCGAAGTGCATCAGCGCGGCCTGGGTCAGTTCGATCTGCTTGCGGCGCGTGTCTTCTGTGTCCGAGAGCATGATCCAGCCCTTTTCGCGCATCGACGTGATCCGCGTGTGCAGCGTCGCCGGGGCGCCCAGCTCATTGCGGGACATCATGTCGCGCACCGAGAGACGCTGATGATCCTGGCCGGCACGCGCGACGATCGCCAGGATACGCTCCTCGAGGGGATCGAGTTCCGGCAGCGAGGGCAGTCCGCGCAGTGCTTCTGCCAGTTGCAGGAATCGGAGATAAATATCGGCTGGTCGCGTGGGCATGGTGGGAGATCGTGCGGTGTATTGGAAATAGCCAGATTAGCGGTCTAAATTCTAACACAGCACTGTTTACGCTCAGCCCCCCCGGCCCGCGCTATACCGCGCCATCAATACCTCGCAGGGCGCGGCAGGGGCAGCAGCGACAAGATGCCCTTGGCACCATACAGGACGACCAGCGTCCCGGCCAGGTCGCCGACGAACATGACAAGCAAGCCGCTCACCAGGTTGGCATCGCCCTGCACGGCGAACCAGAGATGGTGCAGCAGGGGGCTCGCCACCGAGCAGGCGAGCGCGCACAGGAAAAGCCGCCCTGCCGTCAGGTTCACCAGCGATGCGCGCAGGCCGAAGCGCTGCCTGGCGATGCGATACACCAGGTAGGGGCCAACGGCGCCGGCCAGCGCTCCCGCCGTGGCGCGCAGCACATCGCCGGGGAAATAATAAAAGTAGCAGGCGGCCCAGCCGGTCACCAGCAGGCCAATGGCACCGGTGCCGCCAAACAGCAGTGTGCAGAGGAGACGGGTACCGGCGGGAAGGTAGATCCAGCCTATGCCCTTTAAAAATTCCGCGCGCATGAAAAACAGTTCGTTGGCCACCATCATGGTGCCGTGCATCGCGATCGTGGCGAGCAGCAGGTACAGGTTCATGCGGAACGGCGACACGGGCCCTTTCATGTGGATACGGCCACGTGAAAGGACGTCAGCATTGCACTGTTTCGCATATCAGGGTGCACCTGTTGCGTCCGCATAGCGCGCCGCCATGCGCCCTGTCGTGGCGCGCATTTCCTCGCGCAGGGTGGCCGGCGCCAGTACTTCCACGCCGTCGCCCAGTCCCAGCAGCCACCATTGCAATTCCCTGGTGTTTGGCACGGTGGCGCGCAACTCCAGGCAATTGCCTGGCAAGGCCGTCAGCACCTGCTGCGCCGACAGGGGGGTTTCCGACAGGTGCTCGCCGGCCGCCCCGAAGAACCTGGCGCGCAGTTCGATCGGCTCACCGGTGCGGATACCCATATTGCCCGATTCAATATAGGCATCAAGGGAGAAGCCCTCCTTTTTCCGGCTAGGCAGGTACAGCATTTGCGCCTCGGTCACGCGGTGCAGAGCCAGGGTGCGGACATCGTCGTAACTGGCGAACATGCATACCAGGTAAATGAGCTGGCCGCGCTGGATCACCGCCAGTGGATGGACGGCTTCGTACTGGGTGGTCTGCTGCGTGTCGCGCTTGCGGTAGCCGAGCTTTAACTGGCGGTCGGACATCAGGGCGGAATAGATCACCCGCTGGCAGGTGTCGATCACGGCGGGCGCCAGCAGCCGCTGCATGGGGGCGATGATACGCACCTTGCCCAGCCAGGCATTGGCGTGGGCCGTCGGTTCCAGCGCGTTCAGGATCTTTTGCGCCGAGCGGAAATGGGGCTGCAGGGTGTCGAAGGTCACCGGTGGCAGCGAATTGGACAGCTGCTGCTCCACCATGGCCAGCGCCAGCGCCTCCGGTACGCTAAGGCCGGGCAGGTCGAAACTGGGACCGTCCTGTTGCCAGGACCAGCCGAAGGGCTTGTCACGCTCGTCGACCACGAGCGGGAAGATCTGCACCAGCTCCTGCAGGTCGCGCTGGATGGTGCGTGCCGTCACGTCAAACTCGGCATCTTTCAAGCGCGTGCGCAGTTCCTGGACCGAAATTTTACGCGGCGCACGCGGGATCGCTTGTAGCATGTGCCACTGGCGCAGCAGGGTGTGTTGGTTGGTTGCCATCGATTATACGGAATGTTTAACAAGCTCGGCAGCAAGGGCCTGTTCGGCCGCTGCACTGAGAACGATTTCGACCGCCATCTGCGCGCGCGTCAGGCCGACAAACAGCTTGCGCCTTTCGTGGACCGGCAGGTCCGCCAGAGACAGCGCGTTGATAAAATCGCAGATCAGGCGCGGACTGCGAAAAATTATCGCGGCTGGTGACGCTGACCGCGCCCTCGATCTCGACCGCCGGCCGTGGATACAGGCCGCTGTCCCGCCTCCGGTCTACATTGGTGCTGGGTATCAGTAAGGCCATCGTGTGCACGCCGGGTAATATTGGCGTCCATGATAATGCAAACTGACAATGTTTGCCTGAGGGCACTTGGCAAAATACCGAGCTACCGCCATGCCGCCTGGCCGGCCCCGGCTGGAGAGGAAAGGCGCCTGACTGGCGAGCGCTCAGAAAAATCCCATGCTTGCCTTGCTTGCTTCCTTCATCGCAGTTTCGGCCTCCAGCGCGCTGACCATCGCTGCGGCCGACGCCAGCGGCCAAAAACGATGCTGGCGCGCGACGGCGGCAAAATCACCTGGCGTGACCCGCTGCAGCTGCGCCACCCGCGTGATCTCGCGCGGACCGGGGCCGACGAGGCCCAGCGAGGCACAGTGGCGGCGCAACAGCTCAGCGTTCTGCTCCGCGCCGAGAAAATCGAATTTCACCTTCAGATCGAAGCGGCGCAGCGCGGCCTGGTCGAGCCCCTCGATCAGGTTGGTCGAGGCGACCAGCACCCCGGCATAGGATTCCATCTGCGTCAGCATCTCGTTAACCTGCGTAATTTCCCAGCTGCGATCGGCACCGCGGCGGTCTTGCAGGAAGCTGTCGACTTCGTCAATCAGCAGCAGCGCCCCCTCCTGTTCTGCCTGCCGAAAGGCGTTTGCCAGGTTCTTCTCGTTTTCGCCTAGCCACTTCGACAACAAGTCCGAGGCCCGCTTGACGACAAGTGGCATCCCCAGACGTTCCGCCAGCCAACGGGCATAGGCGGTCTTGCCGGTTCCCGGCGGTCCATACAGGCACAAGCGCCCCGCCCGGGCATGCACGAGTCCGTCGGCCAGCCGGGCCAGGTCGACATCGGCCCGGACCAGCGCCGGGTCATACAGCTCGGGCAGGCGGTCGGCGTCGCCGCCCCGGATGGAAGCGTGCCCCTGCGCAATGAGCGTATTATCGATCAGGCGTTCGAGCGCCGCCGAGGTGCTTTGCGTGGGCGCCAGGTGACGGCGGATCGGCCGCAGCACTGCGGCCGCGCGTGCCACCACTGCCGGCGCGAGCCACTCGGCGCCGGCGATGCGCGTCACGGCCGCCGGCTCGACCAGGTCCGCGCAGAGCGCCTCGATAATGCGCGCCCGCTGGGGCCGGGACGGCACCGGCAATTCGATCACCATGTCGAAGCGGCGGATGAAGGCAGGATCAATGCCGCTGAGCGTGTTGGCCAGCCACAGCGCCGGCACGACGTTTTCCTCCAAGGTACGGTTGATCCATGCCTTGCGCACCTGGGCCGTACTACGCGGTCCGAACAGGCTGCTGCCATCGTTGAACACATCCTCGACTTCGTCGAACACGATCAGCGCCCTGCGCCGCGAGAACACGCGCTGCGCTGCCCGGAAGGCGCGCAGCCGCCGCGCGCCGGTGACCGGATCGCCATCCTCGTCCTCGCTGGCCACTTCAAACAACTCGCAGCCAAGTTCGGCGGCAAGAACCTTGGCCAGCTGGCTCTTGCCGGTGCCGGGTGCGCCATGGATCAGGATGTTGACGCCCTGGCGCCCGCGTTCGCTGCTATCGGCCAGATAGGGGCGCAGCAGCGTCAGGTCGCGATCAATGTGACGGTAGTCGATGGCGGCCAGGTGGGCAGGTTTGCTCAGGAAGACCGTATCGCGCAGCAACGTGATGGGATCGGTGTCATCAGAAAGGACATGGTCGGCAAATGAATTTGACAGCAGCTCGAATTTCGAGCGCAACACGGTTGCCCCGCTGCGGTCGACGGAAAGGAGACCCGACTGCGCCAGCAGCGCCTGGGAACCGAGCGAGGCGCGCACGGCCGCTTCTGGGAGTTGCAGCAAGATCGCCAGGGCACCCAGCGCCCTGGACGTGCTGATGGGCCCCAGTTCGTCCGCGGTGTCATCCAGCATGCGCTCATGCTGAATCAGCACGACAAATTCAAGTATGCGGCAATCGATGTCCGACAGTCCCACCAGTGCCGCCAGCTTGCCGACGTTGCTCCTCAGGCGGGGTGGCACCTCGGCTTTACCCAAGCGCCTCTCGGCGTTCTGGCTCAGCTTGCGCAGCTCGGACAATACCGCTTTCGGTTGGAAGGAACAGTCCTCGGGATCAATCCAATGGCCCAGGCCGATCAACTGCGCCAACGCATCATTGCTGAAGCCGTGGGCGGTGATGAACGCACGGTGCCCGCCAAGCGGGATCAGCAGGCGTGACAGCCACAAGTGAACAATGGGCACGATGTCAGCGTGGGCATGGGAAGGGCGAACTTTACGGCAAATTACCATGGGCGGTCTCCTGAAGTGGAGACCATTCTCGCGCGCGCTGCGTCAGCTGGTGTCGGAGGCCCGAAGCAAGCCTATATCCGAGCGCATGCGGCACCGTCGGTGCATGACGCTCAGGCCGGCCTTTCGTTAGCCACGCCATACGGCACATGCCCGGTCGCCACGTGTTCGCGCGCGGAATCGCAATGGCCCTGTTGGTCGTCGAAGAAAAGGTCGGCCCCGAAGGCCTTGAGGAATGCGCCCTTGGGCATGCCGCCCAGGAACAGCGCCTCGTCGATGTTGATGTTCCAGTCGCGCAGGGTACGGATCGCGCGTTCGTGCGAGGGTGCCGAACGTGCGGTGATGAGCGCCGTGCGCAGGGGTGACTCGTCGCCTAGGAAGTCGGTCTGGACGCGGTGCAGAGCGGCCAGAAATTGCTTGATCAAACAGGGCGCGCGATGAAATTGCGATCACCAGCTTGCCACCCGCCTGCATAGTCATACCATTTACCCCCGTGGCCTCGGCGGACTGCCGACTCCCTGAAATTTACGCCGGCAGGCGACGAACGACGTCGCCTGCCGGACTACTCCGGCTTCTGCGGTTTATCCAGGAGATCCACCAGGCCGCCGCTGCGCAGCACGCGCTGGCGCACTGCGTGCCACAGCAGTTCCGGCGCGGGCACCAGCAGCGTCAGTCCCGACCGGGCACGACTGATCGCCGTGTAGAGGAATTCGCGGGTCAGCACCGGCACCGACCGGTCCGGCAGCACCACCATCACCTGCTCGAACTCGGACCCTTGCGACTTGTGGACAGTCATCGCAAACACGCTTTCCACCGCGTCCAGCCGCGATGGCGCGACCCAGCGCACGCCCCCTTCCCCATCCGGAAAAACCACCCTCAGGCCTTCTGGTCGCGCCAGGCAGAGGCCGACGTCGCCGTTCATCAGTTTGAGCTCATAGTTATTGCGTGTGACCATCACCGGCCGCCCCGCATACCACAGCGCCTCGCCGACGCCATCGACAAATCCCAGCCCAGCCCCGATGCGCCGGTTCAGCTCGACCACACCCCACGGTCCCTGGCGCACGGCGCACAGCACCTGGAAGCCGGCAAACGCCGCCAGCAATGCCAGCGCCTCCGCATCGCCGCGCGGGCCGGCCGGCCACGCCAGCAAAGCCTGCAGCCATGGCGCCCAGCCCGCGCGCGCGCGATCGGCGATACGTTCGTCATGGGCCTGCGCCGGCGCCATGCGCGTTACCTCGCTCGCGCTCCCGGAGGCCAGGCCGCGCTCCCAGTCGGCGGCGCCGGCCCATAGCGCCGCGACGGCGGCGACGTCGCCCTCGTTGACGGCACGCGCCCAGCGGCCGATGCCACTATGCGCACCGAAGCGCCAGCTATCGCGCAGCATCACGGTCTGCAACGCCAGCGCACCGCCTGCCCCGGCATAGGCCGAGACGTCGGCCCCTGCCGTTGCGCGCACCCAGGCGATCGTGGCGGCGTCATAATTACCGGCGCTGGCGCCGGCGCACAGCTGGCCCATGACGCCGCCCGCCTCCACCGAGGCCAGCTGATCCTTGTCGCCGAGCAGCACCAGGGTGGCGCCTGGCGGGGTGGCAGCCAGCAGGCGGGCCATCATTTCCAGGTCGATCATCGACGCCTCATCGACCAGCACCACATCGTCGGCCAGTTCGGGCACCGGGCTGCCCGGACGGTCGGGCCGGATATCGAGCAGCTTGTGCAGCGTCACCGGCGCCGCCGGCGCCGCGATGCGCAAGTCGACCGGCAACTGCAGCAGCGCCTGGGCGATCGAGGCACCCAGCCGCGCCGCCGCCTTGCCCGTGGGCGCCGCCAGCGCGATGCGCAGCGTTCCGCCCTTCGACGCCGCCTCGCTATGCAACAAGGCCAGCAGCCGCACCACGGTGCTGGTCTTGCCGGTGCCGGGACCACCTGTGATGAGCATCATGCTGCGCCTGACGGCCAGCGCGCAAGCCACTTTTTGCCAGTTCAGGAGTACCGCTGTCCCATCCGGTCCGCTACCTTCGGGGAAGAGCTGCGCCAGCCGCGTTGCCAGCCCGGCTGGCGCAGGATGGACCACGGCCAGCCGTTGCGCGATGGCGGCGGCGATGCTTTGCTCGGCGCGCCAATTGCGCCGTAAATAGAGGCGCTGGCCATCCAGTACCAGCGGGCTGTGCGGACCCGCTTTCCACGGCAAGCTTGGTGCGGCTGCCTTCAATGTGGCCGGCTCCAGCGCGATCGTGGCGGCATCGTGGCCGATCAGCACACTGCCCAGCTGCTCGAGGCCCTCGAGATCGAGACAGGCGTGGCCCTGTGCGAACTGGTGGCTGGTCAGGGCCGCCAGCAAGGCGTGGCTGGGATCCGCGCTGGGCTGCTCGGCGTTCAGCATCTGGGCAAAGGCTTGGTCGAGCCGCGACAATCGCAGGGGCTCGACCGCTGCAACGGTGACATTCAGTTCGGACATCAGTGTAACTCCTGAGGAGAGCCGGCCCTGGAAAAGGCCGTATCGAGCGCCTCGATCAACGCGCGCGGCGGCCGGTCGGCATGGACACCGGCGCCCGGCCCGCCAACGCCGCGCAGGAACAGATAAATGGCGCCGCCGACATGGCGCTCGTAGTCGTAGTCCGGCAGGCGCGCCTTGAGCAGGCGGTGCAGGGCCAGCAGGTACAAGGCATATTGCACATCGTAACGATGGGACAGGACGCTGCCGCGCAATTGCGCCGCAGCGTATCCTGGCAGCCGGTTGGACTTGTAATCAAGAACATAGTAGCGGCCGGCATGCTCAAGCACCAGGTCCATGCTGCCTTTGAGCATGCCGGCCAGTTGACGCAGCGGCAAGCCAGGACGTTCGCCGCCCGGCAGCACGTAACGCGTGACCAGCGCATCCAGCTCGGCCGCCGGACAGCCGCCCACCGCCATGGCGAAGTCCATTTCGGCCCAGGCCTGCCTTGGCTGCAGCTGCGCCAGCACCAAGGGCGCAGCTTGCGGCAGCGGCAGCGGCGTGGTGACGATCTCCCGCATCCATGTGCCCAGCAGCGCTGCCGGCGGCCCGTCGGCGGGCAGCTGCGCCGCCAACTGCGCCAGCCGCGCCTGCCAAGTCGCGTCAGCCGGGTCATGCGCGGCCGGCCACCCGTGCTGCGCCTGCCATTCCAAGCCACCGTGCAGCAGCGTGCCCAGGCGCGCGCCGCCGGCGTAGCCGTCGTAAGCTGCTCCCCCTCCCGCAGGCGGCAGTTGCGCCCCGGCCAGCACGGGATCCTGCTGCGGCTCGCCGCTGTCGATAAGCGCCTCGTCCAGGCGCAGCTCGCCGGCGCCCGGCTGGGCTGCCAGGCCAGCGCCGTGCGCCGGTTCCGGCGCCCCGCGCATCAGGCCGCTGTAGCTGGCAGACCACCAGGCATTGCGCAGGCTGCGCACGGGCCGCAGCGCGCCCAGGCTGGCCACGGGCGCGGTCGGTGGACGATAGGCGACATCGTCGGCAGCGGGCGCCGCGATGACCGCGATGTCCTCGCAGGCCGCCCATGCTTCCAGGGCCTGTGCCAGCGAAACTGATTCCGTGCGTTGCAGCAAGCGCGACAATGCGCTCTTGCCCCCCTTGGCGGGACGCACGTCGCCACGGCACTCCGCCGCACCCAGCCAGATGGCGCGCTCCGCCCTCGTCAGCGCCACATACAGGAGCCGCGTGTCCTCCTCCATTTCACCGCCCGTATCGTCCCCCTTGGCGCGGAACCAGCCTGCAAATGGCAGGAACACCAGCGGATACTGCAGGCCCTTGGCCTTATGCATCGTGATCACCTGCACGAGATCGGCGTCGCTCTCGAGACGCAGCTGGGCCGCTTCTCCGGCGCCGGCGGGCGCGCGCATGTGCCGCGCCAGATATCCGATCAGCCCGCCAGTTCCCTGCAAGCCCAGGCTGGCCGCTTGCAGCAATTCACCCAGGTGCAGCAGGTTGGTCAACGAGCGTTCGCCTTGACTGGGTCGCGCCAACAGCCGTGCCGGGATCGATTCATCGTGCAGCCACTGGTGCAGCATCGGCAGGAAGCCCTGGCGTTGCCATATGGTGTGCATGTCCTGCATGCGAACAGCCAGCGCATCCCACGCCGCCTCGTCGGCAAACAGGCGTTCGAGCTCGGCGGGACTTTTTCCCCACAGCGGCGTCACCAGCGCGGCACGCAGCAGCGCCGTCGAGCGCGGCTGCGCCACCGCGCGCAGCAGTCGCCACAGCTCAGATGCCTCCGGGCCCGCGTACACGCTGTCGCTTTCCGACAGGTACACGCTGCGCACGCCGCGCCTGGCCAACTCGCCGCGTATGGCGCTAGCCTGCTTGCCACTGCGCACCAGGACTGCCATTTGTCCCGGCGTCGCGGCCCCCGCGTTCAACAAGGCCACCATTTCGCTGGCGAACAAGCTGGCCATCCGGCACATCCAGTCGCCTTGACTCAGCGGCGCTACACTGGCCAGTTGCCATACCGTCAACGCCGGCTGCTGGGCACCGGCCACCGGCAAGGGCAGGACGCCGGCGTTGGCCGCGCGCACGGGCGCGAAGCCGATATCGCCGAACGGCGCCGCGCCCTGGCCAAAAACGTGGTTGACCGCGTTGACCACCTGGCGGCTGGAACGGAAATTGCCGGCCAGGGTATGGATGGCCTGCGCCTCGTCACGCGCCCGTAAATAGGTGTCGAGGTCTGCGCCGCGGAAACTGTAGATCGCCTGTTTCGGGTCGCCGATCATCAGCAGCGCGGTCGCGCCGTCCCGGGTAGCGCCGTAAATGGCCGACAGCGCGCCATATTGCCACGGATCGGTGTCCTGGAATTCATCGACCATGGCGATCGGATATTGCCGGGCGATGGCGGCCGCCAACCGGCCGTCCGGATTCTGCAGCGCGTGATACAGCGACTGCAGCAGGTCACTAAAGTCAAACTGCCCCAACTCCGCCTTGGCGCCACGGTAAGCGGCATCGATCTCGAAGGCAGCATGCTGCTCGAGCTGTTCCCAGAAATCGGGCGCGTCGGCCAGGTGATCGCGCAATGCCTCGATCTGCGCGAACACGGCGTGCTCCGCAGCGCCGAGCCAACCACTGGCGCGCAGCGTCGACTGGCAGAAATGCTTGAGCGCGCCCGCATCGATGTCCGCGCCCTCTTTCCATTGCGCCATTTTTTTCAGGCGCGACGTCATCCAGTCGTCGCGATGCCGCTTGAGATGCCCGCTACTCGCCGCCTGCCAAATCAGCTCGACCAACTCGGCGTTCCACGCGGCATGGATGGCGCCGGTCAATGCGTCGGTCCGGGCATGCCAGGCCGCCCAGCCGGCAAAGTCGGGCGCTGCCGCGACGCCGGCCACGACAGCGGGCGCCGGCCCGCGTTCCAGGTTCGCCCAGCACGGTTTCAGCTTGTTCAGCAGGTCTTCCGGCGAGGACGCCAACGTCGCCAGCCTGGCCAGTTGCTCCTTCGGCAGCGGGTAAAAGTGGCGCCGCCAATAATCCTGCGTGGCTTCGAGCTTCATGTCGTCGCCGTGCTCGACCATGCTTTGCTCAAACAGCGCGGCGCTGTCGAAGGCATGCTGACGCAGCATGCGGCTGCTCCAGCCGTGGATCGTGAAAATGGCGGCGTCGTCCATCCACTGGGCCGCTTGCCCCAGCCGCTCCGCACAATGCGGCCATTGCGCCGGCGTGTAGGCGTCGCGCAAGGCGCGCAGAAAGGCGTCGCCCGATGCGCTGGCCGGGGCGCGGAACAGCTGCGCCGCCTCTGCGAGCCGGGCCCGTATGCGGTCGCGCAACTCCGCCGTCGCCGCCTCCGTAAAGGTCATCACCAGGATTTGCGGCGGCATCAGGCCGCCTCCCGCCCGGCCATGCCCGAGCACCATGCGCAGGTACAACGCCGCCAGGGTCCATGTCTTGCCGGTGCCGGCCGACGCTTCGATCACCTGGCGGCCCGTCAGGGACAGTGCCAGTGGATCGAGCGCCGCCGCGGCATGGCTCGCCACCATGTTATTGCTATCCTTCATGCTGTCTCCAGGCGGTTTTCCAGTCCATGGACGATGGCCGTGTGGCGCACCATGGCGCCGTACAACCGCTCCGCCCACGCCGGCAGTTCTCTTGCGATCTGTCCGAAATCTGCGAACGCAACCGCCAGGTAGGCCTCGCGCGCGCGTTCTCCCGGATGGCGCCCGTCGCCGTCAAAGGCCTTGCGCGCCACCTCGAGCGGATCGATCTCGCCCGCGCCCGGCCGCAGGCTGTCGCGGCTGGCTTGCAACCAGGCGCATCCCGTGTCGCAGGCCAGCGCCAGCGGCGCCGCCCATGCCGCCTGATAGGCGCGCCATAGTCCGTCGAGCAACTCCCGCGCCTGCGTCGCGGGCAGCGGGCCCCAGCGGATTTCCGTGTCCACGCCGAGCAGCACGGTCGTCAGGGCGACACCGCCGGCGCAGGCCATCAGGTGATCGCCCCATGCCCCGGCAAGATGCCGCCATTTCGGCTGCTTCGCCCCTTCCTGCCCCTCCAGCAAGGCACCGGGGCGCTCGACCAGCTGCAGCCATCCCCTACCCTCCCCATCCGCGCGCAGCCCGACCAGCGTGGCGGCCAGCGTTATGTCCGTACCCGGTGCGCCACCGGCCAGTGCCAGTGCGATGGTATAGGGCAGTAACGGCTGCGGATAGCGCGCCCACCAGCGCGCGCGGCGCTCCAGCACCACATCGGCCTTCGCGCGCAGCTCGGCGCCGAGGCGCTCGCCGAAACCGGCCAGCGGCAGCGTCCCCGAACGCGCCATGGCGGCCAGTGCCAGGCCCACGTCCTCGGCATCGAGCAAGCTCTTGCCGGCAGCGTACAAGGCCAGCGGGTCGGGAGCGAACGGCTCGGTGTCCTGCCCGCCATCGTCCTGCCCATCCAGCCACACACCCAGGCGGTGCCGGTAAAACACCTGCACCGGCTGGCGCAGCAGCTGCTTCAGGTGGGTGCCGGTCAGCGCGACGGGCGGCATGGCGCTGACTGCCGTGCCGGCAATAGCGGGACCGCCCTGGCTCCCGTGTAAGCGGGCCCAGTCGTCGGCGTAAGTGGCGAAGCCGGAGCCCGGCGTGAAATAGCTGGCAGAGAATGGTTGCAGCGGCTGCAATTGCGGCCGCGGTGCTGCCGGCCAGTGCTCCTGCAGAAAGTCCAGCAATTGCGCCACCAGTACCGACGGCGGCAGCACGGCATTGTCGGCGGCGCGCCTGCCCTGCCAGCTGATATACAGTTTTTCCCGGGCTGCCAGCAAGGCCTCGAGAAACATGGTGCGATCGTCCTCGCGCCGCGAGCGGTCGCCAGCGCGCCGGCCACCCGCCATCAAATCGAAATCGCGCGGCGCCACGCGACGCGGAAAGGCGGCGTCGTTCATGCCCAGCAGGCAGACTACCTTGTAGGGAATGGCGCGCATGGGCATCAGGCTGGCGAACTGCACGCCACCGCCAAAAAAACCTTGCGCCAGGCCGGGCTCGCTGATGCGCGACAGCAGGTGCTCGCGTACCACCACCAGCGGCAGCAAGGTATCAGGACAGGCACGCCGGCAGCTCGCGCCCCATGCCTCGAGGCTGGAGCGCACCGTGGTGATCAGGCGCATTTCCGCGTCGTCAGCCGGCGCAAAAAATCGTTCGGCCAGGCGGCCCACATTAAGGCACCAGTCATCTGCCGTGCGGCGTCCGGCCAGCTCGCGCAGGCTGGTATCGATGGCGGCCACCCAGTCAAGCAGGGCGCTGACGACACGCGCGTCGAGCCCGCCAAGTGCCGCATGGGGTTCGATGCCCTGCCAGGACCCGGCAGTGCCGGCGGCATAACCAAGCAGCAAGCGCTTCAGGCCGAAGATCCAGGTGTTCTGGTCGGCGCCGCCATCGGGCAAGGCGGGAAAGCCCCACTGCTCCCGATGGCCGGCATCAAGGCCCCAGCGCACGCCGGCGCCATCGAGCCAGTCGCGTAAATGCGCCACGTCGACCTCGTCCAGTCCGAAACGCCGCCGCAGCGCGGGAACCTCGAACAGTGCCACCCAGTCCGTCAGCGTCAGGCGCGAGGCCGGCAACAATAGCAGTTGCTCGAACGCCAGCAGCAGCGCTGAGCGCCGTTGGGTCAGGTCCGCCACGGAAAACGGAATATGCCGGGGTTGGCCGCCACCGAAGCGGTTGAAGACGGCCTGGATATGCGGGGCGAACTTTTCCATGTCCGGCACCATCACGATGACATCGGCCGGCTGCAGGCGGGCATCCGCATCGAACCACGCCAGCAAGCGGTCGTGCAGTACCTCCACCTCGCGCTGCGGCGAATGCGCCATGGCCAGCGTCACCGAATCATCGCCAGGCGCCAATGCGGCACCGGCAGCGGCACGACCGTCGTAAATCCCCGATTGCAGCTGCGCCAGCAAAGACGGCCTTGCAAGGGACAGCGGGTCGACAAAAGCATCTTCTCGCCGCGCTGCCGGAGCGCCTTGCGCCGCGCCGAGCAATTGCAGATACTCGCGGCCCTGCTGTCCCCAGGAGTCCAGCAGCGGGTGGCTAACCCGGAGCATATCGTGACGGCACGGCGCCAGGACAAAAAACAGCACCTGGCAATAGCTGCCCATCAGGGTCAGCGCTTCGAGCGTATCGGGCGGCAGCGACGACACACCGAAGACTACGATCCGCGACGGCAAGGTGGCGCGCGCGGCCGCGGAGGACGGATCGCCGGCCAAGCCGCGCAAGCGCTTCACGAACAGCCGATGGACCTGCCCGCGCGCTGCCAGGTTGCAGTCGCCTTCTTCAGCGATATCTTCCTGGACTGCGCGCCACAGCTTTGCCTGCCACAGCTGGTTAGCGTCGAGCGGCACCCTGTCCGCTGCGGCGTCGTTCTCTTTGCGCAGCACATCACGCCCGGCGCTCCAGTCGGCCAACCAATCGGCGCGGTAATTCTGGTAACCATCGAACACGTCGGCCACCTCCCTGGCAAGCTGATACAGCTTGCGCCCATCGCGATCGTCCGCCAGGTAGGACGACAGCTGCCCGTACACGGAATCGCCAGGCACCAGGACCGGCAGCAGGCGCACCAGGCGCCACAGCAGCTCGGTCTTGTCGAAGGGGGATTGCGGTGGCAGCGCCCGCGCACCGAGCACGGCACGGTACAGTGACCAGACCGCAGCTCCCGGCAACTGTATGCGGGTAGCGGCGCAAATTCCAAGGCCGGCGTCACTGGCCAGCCCCAGCTCCAGCCAGTCGCGCATGCCATTACTTTGCACCAGCAGCCATTCGGCATCCAGCGGCGCCAGCGGCTGGCGCTTTAACTGATCGACCATCCGCGAGCGTAACTGCTCAGGCTGGTTTCCATAAAAAATCGTCAAACCTGGACTGAGTGCTGTCATCGTTGCGGATCGTTCCTGTGAAATGGGCCCGACACGGGCACTGGCTGCATCGGATCGCAGTATCCCGGGCATGCCGACAAATGGCGTCGCTAGCAATCATCCGCAGATGATGCTATCGATACAAATTCTAACACCATAGATTCTTAAAAAAACAAATTTTTCATTTTAGAAATTATTTTATAGGTATAGAATTGAAAACAAATTCCTCTTGCAGGACTTTTTCGTTTAAATCGATCTAATTTTCATATCAATATTTGCAAGTAGCCATTCATCACGTACCGATCCCATCCATTACACCAAGAGGAAATCTGTGATGCAGTCGAAATCCGCAAAAATTCTGACGTTTCTGGAACAGCACGAGGAATGGAACCTGGCATTCCAGCGCGAGGAATTGCAGCGCCACCTCCAGCATTACGCAACGCCGAAAGGGCGGCTGGCCGCCCTCTTGCACTTGATCGCCTATACGCAATCGCAGCCGAAGATGGAGCCGCTGGCCGCCTTGTGGGAGCGCGTGGAAAATCACGACTGGCACGCCGACGGTCCCTCGCTCGCCGAGTTGGTCGCGTTTTTTTATGCTTCGCCGCAAGCAGCGGGCACGGCCACTCCCTGGGATGCGCTGTACCGTGGTGTTCGTGCGCAAGAGGGCATGGGCGAAAAAACCGCGGCCCTGTTCGTCAAGAGCATCATCATGCTCCATCGCAGCGACCTGCAGCACCTGTACTTTTTGCGCGATCCGCTGAGCGCGCAGGCACCTGTTACCGCAGATATCATCCGCCTGCCGGTCGATGCAGTCATTAGAGATATTTTTTCGCGCCACCTGGGGCAAGAATACAAGACGTTTTCCCGGATAAATAAGTACCTGCAAGAGCATTTTTCCCCGGAACAGATACTGCGCTGGGACGACCTGTGGTTCTGGGGCTTTTTCTCCCAGCGTACAAGCAGCGACTCGTCACGTGTCACGCAATGGAATCCGGCCAAGTACTGGTGCCAGCCATCCACGGACAAAAAACGGATCGAAAGTGCCGAAGTGCTGTGCAAGGCGTTTATCGGCCTGCTGACTGCATCCTGAGCGGGCAAGCTGCGGCTACCCGTCCGTCAGCTGGCGGCGACGCCGACATGGAACAGGCCGTGGTGGCGCAGCAGCGCGCGCAGGCCCTGCGCCGCTGCCGAGCCGGTCTGCGCGTGATCGGCGAGGATGTGCTTGAGGCACAGGCCGTCGTGCCCGCCCGCATCCGGCAGGGGAACCCGGATGTAGGGCACAACCGCATTGTCACGCACCCCGTATTGCATCTTGCCTTCACTGTCCGCCCGGTCCCCGAGCAGCGTCGCGACCCATTCCTGCTCGGCGGCGCGCGCGCTGTCGCGAAACAGCATGACCAGGTCGATGGCCACCTGGCGAAAATTGTCCCAGCACAGCGCAAGAAAACTCTCGCGCCTTTCCTTGCCGAACCAGTTGACGGCATCGATATAGGTGTCTTCGCAGGTGTCGTACCAGTGCTCGAGCAGGGACTGCTGCTGTTGCCGGTCATAGATGGCGCGGGCCAGGCGCAGCGCGCCGCCGGCCGCCGTGGCGTCGTCACGCACATCCATGCCCGCGCAGGACAACAGCAGACGATAACCAGTCCCCGGCAAAGCCCCGGCTGTGCCGGCATGCAGGCGCATCACAAAACGGTCCGGGCCGGCCGCTTCCGGGTCCAGGTTGGCCGTCACTTCCGCGCAAAAGAAACGCTGCAAGGGATCGGTCGCGCGCGCCATGCGCCCGGCCAGAAACGCGGCGAGCAGCGCCAGGCCGGCATCGATGTCGGCCCTCATCGCGCCGCAACCGGCGTGCTCTGCATTCAGGGCGCGCTGCACCAGCACCTCGCGCAGGCCGGCCGCATCGGCATGATAAAACAGCGCGGCAGGCAGCTGCGCCGCATCATCGGCACGCATGCCGCAGACAAAGTCCGCGCGCTGCTTTGCCAGACTGCCCTTGACCTCGTCAAACACGCCTGCATGGAACAATGCCACCTCCCCGAAAAACATGCGCATCACCGCAATGGAGCCGGCAGGATACGGCCAACGTGCGACCAGGCGTGTCGCATGCCGCTGCACGCCACTGCCGCGCAAAAAAAAATGTGCCTGCGACGCGGATCGGCGCAGCGCTGCGGAAAATGGAATCGTCTTTTCACTCGGAGGTATCGCTTATGGCGTTGATGCTGTACGGTTTGCTGTACCTCGCCGGCACCATGCTGGCGCTGGCGCTGATCGCCCTGCTCTGCTGGTGGCTGCGCTACGCGGTGCTGGTCTTCTACCTGTTGCTGCCGCCCATGGTGCTCGCCTGGGGTTGCTGGGCTTTTTTCGTGGCAATCCCGATGGGCCTGCTATTCGACGGCTCGACGGCAGAACGGCGCATCGTACGCATCTCGCATTGGCTCAATGACGAATGCGCCGCCGTCCTCTGGTTTGCCCTGACGCTGCCCTTCAAGGCCTTCATGGTGGCCACGGAACTGGCGACCTGGCTGATCGGCTAGCGTCGCCATGAATGGCGATCAGGACTCAGCCCAGGCGCGCTCCCAGAAGCCGGGATCATCGTGTTCCGCGTTTTTTTCGGCCAGGTCGAGCGGCAGCGCATAAAAACGCACGCCGCCATGGCGCATGCCGCCGTCCGGCAGTTCAAGGTAATCGCGCAGGACGCGGTAAGCCGGCAGGGCCTCGTCGTAGGGCACATCCAGGTACACCTGCCCCCGGTAGGGCAAGATGGTGCCGGGATCGGCGTAAGGTCCGCATGGCTGCCAGCCGACTTGGTGCTCGTCAAGCCAGGCCAGCACCGCGTCGCGCGCCGCATCCGCTTCATACCGGTAATGGCGCCACGCTGTTGCGGGGTGGAATTCGAGGTACAGCACCGCGCGCCGTTTCTGGCGCGCGATCGCGTCAATGTGTTCGATCAGTTGAGGCATGGGCAGCTCACGATTCGTCGCCGAATTCAGCTTTGGCGTCAAAGACCTGCTGCAGCGCAGCGGTCGGCTCAAGGCCATCCATCAGCAGGTAAGTGATTTCTTCCCTATCGAGCCAGCTCAGTGCGGCGTTTGAGTTTCTTCGGCAGCGCGGAGCGCACTTCGCGTGGATCAAGTCAGCGCCATCAGCGCTGCCAACTGGTTTCCGTAACCGACCACGGTAAAGTGGGCGTTCCTGGTGGCGTTGCTCTTCGGGTCGTAATAACCGAGGATGCTGAAATGGGCATCCCTGGCGGTCTGCCTGCCATCCGCAGCGGTATCGATATAGCCTATCGTATGAAAATGACTATCCTTGATGGTTTGCCTGGTCATGCTGAGTCCTTGCGTGCAGTGCGAGCAGAGTCGGCTCGGGACACGGCGCCCGGAGTCCCTCGTCGCCAGTCCAGCATAGCGCGGCGTGCGACAGATTGCGTCGCCTCTGATTTCAGCTGCCAGGTCTGGCGGGAGCACCGGGCAGCGGCGCCAACAGGATGCAAGCGGCTAGC
>Ga0105856_1000538_pt1 | contig 19528 bp, 17 predicted proteins | sample OrgsoiDNA_201060_FD_89681 | JGI IMG/M metagenome (GOLD analysis project Ga0105856, IMG submission 89681) | Permafrost soil microbial communities from the Arctic, to analyse light accelerated degradation of dissolved organic matter (DOM) -... | ecosystem: Environmental > Terrestrial > Soil >...
CCTCGGCACGGTGGCCGGCGCGATCCTCATCACGCTGCTGCAGTCGATCCTCTCGGTCGCGCAGATGCCGGAGGCGGGACGCCAGATCATCTACGGCGTGGTGATCGCGTCGATGCTGCTGCTGTATGGGCGCAGCAAGCGCGAGGGGTAGCAGGAAGCGGTTGTCGTTTGCTGTTCGCGTCGCCGGCAACGCCGGAATGGTAGGTTTCCCGCTCGATTTCGCCGATCACGGACAGCAACACGTCGTGTTGCCGGAGCACACGGTTGATGGCCATCAAGCCCGTGAGACGCATGATGAAATCGCTCATACGACTTGCCGCGCCTCCGACATAGGGCATGTGGGTGAGCACGATGTTGCATCGCCACTTGCCGACTGGTCTACGCCCTCGGACTTCTTTCACACCTCACCCCTTATGGGTGGGACGCGTTCACTCCACTCACCTTTGAACAAGAGCCCACGCGCTAATTTTGCGTGTCAGCGCGACGACGAGCGACTTGCTTCAGAGAATCTCAAGATTCGGGTTTACGCCAAAAAAATGACAAGGACACGCCCAACCTATGAGCGCGTGCCTCAACCCGGTTCTTCGGCGTGTTTTTACAAAATCCACAATTCCAACAATTCCAACATTTATTCTTGACGTTTTAATTTTGATTGGTGGTAATGGCGACATCTTTTCCACATGCAGTCGGCTAGAAATTTCTATGACCAATCAAAAGACTCCCGCGATCATGCCCGATGTGATCGATGCTGCCGCGCAAATCCGGACGTGCTCACTCACGCCGGCGGAGTTGCTCGAACTAAGCCTTGAGTCGATAGAAACCCACAATCCCACATTTCGCGCTTTCGGTGACATCTACGCTGCCGAGGCTCGCGATTACGCTGAGACGCTGACGCAGGAAGCCGCATCTGGCGAGATTCGCGGGCCTTTGCATGGCATCCCTTTTGGTATTAAGGATCTGTTTTCGACAGCGGGACTCCGCACGACCCGAGGTTCGCTCACGGCGCTCGACTCTGTTCCCGACCGCGACGCGCCGATCATTGCGAGACTGAAGAGGGCGGGGGCGATCATCGTCGGGAAGACGGCAACTACGGAATTCGGCTGGACCGGCTCGAGCATCTCGCGCGTATTCGGCAATGGCCGCAACCCGTGGAATCCGCAACTCACAAGTGGCGGTTCCAGTTCAGGCTCGGCGATTGCCGTTGCCGCACGGATGGTGCCGGCTACGCTCGGGTCCGATGGCGGCGGCTCGGTCCGTATACCCGGTTCGTTTTGTGGCGTGTTCGCACTCAAAGGAACGCTCGGACGAATTCCCACATGGCCATGGTCCGCGACCGAGATGCTGAGCCACGCCGGGCCAATCACGCGCACGGTGCGCGACAGTGCGCTCCTCTTCGACATTCTCTCAGGCCCCGATCCTCTCGATCATCAGGCTCTGCCTGCACCCTCCGAGTCGTTCAGTGCACGCTGCGACGAACCGCTCAGGCCGCTACGAATTGCCTACTGCCCAACGCTGTTCGACGTTAGCGTCGATGCCGTTATCGCGAAAGCGGTGGACGCCGCCGTGCGCAAGCTAGCGGACAGGTTGCCCGTCACGGTCGAACAGAAGGTATTGCCTTGGCAAGATCCCTTACCCATTTTCGAAACCCTCTGGACGGGTGGGCGCGGCGTCGCGTATGGAAAGTCGCTGGCAGACCGAATGGACCAGTTGGACCCGGGTTTCGCGGCGCTGATCGAGTGCTCGCGGGACATCAGTCTCGCGAGCTATTTGACGGCCATGCAGCGACGCGCGGAGTTTGCCATCCAGGTTCACGCGCTGTTTGAGGAGGTTGACCTGATAATCACGCCGACCCTCCCGATCCTTCCGTTCGACGCGGACGAGACGGCTCCTCCTGAGTATCGGGACGCGAAGGATAGCGCGGTCCCCTGGGCGCGGTGGACACCGTTCACCTATCCATTTAACGTGTCCGGGAATCCGGCTGCGAGCATTCCGTGTGGCTGGAGTCCCGATGGCCTGCCGATCGGCATGCAGGTGATCGGGCCGCGATTCGCCGACGCGGACGTCCTGCAGTTTTGCGCAGCGTTCGAGGCCATGTCGCCGTGGGACGATATAGCGCCTGCAATCCTCCGACGCTAGAGGCCAAAAGAGGAGCAGGACTCAACACACTTTGGCACGTGCTGTGCCGCGGAGACTTTGCACTATGCTCAACCAGCCACGGCTAGACGAAATTGTGCGGCTGATCAGTCAGCAGCATCGCGTCAAGTCTATGGATCTGGCGCTTTCCTTCGGTGTTTCCGAGGAGACGATTCGCCGCGATTTCAAGTTTCTCGAAGGCCAGGGTAAGTTGCGCCGCGTGCACGGCGGAGCCATCCTTCCCCGGCTCAACGAAGAACAGCCTCTGCAGGTTCGAAGCCGCATCAAGACGCAGGCCAAGATCGCGCTCGCGGCCTGTGCGGCACAGATGGTCCAGGAAGGCATGGCGGTGTTCCTCGATACGGGTACGACAACGCTTGCGCTTGCACAACGACTCACGGCTTTTTCGAGCTTGAGGGTGGTGACCAACTCGTTGGATATCGCCCAGCTTCTGACGCACCAGAGTGAGAATCATGTGGTCGTGACTCCTGGCGATGTCCGACGCAACGACAACGCGTTGATTGGCCCCCACACGGTCGAATTCGCGCGTCAGTTTCACTACGATATTGCGTTCATGGGCATCGGTGGAATTGATCTTGAACTGGGTTTGATGGACTACGAGGAATCGGAAGCGCTGCTTCGCCGGACCCTTGTGCGGCATTGCGTGCGCAGCGTCATTCTTGCCGATGACGGAAAGTTTGGGCATCGCGCCTTTGTTAATACGCTTGCTTTTGACGCTATCACGACGCTCGTGACCAATCGCCCGTTATCGCCTGAATTTGCAGCCCGGATGGAACAGGATCATGTCGACATTATTCACCCCTGAACTCATGGATTCGAGCGACGAGGACTTCGCCGACTTCATGACTCTATTCAAGCAGAGTTCGTCGATTGGCGAGACGGCCGGCGGCGGTCTGCATCGGCTCGCGGCGTCGGCCGAAGACGGACGCATGCGCGACCTGTTCTGCGCCTGGCTCAGGCAACATGGATTCGACGTGCACATCGATCGTGTCGGAAACATATTTGGTCTGCTAACCTTTAATCGCGATGCACCGTATGTCCTCTGTGGGTCGCACCTCGACAGCCAGCCGAACGCGGGCCGCTTCGACGGCGTCTATGGTGTCATTGCCAGCGCGGTCGCTATCGCGAGCCTCGCTCGTCAGATTGGACAGAGGGGTGAAAAGCCGGCGCGTAATCTGTGTGTTGTCAACTGGACTAACGAAGAAGGCGCGCGATTCCAGCCGAGTCTAACCGGCAGCAGCGTGTTCACCGGTGCCATGTCGGTTGATCAGGCGTTGGCCTGTCGTGATGACCAGGGTGTCACGCTGTGCACAGCGCTCGAGGCGATCGGCTATCGCGGTGAGCGGGCACCGGATATCCGCGTCGCCGCGTATGTCGAGATGCACGTGGAGCAGGGGGCGGGATTGGAGGGGGGCGGCCTCAGTATTGGCGTGGTGCGCGAAACCTGGGCGGCGCTCAAATGGCGCGTGCGCTTTGACGGCGAGCAAAACCACACGGGCCCCACGCCGATGGCCCAGCGGCGCGATGCGTTGCTGGCCGCGGCGCATGCGGTGCTTGCTGTACGAGCCGAAGCTCAACGGCACGGCCTGCGCATGCATAGTTCGGTCGGACGCATGGATATCTACCCGAATTCGCCGAACGTCGTGCCGTCCCGGACGACGCTGCTGATCGAGTTCCGCTCTCAGTCAGTCGAACTTCTTCAGGATGCAGCAGAGCGTTTTCAACTGACGCTCGATCAAATCGCCCTTGCCACGGGCACACAGGTCGACGTGGAAGAGAAGTTATTGCGCAGGCCGACAAAGCTCGATCGTGGTTTGTCTGATCTGGCACACCACACCAGCGAACAACTGGGCTTGCCAGTTGGCAATAGCGTGACGGTTGCGGGACACGATGCGATCAGCATGAGTCGTGTCTATCCCACCTGCCTCGTCTTTGTGCCGAGCCGCAACGGGTTGTCCCACAACGAGGCCGAGTTCACCTCCGAGGAGGACTTGCGCAATGGCTTGCGCCTGTTGACCGCGCTGCTGTATCGAATCTGTACTCAACCTGCTGACAGCGTGTAAGGAGTCGTCGTGGATAGCCACACTGCAGAGTCAACAAGACTGCTGGACGCGCTCCGCGCGAAGGGCTTTTCTGGCGTGGTCACGCTGGATGCCGGGACTGCGGGGATTGCGTCGCCTATGCGGCTAGCCACAGAATGGGCCGGCTTCAGCGTGACTATCGATGACCGGGAGTACTACGCAAAGGTGCTCCACGAAGATATGCGTCCTGTGATCGACGTGGCGCAGACCGGACAAGCGAGCCAGTGCGCCGCCGGAGCAGGGGCGGCGCCCGGCGTAAAACTGGTTGATGTGGAACGCGGCGTAGTGTTGTTCGACGCGCTGCCCGTTTCGAGTTGGCACTGGGCACGCGTAGACGATCTGACCGCTTCGGGGCGCCTACAAGCGCTGTGGACGCTAAAAAGAAAGGTCCATCAAGGACCGGCACCCGAATTCGCGCGCTCGCCCTTTATCGATCTGCGACGTGTGCGCGAGCTCTGCCGCAGCGACCGGGCGAGCATGCCTGCCGACGCAACGTGGATTGACGACTGTATCGATCTCGCCTGCGCAGCGCTCCAGGCGATGCCCATCGAGAGCGTTCCAATCCACGGCGATGGCGTGGCGAGTAACGTGATGATCGGGCCAGACGGTCAACTATGCCTGGTCGATTTCGATCACGCCGGATGCTTCGACCCCTGGTACGACGTCGCGACCACCCTGAACGAGTTGTTCCAGTTCGAGGACGAGTGGCGCGCAGGTATTGCCGCATGGGCCGGTCGTTGCGAGGAATTGGACTATGCGCGCTGCCGTCTGTACGCACTCGTGGACGACTGGTTATGGACGCTTTCCTCCATCTGGTCGGGTGCGACGTCCTCGCGGCCACTTGAATTCACCAAACTGGGACAGTGGACACTCCTGCGTTGCCGCCAATCCGTGCAGGATGCACGCTTCGAAGGCTGGCTTCGCCAACTGCATGGGGCAGCGTCATGAAGAGCCTGGGAGCAGCAAGCACAAGTCACGAGCAGCAGATCGAGGCAGCGATCAACGCTATCGCAGCGTGGCGCGGCTCAGCGATTAGCTACGCACCGGTCGGCGGGGGTATCTCGAACAGGAACTGGCGGGTAGAAGTGGAGGGCGCCAGCACCGCTTATTTCTTTAAGGTGCCGGGCCGGGGAACGGAGATGTTCATCGACCGCCGCACCGCGCACGATGCTAGCGTGAAGGCGGCGCAGACCGGCTATGGAGCGCCCGTGTTCGCCTTTCTGGAGGAGCAGGGCGTTGAGGTGTTCGAGTTCATGGAAGGCTGGAAGGCATCGACAAACCTCGATTTCCTTGACCATGACGTGCGTCACAACGCGCTGCACGCGCTCAAGGCGTTCAACGGGCAACCGCTGTTGATTCAGACCAAGACGGTGTTCGACATGATCGACGAACATCAGCAACAGGTCGCCGACTTGAAGGCACATACACCGCCGGATCATGAATGGCTATGCAGGCAATACGAACGCGCACGCGCGGCTCTCCAGGCTTCCGGCACCGATCTCAAGCCCTGCATGAACGACACGCTTGCCGGCAACTTCATGCTCAACGATACACGCGCGATCCGGCTTGTCGACTTCGAGTACGCATCGAATAACGACCCGCACTACGAGCTGGCGTTGTGGTTCGGAGAGATGTTCTTCACGCCGGAGATGGAACTTGCGTTGATCGAAGACTACTTCGGACGGGTCACACCAAAGACGGTCGCGCGCGTAACAGTGAACAAAGCGCTGGCGGATCTGAAATGGTCGACCTGGGCCATGGTGCAGCGCGCCGTATCGCGGATCGAATTCGATTTCTACAAGTACGGGGTCTGGAAGCACATGCGCGCCCGCGCAGTCATGCATGATCCCCGTTGGGAGATGTGGCTGAAAGGAGTATGAACGACGCACTGCACCGCACCGAACCGCTTCCCGCGTGCGTGCGTCGAGCGCAATACCGTAGTCCGTTAGTGAATGCCGCCGCAGAGCCGTAACCGCATCAGCCGTTAAGCGACCTCCCAAACCCGAGTCAGATATAGGGGTGCACTAAAATTATGAATACTAAGTTATCCGAATCACTAAGTTGTGGCGTATGCACTAATGCGGGTTCCAACGCCCCTAATGCTGCACATGTGCACCGTCATCCTATCGCTTTGCAATTTACGTGGAGGCAGGGTCAATGAAAGACACTATCAACGCTGCGCCAGTACGGACACGAACTATCGTATTCGGCGCTTACTTCGTGCTGTTGCTGGTCATGGCCTTGTTTCCGCCGTTCTATCTGAGCGTAAGCGGGCAGTCCACGATCGTCGCGGGCATCCCGCTCCCCTTTGTGTACTGGATCAGCATTGCTCTGCTGGTAGGGCTCGGAGTTTGGGCGCTTTACACAGTCGAAAGCATCAACGGCGAATTGCCTGAAGAGGAGGCATCCAGATGATTAAGTTCAGCAGCGGCAGCGATCTCACCATTACCTTCGGGTTGATCGGGCTTTTCCTCGTGCTCATGATTGCGGTGCTTTATGCCACCAATCGAAAGAGCACCAGCTTCTCGGACTATGCGGTCGGAGGGCGCTCCTACGGACCCTGGTTCGTCGCGATGAGCTACACCAACTCATGGTGGCCCGGTGCAACGTTCACTGCGTTCTTTGCGCTATCGGTAGGCGGCGTGCTCGGTTTCTACGCCCTTGTATATGCCACACTCGGGGTGACCGCGATGTACCTGATGGCCAACCGTGCATGGACGTGGGGCCGGCGTTTCAACCTGACTACGCAGCCTGACCTGCTTGGCATGCGCTACAACAGCCCGGCTGTAAAGCGGATTGCATCGTTGATCGGGATCGTCTCGGTTTTTCCATGGGTCGTGCTGGGAATCCAGGCGCTGGCGACGTTGTTCCAGTTCGCGAGTTTCGGGCAGTGGACCGTCACCGAGTGTCTTATAGCGGGCGTAGTCGTTGTTTTGATTCGCCAGTACTGGACTGTCAGCATGGGCATGCGCGGCCTGATCATGACCGACATGTATCAAGGCTTGATCGCCTATGTGCTGTGCGCAGCGCTGTGTATTCTGCTGCTGCTGGGCTCTCACACGCCGTTCTCACACTTGTCGCAACTGCCGCCCAAGATGCTGATCATGCCGGGCGGCGAGCATTCCACGTATGGGCCCTGGTACATGTTCAGTCTTATCTTTACTGGCGTGATCGGCTCGATGTGCTGGCCGATGAGCTTCCAGCGTATCTACACCGCGAGCGGTGTACGCGCGGTCAAGAAAGGCACGTTGCTGACAATCTTGCTGGTAGGGGGCTTCTACTGCATCCTGTCGCTCTTTGCGGCGGCCGCGAGCAATGATCCCAACGTCGCCGCGAATCCGCAGCATGGCTGGTTCATCGCGCTCTTCGATGTAGGCGGCCCGTGGATGCTGGCAATTGCGATTGTCATTGTGCTGGCGGCCAGCATCGGCCACGTCGATGGGTGTGTTCAAGTGTGCGGCACGCAATTCGCCAACGACCTTGCTACCTGGAGTGGGCCGCGCAGCGACCGGCAACTGACTGTGCTCGCCAAGACAGGCATGATTGTGTTTATCGGCGCGGCGGCTATTCTTGCTTATCTGACTTTCAACTATAGCCGTCTGCAACTGCTGGCACAGATCTCTTATCAGGGCATTATCCAGCTCGCGATACCGCTGTTCTTCGGAATCTTTTCGCGTCGTGGCAACAAGCAAGGGGCGATCGCCGGCATGCTTGTCGGTATCGCAATTGCGATCGTGCTGACGACAATATATCCAGACGACATTCCGTGGCTCGGCTCCCTGACTAGCGGTATCGTTGGCCTGATTGCCAATCTCGTGGTGTTCGTGGTCTGCGCTTATGCGATCAAACCGTCGCCGGCAGAACAGGTCCGCGTCGAGGGCTTGTTCGGGGCAGCGCAATCAAGCAAGGTTCCGATGGGTAAACCGGGATCTGTCACGACCTGAACGTGGCGACCGCCTGTTCTCTTGATGAGCAGGCGGTGCGACGACCGTGCGTAGTTGGCAGCGCAAATAAGGTAAACGTAATGGCTTTGGCAATTTTTGATCTTGACGAGACCCTGATCGACGGGGATTGCGCGAGTTTGTGGAGCGAGCGGATGGGCTCGCTCGGCTGGGTGGACAGCGCGTCTTTCATGCGTGAAAACGATGCGCTGATGAGCGCTTACAGCGAAGGCCGGCTCGCGATGGAGGACTATATGGCGTTCAGCCTGGCGCCGCTGAAAGGGCGTCAAGATAGCGATGTTGCAGCGCTGATCGAGCAGTTCATCGACGAGGTAATCGAACCTCGCATCTACAGCGACGCTCGCCGGGTAGTCGAGGCGCACCGTGCTGCTAACGACCGTTTGCTCGTCATCTCTGCGTCCGGCGCGCATCTCGCGTGCCCCATCGCAGCGCGGCTGGGTATCGGCGAGGTGCTGGCGATCGATCTCGATACCGACAACGGCGCATACACGGGGCACACGCGTGGTGTCCTGACATACCGCGAAGGCAAGGTGCTTCGTCTCGAAGAATGGATGCACGCGCAACACCAGGCGTTCGAGCGTGCGAGCTTCTACTCGGACTCACAAAACGACCTGCCTCTGTTGCGGCGCGTGGAACGGCCATGCGTTGTGAACCCCGACCCTGTGTTGCTTGCGCATGCTACGCAAGTCGGCTGGCCCGTCTTCACGTGGCGATGATCGCGCCCGCGCAAGACCTCGAGCGAGGAGCGACATCATGAGCGTCAGAGAGATTATCAGTAGCTAATCTTATCTTCGGTGGCCGCCTGCTCCTCGCGTGCGTATTGTGAAGGTGGGCGCCCGACGTGCCGCGTGAAGGCGACGCTGAAGGTGCTGGCGGAGCTATAGCCAACGCGCTGTGCAACCTCGGCGACGCGGCCTTCATTACGGCGCAGCAGGTCCTTGGCGAGCGCCATGCGCCAAGTGAGCAAATATTCCATTGGCGCCACGCCGACCGCGCGGTTGAAGCGTTCAAAGAAGGTTGAGCGCGACAGTGCGGCTTCTTTCGCGAGTTCAGCAACCGTCCACGCGCGTGTAGGGTGTTCGTGCATACCGCGGATCGCGGCTGCGAGGCGGGAATCGGACAGCCCGCGAACCAGGCCCGGTGACGCAGTCGTTTCCGCCGTGGACCGCAGCGCCTCGATGAGCAGCACTTCCAGCAGTCGTGACATCACGACCTCGCGCGCAGGCCGCTGCTCGCGTGATTCATCTCGTACAAGTTGCACAAGGGTGGCCAGCCGCTCTACGCCGCGGACATGCACGAGTTGCGGTAGCAACGAAACCAGCAGGGATGCATCGGGTGAACCGAAGCTGCAGTGGCCGACCATCATTCGCGAATCGACAGGGCTGTCCGGCTCCCCGATTCTAAATTCATTGTTGCCGAGCGCGGTCGGCACCAGCGTCTGAACGCCCGGCGGTGGCGGCACGAGGCTGGACATCGCGACCCCGTAAGCCGCGGGAATCAGCACGAAGTCACCCGAGACGAGATCGATAGGCTCGTGCCCGTCGATCACCATGCGGCACGCGCCCTCGAGGATCACGCAATAGAAGGGCTGACCGGCATCCGAGCGGCTAACGCGCCAAGGGCTGGCGCCCAGAACCAGTTTGGAAAACCGGGCGCCCGGCTGCAGCAGCGTCACGACTTCGGCCAACGGATCGATCATTGCCGGACTCCTGCAAATGAAATTCGGATTTTCGATTGTAGCGAGTACGGTCGAGGCGGTCTATCGTTTGGGCAGACGCAAACCACCTCACATCGGAGTTCCCATGAAAACAGTACTGATCACCGGCTGCTCGTCCGGATTCGGCCTCGAGATCGCCCGCTATTTTCTGGCCCGCGACTGGCAAGTCGTCGCCACGATGCGCACGCCACGCGCCGATGTGCTACCGCCTTCGGAGCGCTTGCGCGTGCTGGCGCTCGACGTCACCGATCCGGAAAGCATCCGCCAAGCTGTCGAGGCGGCCGGCCCAATCGACGTGCTCGTCAACAACGCGGGCTTCGGCGCGGCTTCCCCGGCGGAACTGGTCCCGATCGCGACGGTACGCGAGATTTTCGAGACCAACACCTTTGGCACGATCGCATTGACGCAAGCGGTTCTGCCCCAGTTTCGGCAGCGTAAAGCCGGCGTCGTCGTGAACGTCACGTCGAGCGTAACGCTGAAGGCGCTGCCTCTGATCGCCGCGTACCGCGCGAGCAAGGCTGCGGTGAACGCATTCACCGAGTCGATGGCGCTGGAGATCGAGCAGTTCGGCGTGCGAGCGCGCCTGGTGCTGCCGGGCCGCGCGCCCGACACCCGGTTCGGAGAGAACGCCCACGCCCACATGCATGGCCTCGACCACGAGGCCTACGCTGGTCTCGTCAAGGATGTCTTCGCGCGGTTCCAGGACACCTCTACACCCATCACGCGGGCACAGGACGTCGCGGAGGCCGTGTGGCGCGCAGCGACGGACCCGTCATCCCCAATGCGCATCCCTGCCGGTGCTGATGCAGAAGCGTGGGCGGCCGAGGTTCGCTGACCGAGCGGCACAGATTGAACATGGCTTCTACGCGCTACAGCGTATGACGATAAGGAGATTGCTATGCAGGACAAACAAGTTGCTCTCGTCACCGGGGCGAATCAAGGAATCGGTCTTCAGATCGCAAAGGATCTTGCGGCACGCGGCTTGACCGTGTTGGTAGGGTCGCGCAGCCTCGGACGCGGCGAGGCTGCTGCCAGGGAAGTTGGGCTGGACGCTTTCGCGCTCCAACTCGACGTGACGGATCAGGCGTCGATCACATCTGCGGCGGAGCGCGTCCGAAACGAGTTTGGCCGCCTTGACGTGCTCGTCCAAAACGCGGCCATCTCGAATACGAAGAAGCAGCCCGGTCAGTCCGTCGAGGAGTACGCAAAGACGACGCGCCCGAGCAACGTGGCTCTCGATGAAATGCGCGCGGTCTGGGACACCAATGTGTTTGGCGTGCTCGCTGTGTACCAGGCGATGCTGCCGCTTTTGCGCAAGACGTCGGGCTCCCGCATCGTTAACGTGTCGAGTGGCGTTGGCTCGTTGACGACGAACTCGGACTCGGCCTTCCCCTACCGCGCGATCTTCGGCCCCGTCTACCCAGCGTCCAAGACGGCTCTCAACGCTTTGACGGTCGCGATGGCCATCGAGCTTGAGCCGGAAGGTATCAAGGTCAATGCGGTTTCCCCGGGTTTTACCAGGACGAACCTCAACGGATATGCGGGCACCGAGACCGTGGAGGAGGGCGCTCGCGAGGCGGTGCGCGTTGCGATGCTGGGTCCGGACGGCCCCACAGGGACGTTCACCCGCTGGAAAGGGGAAACAATCCCATGGTGATTTAAGTCTAGTGCGCGTGTTCGGAGGGATCGACGAATTGGGTCGGAGCGCATGAAATTAGACCGTTCGCCTGAGGCTTGGTAACAGCGTTAAATTTCGATGTTGTTGAAATGATGGCGGCAGGTGCTCCTACGAAGGAGCCGCTCCGGTCGTGTGAGTTGAACAGCGGCTCAGGGTGGCTTCTGCCGAGCGCTGACAGGGAGGGGCCAGCCAGTTACGGTCAATCGCGAGTATTGGTGAACGTCCGTTGATTATCCATAAGCAGCCCTCGTATTCAAACGAACGTGCTTCGGTCGCGCGAGACATTAGCGCATCCGACTAAATAGCGGAGATGCCAGGCTGGCAGCCGCGAGTTCGTTTGCAGCCGCCACGAGGGCAGGACCGAGTGTGGCCATGCGCTTCTCTGTCAATCTGACAGCTGGCCCTGCAATGCTGATGACCCCGATCGCGGGGTAACCCCGTCGTTGGACCGGAGCAGCCATCGCCGTCATCCCCGGCGCAAACACTTCGTAGATCGTTGCATAGCCACGGGCGCGGGCGGCATCGACGAATCCCAGCAGCGCCTTCACGGTCGTCGGCGCGTTGGGTCCGTACTGCTTCGGCTGCCCGAACCCCTGGCGCGTCACCAACTCGAGCGCACGCTCATCGGTCATTGTCATCATCCAGGCGTGGCCGGTCGCGCTGCACGACAGGATGGTATCCATCCCCATGTCCGGGTCGTATCGCAACCCCTTCAGCGCGCCCTGCGCCTTGGCGACCCAAGTAAGCCTGTCTCCGTCCACAATTGCGAGCCGTACAAGTTCTCCGGATGTTTCCGCCAGACGGTCGAGCAACGTTTGCGCAATGTCGATGATGCCGGAGGTCGCCAGATAACTGAGCCCGAGCCCCGCAAGCTTCGTGGTCAGCACATAGTCGCCATGCTCGCGTAACTGACGTACATAGCCGCATTGCTTGAGATCGACAAGCAGGCGATGGCAGGCACTGCGAGGAATCTCAAGTTGATCCGAGATTAACGCGAGCGGGGTTCCTTCCATCTGTGTCGCAAGAAACTCCAGCACCGCCAATGTTCTTTCGGTCACGCCCGGCATTGAAGACCCCCTTCTACCCGATAGAGCATTCATGATTGCATGATGTGGGATGAAATTCCACCCTGGAACACCATCCCAATAGCGCTGTTAATCTGCGCAGTATGCCGTCACGCCGGATGTCTTATCGCACCCATTGCGTGAGAGGCACAACAAAAGACGGACCACGCACGGTCGATATTTCTAGGATCGCCGCTATGTGACGCCGACACAGGTTTGGAAACGGAGACAACATGGATCAGCAATCGCACCTACCCGCGCAGCAGGCGATGCGCACGCGCGCAGTGACCGCGGCGGCCATTGGGACCGCACTCGAATGGTTTGATTTCACGTTATACGGCGCACTGGCCGCCACCGTGCTGCCCAAGCTTTTTTTCCCGTCGATGGATTCGACCTCCGCGTTGCTGGCTTCGCTTGCAACGTTCGGTGTCGGCCTCGCGGCGAGACCACTAGGCGCCATCATTTGTGGCTACCTTGGCGACAAACTGGGACGGCGCAACCTGATGCTCGGCACCGTCACCATCATGGGTGTCTGCTCGATGTTGATGGGTTTGCTGCCGACCTATGCGAGCATCGGCGTATGGGCGCCAATATTGCTAGTTATCCTTCGCATCTTGCAGGGTTTCGCGCTGGGTGGCGAATCGACAGGAGCGCAGTTGATGGCGATCGAGCATGCAAGTGCCGATCGTCGCGGCAAATACTCCGGCCTTCTCGGATTATGTTCGCCGCTCAGCCAGATCATGGCCAACGGCGTACTGCTCGCTCTTTCATCGGCGATGTCCGCGCAGGCATTCGACGCGTATGGCTGGCGCATCCCGTTCATCTTGAGCTTTGTTCTCGTGATCGTCGGTATTTACATCCGGCTGCGAGTCAGTGAGACGCCCGCGTTCGTCGCGCTCCGTAAAACCGAAGTAGTCCGCGTAGGCAGTCCGCTGCGCGATGCACTGCGCCTTCACTGGCGGACGGTGCTCCGATGGATGCTGTTCTTTTGCGGCCCTGCGGCGATCTTTTATCTGATTGTCGTGTTCTCCTTGAGTTATGTCACGAAAACGCTGGGCGTGCCGAAACAGACAGGCTTCCTGTTGTTGATGGGCGCGAACGTGTGCGCGATCGTCGGCGCGCTGGCCGGCGGCATGCTGAGCGACCGGATCGGCCGCAGGAAAGCGCTCGCGATCGGCTCCATCGCCACCTTGCTAATGCTGTTCGTATACTTTCAGATTCTCGATACGAAGAGCTTTGTGCCCATGCTGGCAGCAATGGGCTTCTTTCTCGGCTTCACGCAATTCCAGAGCGGCATCCAGCCGGTTGCATTCGCCGAAGCATTCCCAACCAACGTGCGCTACTCAGGCTCGGCGTTGGCCTATACCGGCGCCAACCTGATCGCGGGCGGTCCTATGCCCGTTCTTGCAGTCTGGCTCTTCGCTCTTTGCAATGGCTCGCCGTGGGGCGTCGTCGCGGTGTGCGTCACGTTCAACGTCATTTCCCTGGTCGCGATTCTGACCGCGCCCGAAACGCTGGGTATCGACATGAACCGTGTCGACTCTGCCGGAGAAGTCATGGGTTCAGCGGTGCAAGCCCCCACGCAATCCCATTCTCACTGAACCACTGAAAAGCAGGCAATGCAGATGAAACCACTTGTTTATGTCCTGAACGGCTCGAACCTGAACATGCTGGGCAAGCGCGAACCGCACCTTTACGGTACGACGACCCTTGCGCAGGTGAAAGAACGTACTGAGGCCCTCGCGGCCGAGCTTGGCGTCGAATGCGACTTCCGCCAAACGAACCACGAAGGGGTGATGGTCGACTGGCTGCAGGAAGCCTTCGAAAAGGATGCGGCCGTCGTCATCAACCCAGCGGGGTTCTCGTTTGCGTCGATACCGGTGCTGGATGCAGTCAAGCTGATTCGCCAGCCCGTGATCGAGGTGCACATCACCAACATCCATCAGCGAGACGAACAGTATCGACATTCGCTGATCTCGCTGGCGGCACGCGGGGTGATATGCGGTCTTGGTGTTGATGGATACCTGCTCGCCGTTCGAGCGGTCGCAGGAATCATCCAGCGCGTACAAGCGTAACGGGTCGCGAACAGAGCGTTTTCGAACGCGCACGAAGCCGTCGAGAGAGCGTCGATATATCCCGCCCTTTTCCTTGTCCGGCGATGGGAGAGGCGGGCAACGGCGAGCTCTCAGTGTCACGACCGATTTGGATTCGCAATGTGCGAGGTACAAACCAACGTCTGTTGCTGGCACCGTGTCAGACGTATGCCCCTCATCGAGGTTTGGCCTCAGGGGTTGGATACAGCCGATCGCACGTAGGGCAGAGGTTTGCCGCGGGGGCGTTGGCTTCTGTGGCAGGATGAGTTGCCGCTTGCACTTGGCGGTAAATCGCACCTGCGTGGCTCCCCGGCAGCAGGTTTATCCAGTCGCACATTCCAACGACTCTGGAGGAGGAAATCTACAAACGAATTGCGGCTAGATGCAACGCGCAGGGCCTGACGCGATGAAGCGTGCTGGATCAATCGAGCCCGCAAACATTCTCGCTGCAATGTCGTCCACTGCTTACGCCGGTGTGACCGGCTTGACCCAATTCGATTCACGCGGTGATCTTAAGCGGAGCACCATCTCGCCCTACGAGTAAGTTGACGGGAAGCAGAAGCTCCTGGACGTTTTGAAGAGGTAAGTCATATTGCGGGATGAGCAAAAGCAACTGGACAAAGATCCCGCTGCATTTTCGGTCGCTGCTTAACTCGATGGTGGCGTCCACAGGTCTGATTGATCGACGTTTGGAGTGTCAGGCCGAGGAGGGGGGCTTGAGCGAAGCAACGGCGCGCCGTCGTCTGTTGGTTCGAGCCTGGTGTGCTGGGTTGGACTTTTTCGCCGACGGATCTTGTTTGTTTTTGTCGCCGACAGCATGGCAGCCCATCTTATTGCTACATTCCGTCAGGAAATCCCGACAGAAAAATCAGCTAACCCGTATAGCAATATCCGGTTTTGCCGATCGTAAGAATGGCTTGGCCTGCGTACGATAAAAATCGGTAGCATTGCTAAAACAATCCGAAATCGTGAAACGATGAAGATCCTGCGGGCGCGGTGCAAGTCGTGCACATGTCGGTGATCTGACTGGAGCGACCCGGGGGCGGATCGCATGGTGGTTTTTGAAATGCTATGGATGACGAATGGCTTCGGAATGTTCGAATGGAAAGATCCGACCAGGGCTCCATTTCGTCCGTGGCCTGCGTGTATACGGTACCCGTGATCTCTCACTACGACTTCCTCTCAGGAAGCGGCTGGCACACGCGGAGCTATCTACGTAGTGAGAACCGGGTTTGCCGGTGCTCGTTTGGGTGCAGTTAACAGGGCGCTGTGGCTCTGTCACAAAGAGGCACCAGCGACTCGACCCGTGAATTCAGTATAGCGATGGACGGTCTGAATTCAACTTTGCCCGGAGTTAGGATGGTCGTGCAGTACCGTTCGATACGGCGTCGACCGGTTTAGAGCGCGACAGGGTCTGTCGGCCGCGTCTTCGTCATATGTTTTCATGTGCAGATTCTTCCCCGCACGGTGAGTTCACGTTTTTTGCTTCGACCTGGTGGATGTTCTCAGCGCCACGTGCGACGTTCTTCAAGTTGTCGGGAAGGACGAGCATAGGTGCAACTGAGGATATCGAGAGGATCGGAAGTAGCTAATCGGTGGTTGTGCAAAGGGTGAAGCCTGGCCACGCTGTGTGGAGGGAACCATGTATTTTGATGAGCTAAGCAATGAAGAATGGGAACTCCTCGCGCCCATGCTTTCCGATAAGCCTACTACCCGCCTGAGTCGACGCGGCAGGCCCCGCGCGGACCCGCGCATCGTGGCAAATGCGATCTTGTGGATACTGACAACTGGCGAGCCGTGGTCGAGCCTGCCAGGTCGGTACCCGTCCGGGCCCACATGCCGGTGCCGGTTGGAAGAGTGGCAGTTGAACGGCACGCTCGCGAAGATCATTCGGCTCTTGACGCAAATGGGCCGCACGTTCGCTTATCTGCCGAACGGTTCTTCTGCCGTGCCCAGGCCTGCACTACGACGTAATGGGCGCGGCCAGTGCGACGACGGCCTGCGTAGCGTGCAATGGAAGAGTCCCGAGTCTTGGCAGGGGCCGCCCCACAAGATCGACGGCCGGCATTTGATCGATCCATTTGACGAAATCACGCGGCAACTTTCTGGTCGGGCGGTCGATACATCCATACGGACGCAGTCGAGCACAATGATGGCCGCAAGCTCGCCCCGGAAGTTGGGCCGTCCGTGCGGGTCACCATGGACGGCCACGCAGGTTGTCAGCTACGACGGTTACGTCATCCGTGCATCAGCGGATCCGTTGTCGAACGAATTGTTTCGCGCGTGGGCAGAGATCATGAGGCACGGAAGACGCATTGAGCGGTCCGGTCTCATCGGCCCGCGTTTCGAAGATTTCGAGGCGGCGCAAAAGTATGCGCACGATTGGGCGCGCAAATGGATCGATCAACAAAGCACTGGGCAAATTGTCTCGCAAACAGCGTCGGCAATTGACGCAGCGAGGTGGCCTATCGCGCGCAGGATACCTGAGCCCGTCATGGAGGATGCATATGACGAAACGGAATACGGAGATGATTCATTCGGCTCGCCATTGAGTGCGGTAATGGTCAAATGATCTGGATCTACGCAGGTCATGGGAGTTCGTGCCGGGAACGCCTGTTCGAGCTGAATCCGCATCTCGCGGGTGTGGATAGACCTCCCGCATGTCACACCTGGCGATCACCGCAGCGAGTGACGATGACCGCAGGCGAGTGACGCTTTTATCGGGGCAGCACCGTTTCACATCCGCGTTGACGTGAAACAGAACGCGTTGGTTCTCCAAGCTTGTGAGCTTTCTCCATACGACTGCCAGATCCACGGAAGTCGCCACGGAAGTCGCTATTGGCACCGCGTCCCGATAACAGACGCGGCCTCCAGTTCCTCCACCGTGCATCCTCGCGCCAGAAAGTGACCGTATGCCATTCGCCGCTCGACTTTCTCAATGTAGTCATCGCCGACCACCATGGGCACGTAAAGCAGATTGGGTGCAATCTTGTCAGGCCACCCGCCGGCCACGGCCCCGAGACGCTCTGGCTCGTTCCACGCAACTGCCAATGTGGACCATAAGGTGACGTCGAGGATTTCACCCGTCGGTAGCGTCCACCATGCGTGCATGTTGATACCCGATCTTCCCTCGATATCCCGTGCGTCAAAACCGTGGCAATACCATCGTTCCAGATCGTCGAAGCTGGGGTCGAAGAACGTGCGCGTTGGCGTGCGAACCTGTCCGATCGTTAGCAGGACCTGCACACCCAGAACCTCTTCCACCAAAGGTCGAAGCGCATGACTCCACTTGATGCATTGCCCTGCGGCTTTGATGAATGACCGAATGCCGAAATCCCGAAGCGCAACGTATATTTCCTCGCCGAGTTCTGGTGTAAAGAGGCTGCCATGCAGCAATGGAAGCCGGCCAAACGACGCGTCGAGTTTTGTGGTGAAAGCGTATGCGCGGTCTAGTTCCTGGAGATAGTTTTTCTTCATTGCATTCGAGCGAGCCGTATGGGCGTTTATCGTGTGCGGAGCGCTACGCGTCCAAGCGGCATAACGACAGATATCTTGGTTTTCTTTAGCGTGTCTGGAGACCGGCATTCGGGCGATGTCCACTTAAAAATTGTGCGCGTTATTGTGAGTGGCATCGAGCAGATGCGCTTGGTCGCGAGAGGGCGGATGAAATACCAAGCCAAGGCTACGCCGCCTGCCGCCCAATGGTTTTATTTGTCCGTTTAGGAGTAGTCTTTCTCGGATGGGGGATGGTATTGACCGATGTTCTGCATTCCATGGAATCAACATGCGCGACTTATTCCTCCTCATCGTTGTCCGGCGAGCGCTCTGGCACCATTGCCTGGACCATGCCAGCACAAATGATAAGACGATCGAACGCTTCCGATGCAGAACTGGCGGGACGAGGAACGGCCGCAGATAGGTGTAATACGTTGACACTTCTGGCGGGGGCCATTACTTTGCAGGCATTTTGGAAGAGCTGCCGCAGGCTGAAAGGCGGTGCAGGCCGGGCCGGGTGAGACCGTCTGAAACGGTGATTGCACTAAGAGCGGCGTACCCGGTGGCGAGCGAGGAGCGCGGTGTGAAATTGTCAAGGCAGCTCGACCGTGCCAACGGGGAGCCGGCCAATGACGCCCCGACGCGCCAACGTCTTCGGGTCACGGTAGCCGGGCCCGGGCTACCGCAACCACACGTCCGGCACGATGTTGGCGCGACGTTGGTTTCCTCTAAGCGCCGCTTCCACCGACGGTCCGAAGGCTCTTCCATTGCCCCTGCTGAACCTGGAACAACGTATAGGGCGGTTTGATCAGGTCACCGTATGGATCGAACGCAATCTTGCCGGTAATGCCGGTGACTGTGACCTTCGCGAGGCTGTCGGTAATCTTCTGCCGATCGAGCGAATTGGCGCTTTCAATGGCCTTTATCATCGCGAGCGCTGCGTCATACGCAAACGGTGCGTACAGTTCGACGTCCTGGTTGAAGCGGGCTTTGTACCGTTTGCCAAAGTCCTGGGCCGCCGGCAACTTGTCGAGCGCAGGACCCGGTTCGAGATCCTGCGTGCCTTCGCCAGATGGTCCGGCGATTTGCAGGAACGCTTTTCGCGAGTTCGGCCAGCAGATTGCCATTACCCTTTCCCGCGCGAAATGCAGCCAATGCAATATGGTTGTGCAACACGAGTTCACGCACGTTGCTGGTTGTATGCGGCAACAGCATCGTTTTATTGAGAGGTTTCCTGCGCGATGGGCTCATCACCAGCGGTTTCTTGCGATTTTGTGACATAAG
>Ga0105856_1000541_pt1 | contig 19473 bp, 19 predicted proteins | sample OrgsoiDNA_201060_FD_89681 | JGI IMG/M metagenome (GOLD analysis project Ga0105856, IMG submission 89681) | Permafrost soil microbial communities from the Arctic, to analyse light accelerated degradation of dissolved organic matter (DOM) -... | ecosystem: Environmental > Terrestrial > Soil >...
CGCTTAGCTAGTAAAGCCAATAGTAATGCTGCCCTGCTTGCCCTGCGCCGCGCGTTGCATCGCCGCTTCAAGCTGATCGGCGCGGGCCAATAAGGTGCGCGCCTCCTGCAATAACACCGCACCGGCGTCCGTTGGCACCACGCCGCGCGGCTGGCGATAAAGCAGCGCAACGCCGAAATCCTGTTCCAATCCCTGTAACAGGCGGCTTAGCGGTGGCTGTTGAATGAACAACCGCTCGGCGGCCCGCGAAATGCTGCCCTGTTCCACCACGGTGACGAAAGCGCGCAGTTTGCGCAGATCCAATGTTGACATACCTTTTAGGTATCCTTAGTGGTTATTAAAGGCATTAGACATCATGGCACGGTGCCGCGCATTATGGAAAAAACATTCGCGTGCAACACATTTTTTCAGGGAATTTTGCCATGACTCAACACTCTTTAGATGCGGTCACTGACCACCAAGCCGAACTGACCTCACCCGATTGTCGGCAACTGTTTATGGGGTTTTTCATCCTCGGCCTGACCGGTTTCGGCGGCGTATTGCCGATGGCGCGCCATATGTTGGTGGAAAAGCGTCGCTGGCTGAGCGCCGAACAGTTCGCCGAATTACTCGGGCTGTGCCAGTTTCTGCCGGGCGGCAACATCATTAATTTGTCGGTGGCGCTGGGGATGGAGTTTCGCGGGCTGCGCGGCGCGCTGTCGGCGCTGATGGGGCTGATCCTCGCGCCAACGATTTGCGTGGTGCTGCTCGGTCTGGTGTATGCCCGTTACCAAAATGACCCGCTGGTCGAGCATCTTTTTGCCGGTCTGGCCGCGGCGGCTGGCGGTTTGCTGCTCTCCACCGGCATCAAAATGCTGGCCCCATTGTGGGGCAAGTGGCTGCAACTGGCTCTCGTTGTCGTGGGAGTGATTGCCATCGCCGGGTTACGCATTCCGATGCTGCCGGTGATGTTAGTGCTGGCACCGATCAGTATTTTTATCTGCGCGAGGAGCAAAGCATGAGCGCGGTGCTGGTCAGTCTGGCTCTGTTATTTACCCAACTGTCGGTGCTGGCGTTTGGTGGCGGCAATACCATTTTGCCGGAGATGCAGCGCGAAGTGGTGCAGGTTCACCACTGGATGAGCGCCGAAGAGTTCAGCGCCCTGTTCGCCCTGGCACAGGCCGCTCCCGGTCCCAATATGATGATTGTCCCGTTGGTCGGTTGGCAGGTCGCCGGTTGGGCGGGTTTGCTGGTGTCATCACTGGCGAAATTCGGTCCTTCGTCGATCATTACGCTTATCGCCCTCGGTGGCTGGAAACGCTACAAAGACCGGCCATGGCGGCAAATTGTGCAGCGCGGGCTGGTGCCGGTGACCGTCGGTCTGGTGGTGTCGAGCGGTTTGCTGATCGCTAAAGCCACGGCGTCAGATCTATCGATGGCTGGGGTGGTTGCCCTCTGTACGCTGCTGGCACTGAGTAAAAGGCTGCATCCACTCTGGGTGCTGGCGGTCGGGGCGATATTTGGCTTGGCGCTGGGGTGAGGGTTTTCAGCGGCCTTTTGAGGGAGGCCGCTGAAAGTGTGAAGATCGCGCAACGCGTTATTTTATTTTCCCCGAGCCCGAGTTTGCCAACAGCGCATGGCGGATATTTTCCAGATGTCGGATCATCGCCAGGCGCGATTGAATCGGACTACCGAGCCGGATGGCCATCAAAATATTTTGATGGTCTTCGATCCACATCGGCCAATATTTTTTCATTTTCATCCGTTCATGGATGCTACTCCATAACGGCGAGTGCAATTGAGCTTTCCATAGCAGATCGCAGACCGCCATCAACATGCCATTGCCCGTGGCTTCTGCCAGTGCGACATGAAAACCGTGATCGCCCTCGTCCGCTTCTTTATTATTTTTATGTTCGAGCAACATTAATTCAATGCACCCCTGCAGACGTTCTAGCAGAGCGGGATCGGCTTTAGCGGCCGCCATGGCGGCGATTTCCGGCTCAATCAGCAGGCGCGCATCGATAGTTTCAAACGGGCCAATACCGCTAGACGCAAGTTCCTCCACGGGTTTTCGGCCCGTCACAAAGACGCCACCTTTACTGCGGATTTCCACCATTCCATTGATCGATAACGCCAATAATGCCTCGCGCACGGTGGGTCGAGACACCAGATAGTGTTTTGCCAGTTCCCGTTCTGGCGGCAATTTATCCCCAATGTCGTATTTTTCACCGATTTGTGCCGCCAGATCCTCAGCAATGATCTGGTAAGCCCTGCGGGAGACTTCCGGGGGCGTGTTTTCCACAGTTAGCGATTCTTTGGTCATTGTCACCTCATCTGGTCTTACCAAAAGATAACACATTCTTCTTTTAAAGCGATAAAGGGTAAAAAAATGATGATAAAAAACCGCTACCACGACGTTTTCTTACTCAATAAAAGGCTAAAAAAACGGTGATATATTTATCATATGGATAAAAAATGCATAATAAACAATGAAATATAAATCACGAATGAAAAGTAACCAAATGGTGATTGACTGCAAAAAAGCTTTATCGCATTTTGGTCTTACCAGACGAGCCAGGCCACGGCGTCTGCTGAAGATGCACAGCACTCTTCCCATGGCGCAACCTGCAATAAAAAGCCGGAATTGAACGTTAACGTATTTCCATTGACCATGCCGATTTGCCAGGGTTGGGGCTACCCAAAATAGACAGTCCCCCCTTTGGCAAAACGGATCACCGGGGAAAAAGCATGACTGATTTTCAAAAGAATGCGGATATTGGTTATATGTCGGTAGCAGAGCTGCAAGAGGCCTATGCGCAAAAAAGGCTCACACCGTTAGAAGTAACACAGGCCATTCTCGACCGTATTGCTGAAATAAATCCATCACTTAATGCGTTTGCAGTGATCACCGCAGAGTCTGCTCTGGCAGAGGCAAAACTGGCGGGGGAAGCCTTAGCACGGGGAGAACAACGGCCACTGTTGGGAATACCGGTCACCATTAAAGATGCTATCGATGTTCAAGGGCAAAAATCGCTTCAGGGATCAAAATGGCTGGCTTCGTTTGCCCAACCGGCGGCCGAGGATAACCCTGTCGTCAGCCGTTTACGGGACGCCGGTGCGATTATCCTTGGTAAGACCACCACGTCAGAAATGTGCTGGTCAGGATTAAGCTATAACCCGCTAACCGGTCTGACACATAACCCTTGGGCCAAGGGGATGAATGCCGGTGCCTCGTCAGCCGGAGCCGCCGTCGCCGCTGCCGCAGGCTTTGGTCCGCTGCACCTGGGGTCGGATGGCGGCGGCTCCATCCGTATGCCCTGCCACTTCTGTTCCGTTTTTGGCATCAAACCCACTTATGGACGCGTCCCGCACATCCCCGTTTCCAATAATGATTATGCCACCCACATTGGCCCTATTACCCGTACGGTTGAAGACAGCGCCCGCATGCTCAGCGTGTTATCAGGCCCTCATTATCTCGACCATACCAGTTGTGAGAAACCGCCAGAAGATTACCTTGCCCAGTTGAAAAGCAGTATGAAAGGCAAAAAAATCGCTTTCAGCCTCGATCTAGGCCATGCGAGAGTTGATGACGATGTCGCCGCCGTGATCCGCAAAGCGGCCTCAGCCTTCGCTCACGAGCTGGGTGCTGAAGTCGTCGAAGTGGCACCGGCGTGGGGGCCCAAAGGCGTCTCGCTGGGCCGTTTCTTCTGGGCAGCGAAAGAAGCCCGGCGCAATCATATTCTTGAGGAATGGGAACCTGAAATGGGGCGCGATCTGGTCGCCTGTATGCGCGAGGGTAATGATTATTCAGCGGTTGAATTTTTAAATCGTCGTGATGAGAAATTCCGTTATATTGCTGAAATTCAAACCTTTATGGAGCAATGGGATTTCCTGATCATCCCTTCAGCCTCGGTCACCGCGTTCCCGCCACAACAAATGGTGCCTTCGCACTGGCCACAACATATATGGGACTGGATGAGCTGGTCAGAGTTTATGTACCCGTTCAATATGTCGAATAACCCAGCGGTCACCGTGCCCTGTGGTTTTACCCCTGCCGGATTACCTGTCGGTTTACAGATTGTCGGTAAACGTTTTGACGATCTGGGGGTATTACAGGCAGCGGCGGCTTATGAAGGTATTCATCCGGTTTACCTGCAACGCCCTACGTTCGACTCATTTAAATAAGTAAAGTGAAATAGTCATAAAGCGACATATACCTGAGATTACCTTTAACGATAAATTATGGCTATAGGCAGAATTGATATAGCTGGGTAAAGCGTAATTTTAATTATTGGCATCATCTTATTAAAGCGTTATTTCAGCACTGAGTTTAACACACATCATTATTTATATTCCGTAATAAATTAATCCTTAACGTTATTTTATTACGGCTATCTTACTTATTGATCAGGATAATATAGATGAAACGAATAACGTCTCTACTGGCGACTTTGGCGGTGGCCACCAGCCTGACATTTACCAGCGTAACCGCGCATGCGGAAACCGCGCTTGACCGGATCCTCAGCGCTAAAAAGATCGTCATTGGCGTACAAAATGATGTACCACCTTACAGTCAGATTGGTGCGGATAATCAGGTTGAGGGAATGGATATCGATATTGCCAAAGCGATTGCCAAAGACCTCGGCGTCAAGTTGGAAATGGTGACCGTCAGCGGCTCCAACCGTATCCCAATGCTGACCTCAGGCCGGGCCGATATGATCATTGCCACGGTAGGAATTAACCCGCAGCGCGCTGCCGCCGTGGCGTTATCGATTCCCTACACGGCATTCCCTATGGTGCTGATCGCCCCCAAAGATAAAAAGATAGGCAGTTATGCCGATACCAAAGGCATGGTCATTGGTCTGACACGCGGCACCATGCAAGATGAGATTGTGAGCCGTAATGCACCCGATGCCACCATTCGCCGTTATGACGATGATGCCACCACCATTCAGGCTCTGGCGACCAATCAAATTGACGCCACCGCCTTTGGCACTTCCGTGGCAGAAGACCTGATGAAACGTTTCCCGAATTTAAATCTGGAACAAAAATTTAATGCTTTCTCCGTCTATGCCGGTATTGCCGTACGCCGTACCGACCCGGATTTGCTGCAATGGGTTAATACCTGGATCTTCTATAACAAAAATAATGGTTTCCTTGATGAGATGCATAAGAAATGGCTAAAAACGCCATTAGGGTCGCTGCCAACCTATTAATTCCTCTTTGCTACGCGATTAACGATGGCGATCACTGAAGCCACTATTTATTGAACAGGAATATATCACTATGTCTGAAGTTCACGATATTTCTACCGCAGGGCGCGATATTCGTTACCACCTGCATTCACAAACCAATCCGGGTCGTCTGGTCAATGAAGGCCCGATGGTTATCACCCATGGCGAAGGCTGTTATGTCTTCACCAATAAAGGCCAGAAACTGATTGATGCTATGGCGGGACTATGGTGCACATCACTGGGGTTTGCCCATCCGCGATTGGCCAAAGCGGCCAGTGCTCAGTACGAAAAACTCGGTTTTTACCATACTTTTAACCAGAAAACCCCCGAGATCACTATCGATTTGGCGGAGGCCATCTCGGCGTTATCCCCGATAGCCAACGCCCATGTGTACTTCGCTACCTCCGGCTCTGAAGCCATCGAAACCATGGTGAAACTGGCATGGATGCACTATGCAGGCAAAGGGCAGCCCCTGCGACGTAAAATCATTACGCGTCAGCGCTCATTTCACGGCTCAACCATTGTTGCCGCTTCAATGACCGGTTTACCGCGTATGCACCGGGAATTTGGCCTGCCCTTGCCGGGTTTCCTGCACACCGGGTGCCCGGATTTTTATCGTGAAGCGTTGCCAGACGAAACCGAAGCTGACTTTGTGGTTCGTCTGGCGGGGGAACTGGAAGCGATGATCCTCGCCGAAGGCCCGGAGACCATTGCGGCATTTGTGGCTGAGCCTATCAATGCCGGTGGAGGCATTGTCGTGCCGCCACAGGGCTATTTTGCCGCGATTCAGGCTGTGTTGGCACGTTATGAGATTTTATGTTTGGACGATGAAATCGTCTGCGGGTTCGGACGTACCGGCCATTGGTTCGGCTGTGAAACCGTCGGCATGAAACCGGACATGATGGCCGTCGCCAAAGGTCTCTCCTCTTCCTATTTTCCTATTTCTGCAGTGATCCTCTCTGATGAGATTTACCAAAGCCTGACTCAATTTAATCAGGACGGCAGCCTGTTTGGTCACGGTTTCACCAACTCCGGGCATCCCGTGGGCGCCGCCGTGGCACTGGAAACGCTGGCGATCTATCGCGAGATGGAAGTCAACGCCCATGTTCAGAAGATGGGGAAAAGGCTGAAGACGGGGCTGATGAACATTGCTGCGGGTTCTCACATTGTGGGTCAGGTACGCGGCGAAGGTCTGATGATTGGCGTTGAGCTGATGCAGCAACCCGCGACGCGTCAACCCTTCCCGCCAGCCCGCGGTATCGGCGCGGCTTTTGATCGTCAGGCGCTTTCCAACGGCCTCATCATCCGTCCGATGGGGGATATTATCGGCTTTTGCCCGCCGCTTATCGCTGACGAAGACGATATTGACCAGATGCTGGCGCTGTTCGCCAAAACGCTGAGTGACATCGAACACCAGCACCACTCGTCATGATGAAGAGTGTCCGGTGCGGCATGGCCCCGGACACTCTTTTTTCCCCGCTGGTGATTATTCTCGGGTAAGGCAAAGTCATGGATTATGTTCTGCAATTTAATGCGGTGTTCCAGCACAGTGATCTGATCCTCACGGGTTTGATCAATTCGGTGATCCTCTCCGCCTCGGCGATTGTCATGGGGTTTATTCTGGCGATTTTCTGTGCGCGTATTCGCACCGAAGGGGGGAAACTCTCGCGCGGGATAGTCGCCACCTACGTTGAGCTGGTGCGTAATACGCCCTTTTTAGCTCAGCTATTTCTGATCGCTTTTGGCATCCCGCAGTTTGCGGCTTTTTGCGGATTGTCGTTCCGTTTTTCTCCACAGAGTATTGCGATTTTGGCGCTGAGCCTGAATTTGGGTGCATTTGTTACCGAAATTATCCGCGCTGGACTGGAATCTATTCCGCGCAGCCAAATTGAAGCGGCGGAAAGTCTGGCATTAACACCGGGGCAAATTTTCTTTCGAATCAAGCTACCCCCGGCGTTATTAAAAGTGTACCCCGCCCTGTCCAGCCAATTTATTTTACAAATGCTCGGCACCAGCATTGTCTCGGTCATTGCCGTACAGGAATTGACCGCCACCGCGGGCACCATTCAGGCGGAAACTTTTCGCGCTTTCGAAACCTATATCGTGACCATGGTGATTTATTTCTGTCTGGCGTGGTTATTCCGTGGCTGCTTTTCAACTCTGGCGCGCTATTTCTTGCGCTGGCGTCCACGGTTTAAACGACCTGAATCCCTCTGACTGTCGGGAAAACCCTTATGCGTACTTTTGGATTCAACGAAACCTTTTATCTGATTCAGGCAGTGCAGTGGACATTATATCTGTCAGTGCTCACTTTTCTCCTCGGCGGGCTGATTGGCTTTGGCATCGCGTTGATGCGCACATCCGCGTCCTATCGATGGCGTACTCTCAGCAGTATCTATGTGCAGATATTCCAAAACACACCGCTGCTGATGCAATTATTCCTGATTTATTTTGGCTTGAGCATTATTGGACTTCGCCTGCCCGCTCTGGTCGCGGCCAGTATCGCGCTGACGTTTTTTGCTTCGGCATTTCTTGGAGAAATTTGGAAAGGCTGTATTGAGTCTATCCCGCCGCAGCAATCGGAAGCGGCAGACGCCCTGGCGCTCACCCCGTGGCAACGTCTGCGTTATGTCATTTTGCCGCAGTCGATTCGCATAGCCACGCCTTCAACCGTCGGCTTCTTTGTGCAGATTGTGAAGGATACCTCGCTGACCAGTATTGTCGGCATGACCGAACTGATGCGAGCCGCCAATCTGATGAACAACGCCACCATGCAGCCAATGCGGGTGTTTGTGGTGGTATGCGCCATTTACTTTGTTATCTGCTTCCCGCTTTCCCTTCTCAGTCGCAAACTTGAGGGTCGTCTCCATGTCATTCGTTAGCGTACAAAATTTGCATAAGAAGTATGGCAATACACCGGTTATTCGCGGCGTTAGTTTTGAAATAGCGGCGGGAGAAGTGCTGGTCTTGCTGGGTAAAAGTGGTTCAGGTAAATCGACACTGCTGCGTTGTCTCAATGGACTGGAACAGGCGCAATATGACTGTATCCGCGTTGCCGGACATGACATGAGTTATGAGCCCCATGCACTGCGGCAATTGCGCATGGATGTAGGCATCGTTTTCCAGCAGTACAATCTGTTTCCCCATTTAACGGTGGGAGAAAACATTATGCTGGCCCCCAAATTAGTCAAGAAATCCTCGGCAATACAAGCCAGGGAAAGTGCGCAGAAGGTGTTAGCGCAGGTGGGTCTGGCGGAAAAGTTTGATGTCTATCCCGACAGTCTTTCGGGGGGGCAACAACAGCGCGTGGCCATCGCCCGTTCTTTGGCTATGCAGCCTCAATTAATGTTATTTGATGAAGTGACGTCGGCCTTGGATCCGCAGCTTACCGCTGAAGTGTTGATCGTGATGGAAGCGCTTGCGGCTCAGGGGATGGGCATGGTGGTGGTGACGCATGAACTCAATTTTGCGCGAAAAGTTGCTGACCGCATTATTTTTATGCATGAAGGTCGTATCTGTGAGCAAGGTCCTCCTGAACAATTGTTCAGTGCTCCGGCTAGCAAGGAGTTTCAGGCTTTTCTCGCCGCCGCCAATTAGCGAAGGCCATGCCCTCTCATACTGCACGGACGCGCCGAGCCTGCGTGCAGTATGAGCCTTAGGGTTATCAGAAATTTACCTTATCGCTGCCATCCAGCCTTTTACGTCGGTGACCGGGATGTTGTGACGAGCGTTGTAGCTGGTCGATTTATCCCAGGCTACGCCGTCGGGTCGGGCGAAGGCCAGCCGGTAAGCGGCGATGACATCATCCGGTGACTGCACGGCTTTCTTCTCCAATTCACTGATATCGTGAACTTCCAGCGCAAACGGCACGCCATAATGCTGGCCAACTATTTCGGTCAGTTGGCGGTAAGTGACGGTATCACCGGCCACGTACACCACTTCATTATTAATTGACGGCTGCTGAAAGAAGATTGCTGCGGTCAGCATGCCAATGTCGTCAGGCGTGGTCAGGGTGAGCTCATAGTCTGCATCGCCCAAGGCGTGAATTTTCTGCCCCGCCACATCGACCAGACCAAAGGCCGTTTCAAACAGAAAAGAGGTGAACATACCGGTCGAGACGATCACCCATTGGGTCTTCTGCTGTGAACGTAATAGCTGACGGACTTCCAGTTGCTCATCCCACACCGGTTGCCCACTGCCCATGCCGATACGGTCATAGTCCACGCCGAACTGCCACGGGAAATAGCGTGCGACACCGGCCAGCAGCACCGCGCGGGTGATGTTGAGCTGCGTTCCCGCACCGCCGACAAAACCGCTACAGTTAACAATGGCATCATAAGGTGCAAAAACCTGAGCTAATTCCTCAGGCGTTTGCTGACTCAAGTCGCCCGTGATCACCTCAATATTCCAGTCATGAAGCTGGCGTAGCCGCTGTTTCTGGCTGGCGGAAGCATTGTCATTTAACGCTGACGGGCGCAATAACACGGTTAATCGGCTTTCTGGATGGGTCTCGCGTTGTTTGACGAAGCCTTGGAGCATCGCCATTCCCAGTTCGCCCGCACCCAGGATTAAAATGTTGCGTGGCGAATTCATCACGGTATTGTTCATACTTTTCTCCTCTAAGTGGCGCTTATCCTGCCCTTACGCCGCTAAGCCAGCAATCAGGCACACTGTTGATACTGGGAAATATGATGAAATTAGACGATGAACAAATACGACATTTCGCCGTCATTTGTGACGCACTGAGTGACGAAGATGATTCGCTAAAGCGGGAAATATTGACCCATGCCGGAAACCGCTGGTCGCTGGGGGTGATTTATACGCTGGGCGTCAAAGGAACGCTTCGTCATGCCGAACTGGCTAAAGCCCTGCCCGGCGTGACGCAACGTATGCTGACCCGAACGCTGCGCCAACTTGAGCGCGATGGCCTGATCAGCCGCTATGATCATCAGCAGAAATACCCGCATCCGCGCGTGGATTACGCCTTAACCGAGCTGGGAAAAGGGATGCTGTTAAATATGGTGCCGATGTGGAATTGGGTTATCGACAATGCGGCGTTATTACGTCAGGCGCGTGAAGATTTTGCCGGTCTTACATCGGATTCAGAACAGCAATAGCCGTTAGGGCTATTGTTCAAATAGCCATCAACCCCTCGTTTTACTTGTTTAATTCCATAATATTCATAAGGTTAAAAAATCACCTCAGTTCACATATTTTGTAAAAGTTCCCTTGAAATCATAAAATAATAATGATAACAATTATCATTAAGTTTAGCATTCGTGCGTAAAGAGACAAAAACACCCGATTTTAAGGGGTGGGACGTCGTGCGCGCAAAAGTTGGCTTATTGCTGTCGGTTTGACTCGATTTACACACAGACTTTTGCTCATTTATTTCGTTATCTCTATAGGGACTTTGAATATGTTGTTGGCCTTCCCTCTTAAACGCTCGGTGCTGTTATGCGCCGTCGCGCTGACGCTTCCTGCTGCTTCGTTCGCGGAAGACACTGTGGTCGTAACCGCGGCTCCGGCACAAACTGCCGATACCCCAACCCAAGGTTACAACGCAAAAACCAGTCGTACGGCAACCAAAACCGACCAGCCGATCATCACCACCGGTCAGGCAGTCTCTGTTGTTACCCGTCAGCAGATGGATGACCAAAACGCCACCACCGTTAACGCCGCCCTGAACTATACGCCGGGCGTGTTCACCAACTTTGCCGGTGGCGCAACGCGTTATGACACTATCTCCCTGCGTGGTTTCCACGGCGGTGACGTCAACAACACTTTCTTGGATGGCCTGCGTATTTTGAGCGATGGCGGCAGCTATAACTCGATTCAGGTTGACCCATGGTTCCTCGAGCGCATCGACGTGCTGAAAGGTCCCTCTTCTGCCCTGTATGGTCAGAGCATTCCGGGCGGTCTGGTGATGGAATCCACCAAGCGTCCGCAATTTACCGAAGAAGGCCACTTCCGCTTGTCTGGCGGCACGCAGGACACCAAAGGCGGCGCCTTCGATTACACCAATGCGATCAACGACCAGTGGGCATTCCGCCTGACCGGTATGACCCGCACCAGCGACACCCAGTATGACCACCAGCGCGAAGAGCGTTACGCGATCTCCCCGCAACTGATGTGGCAGCCGGATGAAAACACTTCGCTGTTAGTACGCGCTTATTTGCAAAAAGATCCGTCCGGTGGCTATCACGCCGCGGTTCCGGCCGATGGCAGCCTGTATGGCGACCGTCTGAGCCGTGGATTCTTCGACGGTGAATCCTCTCTTAACCAGTTCAAGCGTTGGGAGCAGATTTATAGTTACGAATTCCGCCATGCATTTAACGACGTGTGGTCATTCCGCCAGAACGCCAACTACACCCATTCCAACACCGAGTTGGATCAGGTTTATCAGGCAGGCTGGAATGCAGATCGCACCTTGATGAACCGTTATTATTCCGGTGAAGTCTCGTCGCTCAATACCGTCGCCATTGATAACCAACTGGAAGCGGATTTCGCTACCGGCGAGCTGGAACATAAAGTGGTGCTTGGTTTCGACTACTCCTACTTTATGAATAACCTGACTTCTCAGGGTGCGACCGCCAGCCAACTCAACCCGTACACCGGTTATACCGGCGGGCCAAATCTGGCGTACTACAGCGACAAAACCGGTAAAAACCGTTACGAGCAAACCGGCACCTATTTGCAAGATGATATGGCGTGGAATCAGTGGCACCTGACGTTGTCTGGCCGCTATGACCGTTTGAAATCTAAAACGGCCGCCGTCGACAGCATCGCCCTGACCGATGTCACCACCGAACGTACCGACAGCCATTTCAACAGCCGCGCGTCATTGTTATATGCGTTTGAAAACGGCATTTCCCCTTACGTCAGCTACAGCCAGGCGATGACGCCTTCGGCGCTGCCGGGACCAAACAATACGCTGCTTAAGCCGATGCAAAGCGAGCAGTACGAAGCGGGGATCAAGTATCAGCCGGTCGGTACCTCAGACCTGTATACCGCCGCAGTGTATGACTTGACGCAGGATGATGTCGGCAACCGTGTGGTCGTCGGCAGCTACTTCGAGCCCGCGGGTAAAATCCGTTCGCAGGGTCTGGAACTGGAAGCCAAGAAACAAGTCACCGACAACTTCAACGTGGTCGCGGGCTATACCTACAACAAAGTGCGCTTTGACGACTCCACCAGCAACGACGGCAACACGCCTTACGTGACGCCAAAACAAATGGCATCAGTCTGGGGTCAATACAATACGCCGGTGGGTGTCGATTTGGGTGCGGGTGTGCGTTACATCGGGACTCAGTGGGCTGACAACGAAAACACCTTGCACATGCCGTCTGCCACGCTGGTTGATGCATCGGTGCGTATGAATCTGGCGCAGTTTAATCCGCAATTGAAAGGCGCTTACGTGCAGGTGAATGCTAACAACTTGTTCGATAAGAAATATGTCGCGGCCTGTTATGGCACCAGCTATTGCTACTGGGGTCAGGAACGTACCGTCGTCGCGACCGTCGGATATGATTTCTGATCGCTGACTCAACAGGGAAAACCTTCACACGTTCCCCCTCATCAGTCTGAGACACCAAGCCCTGAGCAATCAGGGCTTTTTTTATGACGAGCGATCAGGCATCCAGCGCTAAACGCGCCTTGATGCGCTGCTTGGCATTTTCCAGCAACGCATCCGACACCGCGCGGTCCGGTTCGCAGCGCGCCAGCGACAGCACGCCAATCAGTTCGGCACTGAGCGACACCGCTTCCGCTTCTGGCTCAGCGACCCCCATGCCGCGTAACTGCTCTACTACCATGCCGCGCAATCTGCCGATGCCGTCAGCAAAGGCGGCACGGCACGGCGGCGTCATGCGCGGCGCTTCGGTCACCAACACCGACACCGGACAGCCTTTGGCGCGGTTATCCCGATGCCACGGCGACAGGTAGAAATCGATATAACCGGCCAGTTGTTCACTCGGTGATAATGCCTGGTTGTCTTTATCCCAGCGCGCCATCGCTTGATCAAACATCTGCCCGATGGCGGCCTCAATCAGGGCGTCTTTCGAGGCAAAATGCGCATAAAATCCGCCGTGGGTCAGACCGGCTTTGCTCATCACGCCCGCCACGCTCACCTGCTGCGGACTGGTCGCGCGCATGGCTTTCGCCGCTTCCTTAACAATACGCTCGCGGATTTTTGGTTTATGTTCACTTTCATAACGCATAATTGACTCCCTGATAGGCTGAAGATGCTTACCCTATAGCCGCGCTAGTCTACCTTGCCGCGCGGGGAGATTCACCCTCACAGGCTGACCCTGGCATCGACGGATAATCCGGCTCGCAGCGCCGACAGCTCAGGCTGCCCGGCATCGAGATGAATACGCACCGGCACGCGCTGCACAATTTTGGTGAAGTTGCCGGTACCCGGTTCGAAGGGTAATAAGGCAAAGACCGAACCCGATCCCGGTGCCAGGCTGTCCACCACGCCGTGGAATTTGACATCCGGCAGCGCATCGACCCGCACTGTGACTTTTTGCCCCGGTTGAATACGTTCGGTTTGGGTTTCTTTAAAGTTAGCCACCACGTAAACGTCATTGAGCGGAACCAGCGTCATTAAGCGCTGCCCCGGTGACACGTAATCCCCCACTTGCACTTGACGATTACCGACCACGCCGTCGATCGCCGCCGTGATAGTCGCATGGCGCTGATCCTGCTGGGCCAAGTCTAACGCGGCTAACGCTTTTTGTTGCGTCGCTTTGGCTAATGCCAGCGCCGCCTGAATTTCAGCGCGCTGGGCATGGATCACCTGCGCCTGATTTTGCGCCACATCCAGCATCGCGCTCGCATGCGCGGCGTCCTGCTCGGCGGTGATCGCCGTAGTTTTGAAGCGCTCGGCGTCATTGCGTGAGGTCGCCCCGCTGGCCGCCAATGACTGATAGCGCCGCTGTTCGTCTTGCGCATGTTGTTGCTCGGCCAGTGAAGAGCGGATCGCCGTACGCGCGGCCTGAATTTGCGCCTGCGCCAGCTGCTCTTGCGCCTGCTGGCTAACCAGCGCCGCCTGTTGCGCCGCGACCTGTGCATTAGCATCCGCCACATCACCCTGCGCCGACGCCGCACGCGCATTGAACTCTTCACTGTCAATTTCCACCAGCGGTTGCCCCGCCTTTACCCACTGGTTATGCCTGACCAGCACGTTAGCCACAAAGCCTTTGACCCGTGGCGCAACGGTGGTGGAATCCACGCTGACATAGGCATCGTCGGTGGATTCTACCGACGGAGCCGCCAGTAACCACACCGCGCCACCCAGTGCCACGGCCAGCGCGATGGCGCTCACCACCCAAATGCGCTTTGAACGCGTTGACTGGGTTTTCCCTTGATCCGTTGTCCCCTGAACTTCCGACGCCCCGTTAATGGTTGTTTCACTCATTTTTCTTCTCACTCATTGCATGATGGTCATCATATTAATATGATGAGCGTCATATTAACAAGCTCAAAAAAGGTTCGATCATGTCCGACGCTACGCTTCCCTCTTCCGCTGCGCCCGCCATCGCGCCCAGCGACCTGCCGACAGCACGCAAATTTTTGATCTTCAGCGTGATGGCGTTCGGCATGTTTTTAGCTTTGATCGACATTCAGATCGTCGCTGCCTCACTGAACGATGTGCAGGCCGGGCTGTCCGCCGGGCCGGATGAAATCAGTTGGGTACAGACCGCTTATCTGATTGCGGAACTGGTGATGATCCCCTTCTCGGCGTTTCTGACCCAGGCGCTCTCTACCCGCTGGCTGTTCAGCGCCTCCGCCGCGCTGTTTACGCTGAGCAGCATCGGCTGTGGGCTGGCGTGGAATATCGAGTCGATGATTTTCTTTCGTGCCTTACAAGGTTTTACCGGTGGCGCGATGGTACCGACGGTATTTTCCACCGGGTTTGCGCTGTTTAAAGGCAAACAGCAGGCGCTGATCCCCGCTATTCTCGGCATGGTTAGCGTACTGGCTCCGACGCTTGGGCCTACGGTGGGCGGCGTCGTCACCGAATGGCTGGACTGGCGTTGGATCTTTTTCATTAACATTGTGCCCGGCATTCTGGTGGCGATCGGCGCTGTGATGTTTATTCATGTTGATAGCGCCGATTTTCCGATGCTAAAGCGCATCGATTGGGTGCATCTGTTTTCCATGGCGGTCGCGTTGGGCTGTCTGGAATATGTGCTGGAAGAAGGCCCGCGTCAGAACTGGTTTAGCGACCCCGATATTCAGATCTCGGCGTGGTTTTCATTGGTGGCCTTTGTGTTGTTTCTGGAACGTTCGTTTTATTCGAAAAACCCGATTGTGCGCCTGACGCCTTTTCGCGACCCGACCTTCACCTTCGCCTGCATATTTAATCTGGTGATCGGTTTTGGTTTATACGCGTCGACCTATCTGACGCCGGTGTTTCTTGGTCGTATTCGCGATTTCAACAGTTTGCAAATCGGCACCACGGTGTTTGTGGTCGGTATCGGCCAGTTCTTCAGCACGATTTTAGCCGCCAGAATGATTGGCAAAGTGGACCGCCGAATTCTGGTTTCCGTCGGGCTGTTAGGGTTTTCATTGAGCATGTGGCTGACCACCCAGGTCACGCCAGAGTGGGGATCTGACCAATTTTTATGGCCGCAGATTATTCGCGGATTATTCATCATGTTGTGCATCGTCCCCAGTGTGAATATGGCGTTGACCGCCTTTCAGGGACCGGAGTTACGTTACGCCTCAGGACTGTTTAATCTGATGCGCAATCTGGGCGGCGCGATTGGTATTGCGACGGTCAATACCTGGTTACAGGACTGGACGCGGGAACATACCGCGCATTTTGGTGAAGTTTTAGGTCAGTACGGGCAGCAGGCGCAGTCCGTGATTTCGGGGATGGCCACCCGCTTTACCGTGCTGACGCCGGATACCGGTCATGCGCTGTTAATGGCGAAAAATGTTTTCGGCATAAAAGTCGCCAGTGAAGCCTTTACGCTGGCCTTTAATGACGTGTTTATGGTGATGGCGTGGATGTTTATTGCCGCCTTGGTGATGGTGCCATTTTGTCGTAAATAGTGTTCGGAATGTCATGAAATGTAAAAGGTCTGTTATCCATCGTGCAAAAAATGCGATTGTTTTGGGAACTTTTCAGCCAATCTGAGAAATCTTTGGTCTGTTTGAAATAAATCCTTATAATTGGCGGCCCAGAAATGTGATTCGTTACACATATTGATTCTTGTTACGGCGATGTGTGTACATACAATAGCGTGGTCCGGTTGTTAGCTTTAACGCCGGTAGAACACTTCGACAACAACTGCCTGCGTGGCATTAACAACCAACGAAAATATGAAAATGAGCATTCGCGCTATCCTTACTATGGTTTTGGCAGTTGCTGCGTACAGCCAATCAGCTTTTGCTGTGGTTTATCCTCTTCCAGCCAACAACGGGCGGGTTATCGGTGAAAACATCACCGTGACCGTGCCTGAAAACAGCAAATTACCGCTTGAAAGTTTCGCCGCACAGTACCAGATGGGTTTGAGCAACATGCTTGAAGCCAACCCAGGCGTTGATCCTTTCCTGCCAACGCCGGGCACCGTGCTGACTATCCCTCAGCAACTGATCCTGCCAGACACCCCACATGAAGGTATCGTGGTCAACAGCGCAGAAATGCGTTTGTACTACTACCCGAAAGGCAGCAACACCGTAGTGGTATTACCGATTGGTATCGGTGAGTTGGGCAAAGACACCCCGCTGAACTGGACCACCACCATTCAACGTAAGAAAGCCGGTCCAACCTGGACACCGACGGCGAAAATGCACGAAGAGTACGCTGCACGTGGTGAATATCTGCCTGCCGTCTTCCCGGCCGGTCCTGATAACCCAATGGGTCTGTACGCGCTGTACGTGGGCCGTTTGTATGCCATTCACGGCACCAACGCCAACTTTGGTATCGGACTGCGTGTGAGCCACGGTTGTGTGCGTCTGCGTGATGCTGACATCAAATGGCTGTACGACAACGTGCCGCAAGATACCCGTGTGCAGTTCATCAACGAACCGATTAAAGCCACCGTTGAACCGGGCGGCAAGCGTTATGTTGAGATCCACAACCCGCTGTCTGCGAATCAGCAAGAATTTGACTCTCAAGAGCCAATCCCTGTTTCTCTGACCGGTAAAGTGGGTGCCGTTGCCATGGACCCAAGCGTTAACCAGACCGTGGTACAACGCGCTATCGAATTGCGTTCAGGGATGCCAACGCTGATTAACTAAGCGTACACCATAGCTGTTCGTTCATGAAGCCCCTGTCCAGGGGCTTTTTTTATGCCCAGCGTTTCTCCTTTCCAGACATCCGTTCTCCCTGTCCCCTGCTGTCATAAAACCGTCATGCCGCTGACTTAAGCTTACCTGTAACAAAGTAAGACAAGCTGTATCACTTTTTTTCTTAGGTTTTATTACACGGAGTTTTTTATCATGCCTCAGTCCTTATCTCTGATTGCCCGTTCGGTGGTTGCCGCCCTGCTTCTCACCTCTGCTCAGGCTGCATTGGCCGACGATGCTTTGACTTCTCGCGCGGCCAAAGGTGACATCACCGAACAAGGCGGCGCGCGCCGGTTAAGTGGCGATCAAACTGAGGCGCTGAAAGCCTCGCTGTCGAACAAAACCGTTAAAAACGTGATCTTATTGATCGGTGACGGCATGGGCGATTCCGAAATTACCTCGGCGCGTAACTATGCCGAAGGCGCGGGCGGCTATTTCAAGGGGATCGACGCCCTGCCATTAACTGGCCAGTACACCCACTACGCGCTGGACAAGAAAACCCATAAACCGAATTACGTGACCGATTCCGCCGCGTCTGCCACCGCCTGGTCAAGCGGCGTGAAAACCTACAACGGCGCGCTGGGTGTGGATGTGAATGGCAAAGATCACGTGACGCTGCTCGAACTGGCGAAAGCCGCAGGCAAAGCCACCGGTAACGTCTCCACCGCGGAATTGCAGGACGCCACGCCCGCCGCGCAAATTTCACATGTGACCTCACGTAAATGTTACGGCCCGGAAGAAACCAGCGAGAAGTGCCCGACGAACGCACTGGAAAATGGCGGTCGGGGTTCGATCAGCGAACAACTGCTGAAAGCCCGCGCGGACGTCACGCTCGGCGGCGGTGCCAAATCCTTCAGTCAATTAGCGAAAAGCGGAGAGTTTGCAGGGAAATCATTGAAAGATCAGGCCACTGCGCAGGGTTATCAGTGGGTGGAGAATGCCGATGAGTTGAAAGCCGTCACGCTGGCCGATCAGAAGAAACCGCTGCTCGGTTTGTTCTCAGCCGGAAATATGCCGGTGCGCTGGAATGGCCCGAAAGCCACTTATCACGGCAATATCGACAAAGCGGCCATCACCTGTGAAGTCAACGCGCAGCGCACCAGCGACATTCCAACGCTGGCGGTGATGACTGAAAAGGCCATCGATTTGTTGAAAACTCAGCCAAACGGCTTCTTCCTGCAAGTGGAAGGCGCATCGATTGATAAACAAGATCACGCAGCGAATCCGTGCGGCCAGTTTGGTGAAACGGTAGATCTCGACGAAGCAGTGCAGAAAGCGCTGGAATTTGCCCGTAAAGACGGCAACACGCTGGTGATCGTTACCGCCGACCACGCGCACTCCAGCCAGATCATTGAAGCCGATGCGAAAGCACCGGGCCTGACGCAAACGCTGACCACCAAAGACGGCGCGCCGATGACTATCAGTTATGGCAACTCGGAAGAAGATTCTCAGGGACACACTGGCACCCAGTTGCGCGTAGCGGCTTATGGACCTCACGCGGCAAACGTGGTGGGCCTGACGGATCAGACCGATCTGTTCTTCACCATGAAAGACGCCATGGCGATTAAATAACGCCTTAGGTTATTCAGCCCGCTATTCCCTTCCTAACCCGACACCGTTGTCGGGTTATTTATTGAATTAACCGCATTCGCTTAAGCAAACCTGCATCCATCCCTTGGTTTCGCGTAAGCGATTACGGTATAGTTGCACCCGCTGCGGCAAAATCCGCAGCCGGGATTTGCACCCCGAATACCACAACGTTGACGTATAACCTAAGCTTATACGTCAGGCCTTTGCATACCTATTGTCCATTTTGCTTTTGCGTGATGAACAACGTCTCTATGGTGGCTCAGGCGGGGCAGTCTTCGGACTGGCCGGTGATCCGTTGTGGCCGGTAGTGCAAACTCCGTCTGGGCTACCACCCAAGAGATTTGCACCTCTGGTGGTAGTTAATCTC
>Ga0105856_1000543_pt1 | contig 19435 bp, 18 predicted proteins | sample OrgsoiDNA_201060_FD_89681 | JGI IMG/M metagenome (GOLD analysis project Ga0105856, IMG submission 89681) | Permafrost soil microbial communities from the Arctic, to analyse light accelerated degradation of dissolved organic matter (DOM) -... | ecosystem: Environmental > Terrestrial > Soil >...
GATGTTGCCTTTGCTATGAGCAGCACTTAAATGGAGAGCCGGATGCATTGAGAGGTGCAAGTCCGGTTCGGAGAGGAGAGGCAGGGAAATAGTTCAACTACGCCCTGCCTCTTACTCTACTCCAGACCGGCGAAGGATTGCTCTACCTGGCCGGCGTGAAGGACGTGTTCACGTGCGAAATCGTTGGCTACGCAATGGGTGAACGCATGACACAGGCCCTGACGGCGCAGGCGATCTGGCGCGCCGCGATCAATAAGCGGCCAGCGCCAGGATTGATTCATCACTCGGACAGGGGGAGCCCAATATTGCGCCCATGATTACCGCAAGCTGGTGGAGCAATTCGGCACGCAAGCCTCCATGCCGCGCAAAGGGAACTGCTATGACAACGCCCCCATGGAGAGCTTCTGGGGCAGTTTGAAGAGCGAACTGGTGCACCACCAGCGCTACGCCACGCGGGCCGACGCGCAGTCCGCGATCCAGGAATATATATTGAGAGCTTTTATAACCGCCAGCGGCGTCACTCACGCCTCGGCAATATTCCGCCAGCGTTGTTTGCTGAATTCTTCAACAAACAGCGGTGGGCGGCTTTAAACAAGAGTGTCCGCTATTGACAGTACCTCACTTCTTCACAGGGAAATCCATGACCTTATTGGCTGGAAGGTTAGTAATTGTCTCCTCTACGTACACCCGCAGAGACTCTGGTTCGACTTTTATAAATGCAAGCCCGATCTCGCCTCCGTCCGCAACAGCTGTTTGAATCACAGAAAGCATAGATCCCATCGTTTCATTTTTTTTAATCAAATGATGGCTCATCCGGCCGCGAAGATTAATACTTTTACTCTGGCCAACGTAGACTGGAATCCAATCTTGTTGTGTAGGACCTCGAACATAAATTGCGTACACATTGGCACGGCCCCGCAGGGTTTTCAAAAAACCTTCGTTGGCAGCCTTGATAGTAGGACTAGGCCAATTGCTGACCGAACAGCCCTCAGGGTAACTAAATAGGTACTGCGGTCCTGCCAGTAATACGCTGGCACATTCGACAGCGAATTCCAATAGCCCAGCAGGCCCGATATGGGTTGGAAGATGTATCACACTATTTTTCATAAATAAAATTGGCCGCCAAAAAATGATATCAAACCATAAATCGGTAATTGATTAATGCTTATTTAAATTTTTCTTGTTTCTTTAATTTCGAATCGACATAATAACTTGAAGGGATACTCCACTCTAAGGGGGCGCAAATCGCTTCTGCATCAGCAGCATTGGTTCTGTATGTCTTCACATACGGCTTGACGAATCGCGGCGCCATCAGCTTGACTGTATCTCCCATTCCAACAAATTTTCGTGCCCAATAATGCGCGCTGCCACAAGTCTCCATCCCGATCAAATACGGTTGCTGTTTGATAAAAAATTACAGCAGCTTCGATCGTTCCATTTTTTTGTGCAATACCGATTTCCCATGTTCATCTACACCATGAACTTGAAAAATCTTTTTTGCGAAATCAATCCCAACAGTCGCCATCTACATGGCGGGCGCTCCTTTCGGTTAGGGTATCAGTACACTCCTAATTTGGCACATCCATGCCGTTTTGAAAGGGGGGCGTCCATTCCACTATAGCCTGGCTTCGATCTAAAATCAGAATTGCCTTGACCATCGGCACCTATTTCAGATAGTTCAGCTTAATTTTGTCTTGGCCAATATTTTTTCAATTTGTACCAAAGCGTTCGCTCGCTGATTTCCAGTAGTGCTGCCGTTTTTGGTTTGTTTCCATCACTGATGCGTAGCGCTTTCTCGATCATTTCGGCTTCGAATTTCTCGACTGCAGGCCCCAGCGGTTCAACCAGGGTATCAGCGTTCGGAGGGCGCGGCACGCCGACGGCAGCGGTACCCACCTCAAACGGGAAATGCTCAGGTCGGAGGGGGCCACCGTTCGATAGGACTAGCGCCCGCTCCATCACATTTTCCAGCTCTCGGACATTGCCAGGCCAGTTGTACGCACTTAGGCGTTCGAGGATGGATGGTCCCAACCCAATATCGGCACGCGCGCCATAGCGCGTGGCGAAATGCTGGGCAAGCGCTGGCAAATCGTCAAGTCGCTCACGCAGCGGCGGTAGCGCAATTGGGAAAACATTCAGGCGGTAGTACAGATCCTCGCGAAGCCGCCCGTCGGTGACTGCTTGCCGGGGATTGCGGTTGGTCGCCGCGATGACTCGGATATCGAGCTCGAGTCGACGGTTGCTACCTAGCCGTTCGACCGTATTGTCCTGCAGGAATCGCAGGAGCTTACTTTGCAAGGCCATCGGCATTTCAGTTAATTCATCGAGGAAGACAGTGCCTTCGTTGGCCAGTTCGAACTTGCCGATCCGGTCTTTCAACGCACCGGTAAATGCCCCTTTGTCGTAACCGAACAGTTCTGCCTCCAACATCTCAGCCGGTATTGCGGCGCAATTGATCGGGACGAACAATTTGTCGCGCCGTGGCGAGGCATTGTGTATGGCTCTCGCTGCCAGTTCCTTACCGGTGCCAGTCTCACCTGAGATCATAACCGACGCCTTGGTTGGAGCGACCTGGTTGATCAATTCATAGACGGCACGCATGGATGAGCTGGCGCCCACAAAGTCATTCCAGCCCCGGTTGATTTCTGCGCGCATGAAACTGTTTTGGCGTAGCAACGCGAGCTCGTCAAGGGCTCGTCGAATCGCTAATTCGAGCGCTTCGATGTCAAATGGGCGTAGCAGATAGTCGCTGGCCCCTTGTTTCATGGCGTCGACAGCGGATTGGACTGAGCCATGGGCGGTGATGACAATCGCAGGTATCTCCCTTCCATCGGCGCGCATCTGACGCAACAGGCCCAAACCATCCAAATCTGGCATGCGCAAGTCGGTTAGTACCAGGTCGACCGGGCAAGTGGACAGTAGTTTAAGTGCCTCGCGCCCGTTGGACGCCGTGTAGACCATATAGCCGTTGTTGACCAGCATAATTTCAAGCACACGACACATATGTGGTTCGTCGTCCACGACGAGAATGTGGTGCTGTCGCTTCATGGTGCAGTCCTGTTATGTATTGGGTGGGGTAGCGCGACAATAAAACGCGCGCCGCCAAATTCACTGGCATCGACGGTCACTTCACCACCGTGCGCTTGAACTATCTGCTGCACTATCGCAAGGCCGAGTCCAACACCGCCTTCACGCTGAAAGAAGAATGCCTCAAATACCCGGCTACGTTCCATGGCCGGTATTCCGGGACCGTCATCGGCGATCTCTATCATGAAGCGCTCATCGCTCTGGTAGGAGGTGATTTGGACGGTGCCGCCGTTGGGAAGTACTTGCAAGGCGTTGTGTATCAAGTTCAGTAACACTTGAGTGATCTGTTCCGAGTCGCATAGAACCCAGACATCTGTAGCATCTAATTTTTTCTCAATTAGGATTTGCCGCTGGTCCAACTGAGCGGCCAACATTTGCACGGTTTGCCGCACCAGCACATGCATGTCGACTGTAGTAAGACGTAGCGGTCGCGGACGCGCACTGTCAAGTATTGTCGACACCAGCCGGTTGAGGCGCTCCGTCTCGCTTTCTATAAAACCCAGTAACTCGAGGCCCTGTATCGACAGGCCTGCTTCGCGGCGCAAGATTTGAGCAGAGGAGCGCAGTATTCCCAGCGGGGTGCGCACTTCATGAATAATCACCGAGGCCATCTCGCCTATCATGGCGAGCTTGGACGCATGTACCAAGCCCAGGCGAGCCTCGTCTATTTCTTGCATCATTTGGTGAAATGCCTCGCCAAGTTCGCCAACCTCACCGTGGGCAGGAGGAGGGACCAGATGTGGGTCCTGGCCTAACTTGTAGCGCCGTGTATAGGCGGTCAGGCTTGCCAATGGCTGGGCGATGGTGCCGCTGACGCTACGCGCGATTAGAATTGTGAGCAATGCCAGGGTTGCGAGGATCGCCAATGAAATCTCAGCCATGTGCTGGACAGGTGCTAGCGCCTCGCGTTGAGGCTCGATTACCAGCGCACTCAGTCCTATGCCAGCAAAGCCGCCATAGCCAGGGGCTCTGCCCAGTCCGACCAGCACCTGCTGCTTCAATAGGGGAGAGCCATCATGCAAAAATGCGCCGTCCGGGCGCTGCCGGACGTGCCAGCTTTCGATGCCAGGCAAACTCATCCCCGACTGACGCAAAGTGCGTGAAGCTGCCAGCACCGTACCATCCTCGTCGACGAGTACCATGCTATGCGTGCCCGCCGCACCATCGAGCAAGTGGTCGATTTGCGCCCAGTCGAAGCTCAGTCGCAATTCGCCCCACACATCCGGGCTAAATTGTGTGGTCAAGGGAACGGCAATCGTCAACGCGGTATCGCCGTCGCCAGGTCGAGGTCGCTCAAGAGTCAGTTCGGCGCCCGCCATAGTCACGTGCTTCCATGGCTGTTGCTGGCCGATATGTTGACCCAGCATGTGGGGTGCACTGCTGGCTACCACAAGACGCTGACGATCCAGTACCGCTAGCCGGCTATAAACACCGCCGTAACCAGACTGCAGTTTGGCAAGAAAATTGCTTAAGCGTTTGTCGACGTCTTGCACCTGCAAATCTTGCATGACTTCGAGCGTGCTCCACGTGGCGCCATTCTGGAGGCGTTCGAAAAGGATCTTATTGATATCGGCCGCCACTGCCTGCGCCTGTGAGGTCAAATTGCGTTCGATTTCTTCCTGCATGGCGGCGCGCGCTTTAACAAATGCCAAGGCCGCCAGCAATATAGCGGGCACGAGGCCTATCATCAGAAAGGCGCGTAGCAGGGTTTTACGGATGGTCACGGGCGTAGTGTACGATAGCGAAACCGATAAAAGGAAGCAAATGCCGTTCCATAGATTGATTGTTTGGGCAGGCGCCCTGTGGATGTTGGCTCTGTGCGGCGACGTAATGGCACAGGATGATACAACTTTGGCTCAGTCCGTAAACGGTACTGGCTACCGTTTAGGCCAGGGCCTGCCGCTAGGCGACACCGGTTTCACCCTTGGGGGCTACGGCTCGGCCCAATGGCAGACATTGGAGGCCGCTGAGCCGCGAATTGCGCTCAGCCATTTCAGTCTTTTTCTTTGGTGGGAAGGCAACGGCGGTTTCAAGTTCTTTTCTGAACTGGATAATGAGGAGACGCAGAATGACAGGGACGTCGACCAGGACGGTCGCCACTACCTGTCAGTTGAACGCCTGTATGTGGACTACTCGTTTAGCGATGCGCTCACCCTACGGGCGGGGAAGTTTCTCACGCCGATAGGACGCTGGAATCAGGTTCACGCTGATCCATTAGTCTGGACGACTTCGCGCCCGCTGCTGACGCGCGAGTTTTTCCCGGACAATGCCACTGGCTTGATGGCTATCGGCGTTGTCAACCTGTTGGGACAGCCGCTGGAATACACCGCATATCTTTCCGGTGGGGCGGAGGTCCGCCCCGATCCGGGACAGGATCCATTCACCGATGCATGTGGCCTGCGCATCAATTTGCCGCTCGGCAGTAATTTGCAACTCGGATTTTCCGCAGCGAGCTTTCGGCAGGCCGATGAAGTGTCAGTTCGCAAACATCTTGCAGGCGTGGATTTCATGTGGACACTGCATGGTTATGAATTAAGTGGGGAGGGCATCTACCGGCGAGCCGAAACGTCGCCGCAGCAACTTGTCAAGGGTGCCTTTGTACAAGGCGTGGTGCCGTTGGGGCTGCACGTCAGCGCAGTCGGGCGACTCGAGGCCACCAGCGCGCTGGATCAGAATGATGCGACCAGGCGCCGAGTCCTAGGCCTGGTATATCGCCCCGATCGAGCCTGGTCGATCAAATTTGAGGCTGTGCGAGACTCTGGCGCCGGTATCGTGTCCAATGGCATGTTGGCGTCAGCGAGCGTGTTATTTTGAGGCGAGGTTGCTGCAATGTGTCGATGGTGGGCGGCATACTTGCCTTGGTCGCTTCTCTGTGGTCGGCTCAGGCCTTTGGTGAGGAATCTGGTATCGCGATAGTCATGGCGCCGAACGCGGTGCCCGGACATGTGAATCGCGACGAGCTTGCCTTAATTTTCAAACGAAAAAAGCGCTATTGGGAGAGCGGTGAACGCGTTCAACCGGTGAACTTGCCCGCCACCCATCTGCTGAGACGGGCATTCACCATGCAGGTCTACAATCATACCCCGGAAGAATTGGAGGACTATTGGCGCGACCAATACTTCCAGGGAGTGCTGCCGCCCTATGTTCTGGCATCGGAAGAGGCGGTCATACGTCTGGTCAGTGCCACACCTGGCGCGATTGGTTACGTCTCCGCATGTAGCACTGATCATCGGGTCGTCGTCGTGCTGCGGCTTGAGGGCGGTCCGGCCTGCGGGCATTAGCGGCTGCAATTTTTGTCGTCGTATCTTGCAGTGCATGCAAAAGGCTGCGGTGGCGATATCGCTTGAGTATGCATTAATGCGCGCAATAGCCTTCCCCGCAGGTAGATTCTGGCTGGCACTATATTTGCTCCATACAAATTAGCCGGGATGGTTCCCGGTGGCGCTATGGTTTCCGGCCACCTCAGCGCAGTTGCGCTGCAGCAGGCCGCCATATCGCTCATCATCAGGAGAGCAGCATGAATCTCAGCATTGGCAACAGCATCAGCACGAATTATCAGCCCTCATTGAACAGCAGCAATGTCGTTTCCGCCAGCCCCGATGCTGATGGTGACCACGATGGGTCGCGTGTCAAGGGTACGGGGCAAAAGGGGGGGCATTTGCTATCAGCGCTGAACCAAGCGTTGACCCAGTCGGGCCTGACGAGCAGCCAAAGCGCCACCGCCAGTGGTGGTAGCCAACAGCAGGCTCTGGCAGCGTTTAGCCAGTCGTTGTATGGGGCGTTGCATGCACAGATCAGCAGCCAGTCTGTTGGCAGCGGTGTTGAATCCTCCGGCGGCGGCAGTGGTTTGAGCAATGGTCTGCAAAGCCTGATCCAGCAGCTCTCATCTGCCGGCCCTGCCGGTGCCGTGAGCGATCCCACAATTGCCGCGTTACAGAGTAGTTTCAATAATCTGCTCGCGGCCAATGGGGGCAACCCAAACACCAGTCTGGGAGGCTTCCTGAAGACCTTGAGCGGCGACCTTCAGAGTAGTAATACCGGCGGTGCGATTGCCAGTAGTACTGTTTGATGTAGGCAATGGCGCCGACGCGGGGCTTAAGTCACGATGGCCTTGGGCCGCGCCGCGCATAAGCGGTGATGAACGCGCCGATGGCATTGTTCATAACGCGATAGCTTCTTGTAAGCCGGGTCAACTGGGCCCGGGGTAACTTTGATTTAGGAGAGAGAACATGGGTAGTCGTATCGGTGGTTGGAGTGGCGCAAGCGCGGCGCAAAGCGTGGCAGTGAGTAACTGGCAACAGCGGCAACAGGGCGTTTCTGCTTTGAATTCGGCGCTGACAGCTGGTGACCTCAAAGCAGCTCAACAGGCCTACTCTGGATTGGTGGGCAATAGTCCTGTTGGCGTCAACAGTCCATTGGGACAGATTGGCGCGGCTTTGCAGAGCGGCGACTTGGCGACAGCGCAAAAGACTGCGCAGGCGCTTCAAAACGGTCGCGGTGGGCAAAATACGCAGAGTGACTCCCCAAGTAAGGCAGCTTCACCCATACGCTACGAGGGTGGCGGTACGATCAGCGTGGTGGTGTAGTAATTGATGGGCTACAGAATGGTAACAAGTCATGCGGCATAAGGGGCCGATCGCCGGAATTGCAGCGCATGGTCATCTCATTGCGACCGCTGGTTATGACAACAGGTTGATTCTATGGGACAGCACTACGCGGCAAGCGCTGGCCCGGGCCAATCACGACCATTTAATCAATCAGTGTGCTTTTAGCGCTGACGGCCGTTGGCTCGTCAGCGCTAGTAGTGACTATACGGCTCGGTTGTGGGAAGTTCCGACACTACGCTTGCATGCGGTTCTGGCAGGCCACGATGACGATGTCGATATGGCGCAGTTTTCGCCAGATGACCGGTTAATCGCAACTTGCGCGTTGGACCGCTGTGTGCGTGTGTTCAATCATCAAGGCCGTTGCCTACATACCTTACGCGGTCATACCGGCAACGTGAAGTCGCTTGCTTGGATGGCGGACAGCCGGCACCTGGTGTCGTCCAGTGTAGATGGAACTTTGCGCGTATGGGACTGCGTTAATGGCCAACTGGTCAGCGTGACCGACTTGCAGATACGCGCTGACAGTGTCGCGATTGGGATCGACGGAACTGTATATGCCGGAGATGACCGGGGGCGCATCGCTATCGTCGAACACGGCCTGATTCGCTTTGTGGCGGCGCACAGTGCAGGGATAAAGAAGATTGTGCTTGATACCCGGCGCGCCATGTTGATCACACTCAGTTACGATGGCACGCTCGCGCAGTGGCGACTGGGAGGAAAGCGCGGCTTGCAGAAACGGTTGAGCTGCGCCTTGCCGGACCAAGTCTGGGCACGTGCGGCATGCAGTCTCGACGATGGTCGCATTGCTGCCGGTACCTTTGGCGGTAGCTACGCCATCGTCGATCACGAAACTTCAACATGGGATTTGCACCAAGTCGAGCCGGGACCTGCACTCAATTCCATCCTATCTGCTTACGGTCGTGTTTATGCAGTGGGTGACGCTGGTACAGTGTGGATTGATGGAGTAGCGACAGGTCAGATGGGGAGCTTGTGCAATTTCCTTGTTGCAGCCGGCGGCCGGGTGTATTCCGGCGGGCAGCTTGGACAGTTGTATGACACCGCCAACGGAGCTGTCCTATACCGCCATCACGGGCCGATGAACTGTGCCACAAGTTTTATGCATGAGGGATGCTCCTATCTGGCCCTCGGCTGCTACAGCGGCCATATACTTATCCTGCGGCAGGAGCAATCGGGCGCGCTGACATTGGTGGCCAATGTGCGGCCCTATCAAAATGCGGTGAAAGGATTATGCAGCGGCGACGGCCAGCTATTTTCGGTGTGCGCGTCGACCGCCGTGGCCTGGCACCGTGTCGGGGACTGGTCGCTTCTCGGCGTGCGCGAGCGGGCACATGAACGCATCGCCAATGCCTGCTGCGCACTCGGCGACGGACGTTATGCCAGCATCGGCCGTGACCGTACCCTACTACTTTGGCAGGGACAGGAGACCAAAGCCTATCCGAGCCCGCATCCGAATTCCGTTAAATGTATCGCCGTCAACGCTAATCGGACGGTACTGCTCACCGGCAGCTACGGCGGTACCTTAGCCCTGTTTGACCTGGTTTCTGGTAGATGGGGGGCGCTCCAGCATCCCTGCAAGGCCGGCATTTCGGCCATCACTTGGGATGACGACGGCCATCGCTTCCTGGCCGCAGCCTATGACGGCACTACCCATGTGGTGACGCAATGAGCCGTGTGTTGCTCTTGAGTGGTAGTCGGCGTAGCGAGTCTTATAACACGCGCCTGTTACAGCATCTTGCCCAGCGCCTACCAGGCAATTGGCATGTCGACGCGTTCACCGCAGAGGAGGGCGTGCTGCCGATATTCGATCAGGACTTGGAGGGCGAACCGCAAGTTATGAATCGAGTGTACGCGTTGCACCGGCGTGTATGTGCAGCCGATGCAATGATTGTCGCTGGTCCCGAATACAACGGCCTGCCGACGCCTTATCTGAAAAATCTGGTCGACTGGATCTCGCGCGTGGCCTACGTGGAACCTGATCGCACTGCTGCCTTTGCAGACCGTCCTGTCTTGCTATGCAGCGCGTCGACCGGGTGGAGCGGTGGTGCCGTCGGAACGCCGCACGCTCGGGCGCTATTTGGCCATGTGGGGGCTTTGGTAATGGGGGAGACTATCAGTCTGCCCTATGCTGAGCAGGCATGGTGCGCCGATGCAGGCTGCTATTTGTTTGATCCGTTATTCGAGGCCCATATTGACCAAGCAATGCACCGCTTCCTGCACGTGGCCAATGCTCTGGTGCGGGCAGCAGGAGGAAATGTAGGGGGAATATTATGACAGAACCTTGGCACTGGCCAGAGTTTCAGGTCGAGTTGTGCGGCACTATGAGTGATCGCGAACGACTGGGATTGCCGGATCACTATTTAGGGATGCGTGTCGACACTTTGCTCATCGACGCGCATGCGAGGCTCCAGCATGATTCGCCGCAACTACTCTTAAGCACACTAAAATCCGGTCAGTGCACGCTAGTTGAGCGCATTGCAGCTGGAAATTTGCTCGCGCTGGGGGGCGATCCGCGCCTGAATGTAGATCAGCCTGACATGATCCATATCCCGGCCGGGGCCACAGAGATCGGCTTGTCATCAAAGGCCGTGGACCAAGTGCTTGCGCAATATGGCGGGTTAGGCCTCAAGCGTGCGTGGATCGAAAAGGAGTGTCCCGCTCATACGGTGCGATTAGAAGCATTCAATATCGCCCGCTATCCGGTCACCAATTTCGAATACCGTGTCTTCTTGCTCGATACCAAGCATGCGGAGTTGCCGAGTAGCTGGACATTTCGCCGCTATCCGTTAGAAAGGGCGAATCACCCGGTCTATACAGTTAGCACTGCCTCTGCCGTTGCCTATGCACACTGGCTGGCAACGCGTACAGGGCGTCGCTTCCGCCTGCCGAGCGAAGCCGAATGGGAATGGGCTGCCGCTGGGCCTCAACGGCGGGAGTTCCCTTGGGGGAATTATTATAATGTCGAGCTCGCAAATACAGCCGAGACGGGCCTATTCAATACGTCGCCGGTCGGTGCGTTCGTCGGCGGTGAGTCACCGTTCGGCGTCTCGGACATGGCCGGCAATGTCGAAGAGTACGTGTCCGACTTGTATGCGCCATATCCGGGCGGCAGCGTTATTCATGATCACTTAAGCATGCAAAATGGCTCATATCATGTGGCACGGGGCGGCAGCTTTGCCCGCTTCCGTGACCTCGCGCGGACTCGGCGAAGGCATGGCCACAATTCGAAATCTGCCACCTATGCTATGGGTTTCCGCCTAGCCGAAAGTATATAATCCTCATGCCTCACGTACTGCTATTTGAGCTTCCTGGCGGCAATGACGCGGATATATTTCACGCCGCTTTAAAGCGCGGCGACAGGATTACCTTTCTCACCGCTGAACTTTCCCACTACTTGGCGCAGCCTGAGCTGGCAGTTCTGCTGGCTCAGGCAGACACTGTACTCGAAGTCATGCCGTTCGAGTACGCTGAGGCAGAACGACAAGTTCTTGCGTGTCACGCGCAGCATCCGATCGACGCTGTCCTATGCCTGGTTGATATTCGACAGCTAGAAGCTGCACGTCTGGCACGAAGCTTGGGTGTGCGTTATCTGAACCCGACCAGTGCGGAACTATTGCGCGACAAATTCCTTGTACGACAGCGACTGGCAGAGCGCGGCCTGGATCAGCCCGAGTTCCTGTTGGTCCGCACTAATGTTGAACTGAAAGCAGCGGTGGACGCCTTGGGTTTGCCGGTGCTGATCAAGCCCGTGGATGGCTACGGCTCGCAAAACATAATCGTGCTGCGCCACCTTACAGATCTTGATCCGCTGTTGACTCCGCTAGAAGATTTGCTGCCATGCCGCCAAAACTATGGGCTCGGTGTGCAGGCCAACGAACGCATGTTGGTTGAACGGTTTATGAGCGGCAGTATAGTCGGCTGCGACACCCTCACCATCGCAGGTCGTCATGTTTTACTTGGCTTACACGAAAAAATATTCTTCCCACCACCGTCATTTGCAATTCGCGGCGGCTGCTTCATCCCCAATCGTGGCCAGTTCGGCGAGATCGAGGCCTATTTGCACGCAGTATTGGATGGCGTGGGATACGATTGGGGTGCTGCGCATATTGAATTGATGTTGACCGGGAGCGGTCCGCGTCTAATCGAAATCAATCCACGCCTGGTGGGCGCAAAAATTGCACGCTTGGTCAACCTGACGTTGTGCCGCTCGATTCATGCAGATCTGATCGCTCTGCATTGTGGGGAGATTGTCGACGATGTTCTTAGTCACGGCGATCAAATTGGAGTGACACGCTGGATCGTCGCCGTGAGGCCCGGAACCTTGGCTGGCGTCGAATTAGCACCAGGGCAGGATGCACGTATCCGTGATGTCGAGCTCACCAAATTGCTTGGGGCTCATGTACGCCCTCCCTTGGATAACTCCGACCGCGTCGGCTACGTCATGGTGTGCGCCAACGATCGTAGTGAAGCTGAGGCGGTTGCTGATCATTTTGTCGCACATAGCCATTGCATTCTGCGCTGAGGTTTACGATGCGGCTGGTATGTTGATCGCCAGTTTGCGGCGCGAGGTGAGGCCTGCCGCTAGTAGTTGCCCCAAGACTTGGGCAATCTCCTGTTCCCGCAGATCTTTTCTGGCAACGATGATTTGCAACACCGATTTTCCATCCATTTCTTTGATACGGCTGTCTACCAATTCACCGTCGAGCCCACGCAACGCTGCTGCCAGAATACGCTCGGAATCTGGTCGACGGTAATACAGACTAACGGTATTGAGAACGACAGGTGTGAACAAAGTTAACTCGGAGCTAGCATCGACTAACCTGGCAAGGTAGCGTGCCATCGTGCAGCGGCGTGCGATGTTATGGCCGATTTGATCCGCGCCGACCAGCTGAAATCCCAACCAGGCCAGCAACGCACTACCTTGTGGCCCCGATTGGACCGATCGCACGGGCGCCACAAGCTGTTCTTTCATGTGCGATTCCGATGTCGAGCTACGCAGGAGCAGATATTCGGGGCCGCAAGGGAGTCCGTTCAGATCAGGTAAGTTAAAGGTCAGTGAGTCGGCTTGTTCAATCCCAACCATGATCGGTGCGACGTCCGGTGCAAGCGTGGCCAGAGCCCCTTCGCCACCTTCGATATGCAACCAGATTCGCTCTCGTTTGGCTAGTGTCGCCAAACTTGCCATCGGATCGATTGCGATGCCGGCGGCGCCTCCAATATGGCCTACCAAGGCAAACGGCTGCAGTCCAGTTGAGCGATCCTTTGCAATTGTCTGATTCAACAGATCAGTGCGCATGCGGTATGCGCCATCCATGTCAATTGGGTGCAGAACTACCTTCGGAATACCAATCGTTTTGATTTGAGTGGCCAGTTCACTGGCGTTGGCTTTACACACATAAATAACTAGCCCAGCGGCTTCTTTCATATTGTTGTCGACCTGATGTGCCAGATAGGTGCGATAGGCTTCTTGGAGTGCGGCTTGGGTAGCCGAGCCCTCCACTGCGTAGCAGCGACCCACGGCATTGGACGGGAAATGAAACAAGGTCCGTATCCACAGCAAGAGTGTTCGATCTAAATAGGGACTAATTTGTTCATGTATCGCAGATTTCTCTTTCATCTCGGCGAGCACTGCCGAGTATGCACTTTTCCCTCTTCGATCACCACCGGCTAAACGTAAAGGTAGGTCCAATGAGTGCAGCTCCTTGGACGATATTTGTTGTAATAACATCTGGCGCAATGCTGCCCAGTCGCCTGCGCTGCGTGGCAACGCAGCAGAGTCAGTCGAAGGTCCGAACGCTTCGTTAGCCAAACCTTGGCGATGAATAGCGAGACGAGCACTGTGCTCCCATGTGCCGGTGAAAAGAGATTCATCACTAAGATAGTCTTTACACATAATAACTACGCGGAATAGTAGGGTAATAAATTCGGTGCGATGCCATGGACCACTTCCCGCGCAGAGGAAGTGAATATTCGGCTAGCGAAATGGACATCCTGCAAATAGAATATAAGGCACGCACGATTAGAAACGACGGATTTCTTAGTCCGAGGAACTTCATGATCACTGATCGGAACGATAAATTGAATTCTCGCGACGTTGGCGATACGCAGATCGGGTGAATTCATATTTATCTAGTGCAGCATCGTCCAATAAGTTTGATACTGATAGGAGATAGGCCCTGGTATCGATTAAGTTCAGCGCTGTTCCAAGATTTCGGCTGCTGACAGGGTAGACATATGCCATAGGATTGAGTCTGATATCGACGGGTAATGCGAGTGTGTCGCGCACGCTGCTGGGCCCAATCAGCGGTAGAACTAGATAGGGCCCGGTACCTACGCCCCAACGCCCCAGCGTTTGACCGAAGTCTTGTCTATGCTTAGGCAAACCGGCACCTGTGGCAACGTTGATCAGGCCACCAATTCCAAAAGTACTATTAAGTGCGACACGGGCGGCGTCGGATGCGGCATCGGAAAAGCGTGCTTGCAAAGCGTTATTGCATGCCGTATCGACATCCTGCAGATTATCAAAAAAATTGCCTACTCCTGTTCTGAGCCATTGAGGAGTGTCGGTTTCATAGACTTCAGCCACTGGTCTCAAGGCCCACGAATCGACCTTATCGTTGAAGCTGAAGATCATGCGGTTAGTTGACTCAAATGGGTCGTTTGATGGTGAAACTGTGCTGCAGGCTGTCAGTAGAATCGCTACGCCTAGGCTGTAGATACGTCTTGCAATATTCATGGCACGGTCCAATTCTTGCATTGGTTGGTATTGATTTTTCGGAAAAATATAGTATTTTGCAGAAATTCGTGTTTTTAGCACTTACTGAAACATAGGCAATTAACGTGCCTTGTCGTGTGAGACGAAGAAATTAGAAAAATTGCGAAAATAGCTCCTTAAAATTGCTGTAAAGGCAACTACTGCGTACGTGAACTCGCATAAGGTAGTGGTATCGACTCATAATTGTTCACGGTTGCGATGTTTTCAGAAGCGGGGATGCTTACTATTCATCTTGGATGATCTGCAAAATTTGGTTTCCATTTTTGCAGTCTGGCTGCATTTTTTGTATGGGCGCGGTGCGATTGGTTTAGTTTCAACCCTTAGTCTAGTTTTATTTTGAGGAAGTATGAGAAATCGTTTTATCAGTACCCTTGAACTGGTTCGACTTTTGGCACGCGGGGCAAGCGTAGAACAGCTTCTTAGCCCATGTGCCGATGATTCTGCTCACCTGTTGATGCGGATGTCGATGTTATTTAATATATTCGGCAATGCTGAAAATGCCAATGCACTTCAATTGCAAGCCCTGGGGCTACAGCAGCACTATAGTCTGCCCGCATCTACTAAGCCCGCGACGTTGCGGTTACTGGTTATACTTAAAAATGGCTTTTTTCTAGACAACACTCCTTTCGAGTTTTTGATCGACGGTGCAGATATCGATGTCGAAATTTTATATGTCACAATTGATTCGCCATTGCCAGAATCTTTACCAGATCATGATATTGTTTTTATTGCCATTGCGCAATTCGAGCATTATCGGCCGTTGTTTGATCGAATTGCACCATTGCTTGAATCAGACGCTGGGCCCGTAATTAATATGCCCGCAAGGGAATTTGGTTTCGAACGGGATCGCCTTAACGATTTATTGGCGGGTATTCCAGGACTGCTAGTCCCGAAGACGACCAAAGTGAGGCGAGATGAGCTACTGGGTTTAGTTGATCGAGAGGTGCTATCTTTTCCAGTCATCGTCCGCCCCTTGCTTTCCCAAGCAGGTAAAGGATTAGATCGACTGACCAGCAGAGCCGAGGCCTGTGTTTACTTGACGCGCCAGTCTGAACCATCTTTCTATTTAGCGTCATATGTGGATTATCAGAGCACCGATGGCCAGTATCGAAAATGCAGAGTGTTGCTATTACGTGGTCAACCTTTTATATGCCATCTTGCTATTTCATCAAATTGGATGGTGCACTACCAGTCTGCCGGTATGGAGCGAAGTGAAGTCAAACGCCAAGAGGAAGCTGCTTTCATGGAAAATTCCGAGAATGAGTTTATTAGTCGCCACTCCTCAATTTTTTCAGAAATTGCAGCTCGCATAGGGATTGATTATTTCGTCATCGACTGTGCTGAAACGCAAGATGGGAAATTGTTGTTTTTCGAGGCGGATAACGTAAGCATTATCCATGCGGCTGACTCTGTCGACCTTTTTCCCTACAAACAAGTTCAAATGCGTAAGGTTTTCCAGGCATTTCGCTCTTTGCTTGATAGCGCACGGCATGAGCGGGCGCGTTAGTTATCTGGGCTGTCCTGATTCCATCAGCAAAGAGAGGAAATGCTCCGCGCGGAAAATGCGAATCATTTCGAAAATGATTTCGAACACCTCTGCTCGCTATTTGATAGTAGTGTCTCTAGAATAGGCGCCTCTGCGGATGGAATGTAACGGTGGTTCGGCGGTACGGTCGTACCTACGCTGCGAAATAAGGCGTATCGCCAAGTGCGTACTGGCCGAAACATTGCACGAGCCGCAATCATAGGGGTGATCATCGCGTAATAATGGTCCTCCAAACTCAACTCAAGAACCTGATATGAAAATAGCCCTCAATACAGTATCTCACTACGACGCTCAGACGGTGCGCTTGCATTGGCTGACGGCAGGACTGGTCATCGCTTTGTGGTGCCTCGGCCAATCGATAGACTGGTTCCCGCATGGCGTGCCACGCATATTTGCGCGCAGCTCCCATATCAGCGCGGGTGTGCTGCTGACTATCGTGCTCATGTATCGGATATGGTGGCGCTTGACCGGCGGAACACATCTGCTCGCGATTGGCGCCCGTGTGTTTGACCGACTGGCGAAATTCATGCATTTGGCGCTGTACGCTTGTCTGCTCGGGACCGTGGTGCTGGGACTGGCCAATGTTTGGGTGCGCGGCGACACCATTTTTGGCCTGCTCCGGGTGCCCGCCTTCGACGCCGGGAACAAGGCACTACGCGCCAACGTGGAGGACTTTCACGCGTTCGCCGCCAACCTGCTGCTGGTCCTGGCTGGCCTGCATGCCACGGCCGGGCTTATCCATCATTTCATCATGAGGGATGGAATTCTCTCCCGCATGTTGCCGACGCTGGATCGGCGATGAAGTGGCTATTGGCGGTGGCAGCGCTTTGCTATTTGGTCGTTGGGCGCTGCTTGGCAGCGCCAGAGGAAATCCAGGTATATATGGATGAAATGAACGCTCCCGGTGAGTTTGGCCTGGATGTGCATAACAATTACGTGGTCTCCGGTAGTGGTGGTGTGGATTACCCTGGCGCGCAGGCACCACGTCATGTATACCGTCTTACGCCTGAATTTTCTTATGGATTGACGACTAACCTGGAGCTGGGTGCTTACGTTCTGACTTCGGCCGCGAGTGACGGTGCCAGCGCCGTTGATGGACAGAAGCTTAGGATCAAATTCATTGCCAGTAAGGCTGAGGAGCAAGCGTACTTTTGGGGCGCTAATTTTGAAGTAGGCAGGGTGGCACACAGGCTCGACGAAAATCCATGGAATGCAGAGTTGAAAGGTATCCTAGGCTATCGCGAGGACCGCTGGACCTTGGCTGTCAATCCAAATATCGATTGGAAGGTGTCTGGCCCGGTGCCATCGCCAACGACGCTGGATGTCGATACCAAGTTTTCATACGACACCGACCGTGGTTACCAGCTGGGTTTGGAGAACTACAATGAGTTGGGAGCGTTACGCCACCCTGGGCATCTCGGACAGCAAAGCCAGACGTTGTTCGCTGTCGTTGACACTGCTGTACACGGATGGGACCTAAATCTGGGAATAGGGCGCGGCTTGACTGCCGTATCCGACCGGTGGTTGCTCAAGGCTATCGTTTCAGTACCGCTGCATCAATAGCATATCGTGCTGCGACTACTGCTGGAATTGCGTGCGCTCCATGTGCGCCAGTTTTTCGCTGCCTTTTCTCCCATATACCGTCCAGCTGATGCCTTTGCTGCTCGTTTTGATCCAAATCAATTTTTTTATCGCGTGCGCCCCCTAGAATTGATTTCGCATAAGCTGTTCGTGCCCCAGGCCTAAGCCAAGTATGGATATCAGCCCGTCGCTCCTGCAGCTACACGTACCGTCTCCACCTTGGATAGGACCTCGCGATGAATATGCTTCCCGCAGTATTGACGGGCTGGAGCAGTAGACGCTATTGGGCGGCGGTGATTGCCATATTCGGCATGCTCAATCCGTTGCTGGTCCATGCGCTGCCGGCATACGCCAGGCAAACCGGGCAGAATTGCATCGCCTGCCACGCCGGCGGCCAGTTTCCCGAGCTGACGCCCTATGGCAGGCTGTTTAAGCTGACCGGCTACACGATCGGCACGCGCAATATCCCGATTTCAGCTATGGCAGTGGCGAGCTATACCAAAAGCGCCAATCCCAGCGCCGATCCCGCCTTTGCCAAGGACGCTGTCGCCCTGTTCCAGACCGGCAGTGTGTTTCTGGCGGGAAAAGTGACCGAGAACGTCGGGGTATTTGCGCAGGCAACGTATAACAATTACGACAACCAGAATCCCGATAGCGGAAAATGGCAAGGCAAATGGGCATCGGATAATTTCGACCTGCGCTACGCCGATCGCTACATCAGTTCAAACCAGGATTTGATTTTCGGCGTTAGCCTGAACAACAATCCATCGTTGGCAGATCCCTGGAATACCGCGCCGGCATGGATGCAATACGTGCCGACTCAGTTCGGAGTAACCGGTCCGGACGCCTCGCCCATTGTCGGCCAGCTCGGCGCGCAAGTCGGCGGAGTTTCAGCCTATGCGTTCTGGAACAATACCGTATATGCCGAGGTGGCAGGCTACCAGACCGCCAACGGCGTGTGGTCGTTCCTAAGTCAAGGGACAGCAAATGGCGATCAGACTAAGCTACGCGGCACCAATCCCTATCTGCGCATCGTGTTGAGTCATGACTGGGGGCCGCATAGCGCCATGCTAGGTTTGATGGCAATGAATGCCAGTGTTTACCCGGACAATTTGATGCCGGTCGGACCGACCACACAATATCGAGATCGCGGCATCGATGCCCAATATCAATACCTGCTCGATCCCCATACCATCACTGCGCAGTTGAGCTACATCAAGGAGTCGATAGGCAATGGTAATCAGACCGGCATTGCCAGCAATTCCGACAACCATCTGCGTCAGCTCAAATTGAAGGCGAGCTATGTCTATCAGGCGAAATACGGCGGCAGCTTAGGTTACCAAAGCACGACGGGGAGTTCAGACAGCACCCTATATCCGGATCCTGCTGGCAATCCCGATACGCGCGCCTGGGTACCGGAGCTATTCTGGATGCCGATTCAGAATGTGCGTCTGGGCGCCCAGTTCTATGCCTACACTCGTTTCCATGGCGCTACCGCGAACTATGACGGTGCCGGCCGTAACCCGCAGAACAACAACACATTGTTTGTGTATCTTTGGGGAGCATATTAAATGAAGCAGAGCGCGAACAATGATGGCGGGGCCGAGTCATGCCGCCAACTGCCATGCCGCTGGATCGCCATGACGCATCCGGGGCTGGTAATAATGTTGCTGACATTAGCCGCCTGCTCATCGGTGGACCGTAGCCGCCAGTTGGCTGACCCGGGAACGCCGGCTACCACCATTGCACTGCAGGTGTGCGCCAATTGCCACGGCGCCCAAGGGGCCTCAACTTCCCCCAACTTTCCCATTTTGGCGGCGC
>Ga0105856_1000544_pt1 | contig 19435 bp, 7 predicted proteins | sample OrgsoiDNA_201060_FD_89681 | JGI IMG/M metagenome (GOLD analysis project Ga0105856, IMG submission 89681) | Permafrost soil microbial communities from the Arctic, to analyse light accelerated degradation of dissolved organic matter (DOM) -... | ecosystem: Environmental > Terrestrial > Soil >...
GCGACGTCGAGTTCCTGTATGTCAGCCACATCGCCGAATCGGGCGTCGTGGCGAGCCCCCTATGGGCGGTCCGCGCGAAGTTCGAGGAGCGCCAGGCAGGCGGCGTGACTTTCTACCAGCGCACCGACGCTGCGACCAAGCGCACCGTAGCCTTTGCCTTCGCCAAGGGCTACCTGATCCTCGGCACCAGGGAAGACCTTGTGGCGCAATCGCTCGAACTGCTTGCGGGCAGCGCCAATCCAAGCGTCGCGGGCGATCGTTGGTACGGCGACGCGGTGGCACAGGCTGCCGGCCCGGGAGAGTTGCGTCTGGTCATGAACCTGGAGTCGCTGGTCAAGAGCGTGTATTTTCGGTCCTACTGGGTGCAGCGGAATGGCTCCGCGGTCCGCCGGTATTGGGCTGGCGTTGCGGATGTAACGCGGACCGCGGGTGAGATCGAAGAGCGCCGTGTTTTTCTCCGCACGCCCGACGTCGCGGCGCCCGGCGATCCGGCAACGGTCGCCGGCCTGGTGGCGTTGGTTCCACCGGAAGCCGGCGTGTACAAGGCATTTCCGATCGTGGAGTCCACCGGCGCAGCGTCGCTGGTCGTGGCTAAGTTGATCGGCTCCCCGGGGCAGCACCGGCGCGATTGGCGCGATGCGCCGTACGCCGTCTCGCCCGACAATCGCGCGGGCAGCGAGGCCGATCTCGAGACGCGAATCGACGAACAGCCCCTGCCGGCCGACGCAGGCAACGCGGATTCCGTCGCTGCGATTGATGCGATGATCCGGCAGGCGGGCGCGCACGGCATGCTGCTGGTGCAGTCCAGTTCGGCCGCCGCGGGGACGTTCGTGCAGACGCCCGCCGTGATCGTTCTGGCCGCCAACGCGGAATGGTCGCCGGATTCGGTACGCGCCGCCCTGGGCGTGGCAGGGGGCAAGGTCTGGACGACATCTCAACTTGGCGCGCAGTGGGTCGCCTCGACTGCCGGTGCGCATTCCGTTCAGCGTCTGGACGGCCTCGGCTCGCTGCTGTTTGTAACCCGAGGGCGATTGCTTTTTGTGAGTAACGACTCACGGTTGCTCGCGTCGGTGTTGGACCGGGCGGGCATCCAGCCGGCCGCGGGCGCCTTCACGTATGCCGCGGGATTCCGGCACTTGCGCGAGCGTGCTAATTACGAACGCGTCATGGCGGCCCTGGATTTCGCTTCGCCTGCAGATAATCCGGGATTCTTTCGCACGGAGAGCCCCGGAGTGCCCACCTTCTTTTCCGGTAACCTCGGAAGCCTGAGCCGCGTTCTCTCCAGCGTCGTCGAGGTGGGGATCACGGAAGAGGACCGTGGCAGTGCAACAGTTCAAACAGTGAAGTATCAGATCGGGAAGTGACGACAGACGCAGCAAATGAAACCTCAGATGAAAACTATGGTGGGCGCGGCAGGACTCGAACCTGTGACCTCCTGCGTGTGAAGCAGAATCATCGATTCCAAGATGTCCATCGTCTTTCGCCAACTCCTAACATTTATAACAATCTGGGGAATCTGCTCCTCGCTCGACAGCAACCCACGGCACCGTCAACAGATAGGGTTCGGACACAGTTTTGGCACAGCAGGAAAGCAGGGGCGCGTGTGTCATTTTAAGCAAATCATGGCCGAATCGGCCACAGTTATGGGTTAAATCACCCCGCTTGCGGCGTGCCGGCGTCTTAAGGCGCCGAGATCTTCAACGCCCATAAATAGCAACCGGAACGTTCCCGGCTTAGCCTTGCGCGGCGGATTTGGCAGCTTCGAAGGGGCCGCTCCAGGCGAAACAAAATCCGATGTGTCCACGAAGAGGTTATGCGTCTTCGGATCGAGCGCCATCGTTTTGGCGCCGAGGTGCCGTTGGGCTTTCACCATGATCACGTCGCCGATCGCCCCTTCTCGAATCTTCCCCACCGCCTCACCCAATTGTTTGGCATACGCACGGAGTGCTGGTGACGCTTTGGGATGTCCACGACCAAAGCACTTGCGATAGTGGTGCGATGGAAGCTCGACTTAATTTACATATACCAGCGCGTTAGGAGCGCCAAGCAACCCGCCTACAATCGGAATCCGCTCACTCTTCCCTGTGACAAGGTCGAGTTTGAAGAGACCCGCCAGCGAGAATGGAGCCGCGGCAGTTGCGTACCACGCTTCCCGCTCCGAAGCGACAGCCACAGCGGTCACGCGCGACAACTCCGGACTTCGATAGACGGTCTTCTGCACGCCGCGCCGGTCAATGCGTACGATACTTCCATTTCCGCCGTTGGCGGCCCATTCGCGGTTCCCGGCAATCAAATCCCCTCGCGGAGTCATCGCAAGCGCCACGGGACTATCGAGAAGACCATAGCGAGCCGCCACGCTGAGTTTGCGGGTGTTTGGGTTGAGGCGGACGATTTCGGCCGGTCCGCCTTCCCCCGACCAGAAGAGCGAAAGGTAATAGTCGCCAGCAGCCGAGTAAACAATCTTGCCCGGCTCGGTGAGTGTCTCCGTACGCCCGAGCAGAGTCTGCCGGCCGGTTACCAGGTCGACGCCGATCAGCCGCGCGATTTGGCCATCGGCGTCGGCCAGGATGAGACGCTTATCGCGATACGCGATCGCGACCGGCCGCTGCAGGAGGCCCCCGCAGGTGATTGGCTTCTCGAGCCAGCGGCCGTCACGCGCATCGTACCGCAAGCGCACGATTGTCCCGGAGCCGGTGCGACTCCGGCCGGCCACGTAGAGTTCCGTGCGGGAGCCGGAAGCCACATCGACCATGTCGGAGAGATACCTGCCCGTTGACAGAACGCTCATTTCGTGCGAGCCCGGCGAAAACACCAGAAGCGCACCCGGCACACCGCCGGAGCTTCGATTGCCGATCAGCAGATCCCCGGCCTGCAACGCCATGAGAGAATTTCCTTCACTGAATTGCTCATCCATCGACGGACAGGACGGGCCGGCCCGATCCTCCTGCCTGGTGGAAGCCGGTGCCTCGATCGTTATCCTTCTCAGCTCTTCGGTAGCCTGTCCGCGAAGTCTATCCGACTCGTTGAGCTTGCCTTCCATGGCGGAAATCAGGGCGCTGCGCCGCAGGGCAACTGCCAGTTCTCCGCGCTCCTGGGAGTCTTCGGGATCGCGCGAGACGATCAGCTTCGCCAGGCCGGCGGCCCTGGCGAATTCACTTTCGGCGCTGCGCCGGGAGAACTGGAGGTTGGCCAACCCCAGGGAGAGATGGGCATCGATAGCCGCGTGCCAAATGCGGATGTTCCGAGTGTTCGCAGGCAGCAATCCATCGAGCGATTCAACGGCCTGGCTATACGTGGCTGCCTGTTCTTCAGGCGGTTCCATGCCGCCGCGCACAAGCAGGTTAAGCGCCGCATCGAGCGGCGGCTTCAAATCCTTCTCCCGCGGCAATAACGCGAGGCCCTCCCGATAGCGGGTCCGGGCCTCCTCGGCGCCGCCCATCAGTTGGAAGACCAGCCCGATCCGGCCATAGGCAAGAGCTGCGGTTTTGGGGAACTCGGCGATCTTCGGCAAGATCTCGCTGAGAGCCCGCCGATACCATTCCGCGGCCTCCGCCGGGTCCCGATGCAGCGCAGGATGGCTGTAGGTATCGCCTAGCCCGAGGCACGCTCTGGCCCGAATGTCGATGCACCGCGCATCCGTGCTGCCCAGCACCAGGTCGAAAGCGCGGTGGTAATAGGTGCGCGCTTCATCCACATGCCCCAGACTGACGTAGTACGGGTTTCCGCGCAGATCGGCGGCCTTCAGGAGAGCGTCCGCCAGATCGGGGATCATCTTGGGTTCCCTTGCCGCATTGGGCCACGCGCTCCCGATCCTCAGCAAGAAGTTCTCGAACAGCATGCCGCGTTCACGCGCAGAACCGGGAACGTCCTGGGGCAAAGGGAGGAGCGATCCGACCATGCCTCGCAACTCGTCCCGAAGCAGCGTTTCGCGAGCGCGCTCAAAGTGCCACGCGTACAAGAGGCCAGTGGTCAATGCGATGAAACAACAAACGGCCAGGAGTTCCGCCAGCGATCTTCGGTGGCGCCGCAACAGCTTGCTTACCCGGTGGGACCAGTTGGAGCGCCGGGACTGAACAACTTCGCCGGCTAAGTACCGATTCAGGTCGGCAATAAGATCGCCCATCGACAGGTATCGCTTCGCGGGATCATGAGCCAACGCCTTCAATACGATGCTGTCAAGGTCACCGCGAAGCTGCCGCGCAAAGATGGCATCCTCCCGGCTGGATGTTCCGCTCAAGCGCGCCTGGCTCGGAAGCGGCGGGTCCTGTTCGGCGATTCGCGCGCCGATTTGCGTCCAGGGAAAATCCGAATTGTCGCAGGGCAAACTGCCCGTCAACGATTCATAGAGAACCACGCCCAATGAATAAATGTCGGTTGACTCGGTCAACGGACTCCCCGCCAGTTGCTCGGGGCTGGCGTAATTGGGAGTAAGAGGACGGATGCCGCGGGTAGTTTGCCCGCCTCGCGTGCGGTGGCCCGGCTCAATGAGGCGTGCAACGCCAAAATCCAGAATTCGCGGCGACCCGGTGGTATCCACAAGGATGTTACTCGGTTTCAAATCACAGTGAACCACGAGGTTGCTATGTATATACTGGACCGCCCGGCAACAGTCGAGCACCAGTCTGATAATCTCAGGCGGCGCAAGCTTCTGTTCGACGCAATACTGGTGGATGGGCGCGCCGTCAATGTAGTCCATCACCAGATACGGCCACCCGGATTCCGTCACGCCCTTGTCGATGATTCGCGCAATGTTGGGGTGGTCGAAGGCCGCCAGGATCTCGCATTCGCGCTCAAACCTTTCGTGCTGGCCGGCGAAGAAAGCCGAATGGATTACCTTAATGGCAAAGCGCCGCGGGCTCTGCAGCCCGACGTGTTCGGCAAGGTATACAAGACTGGTCCCGCCCTGCCCGAGACGCCTCAGGACGCGATACCGGTCCACGATGTCGCCGGGCATCAGGGGTTCGGCAGGCCGTAGCCTCCCAACCACCCGTTCGGCCGCACTTACGTCCAGAGGCGAGGAATCATCCGCTGCCGCAGCGAGCATTTTGAGGACCTGCGTGCGCAACTCCGGTTCGCCGCCGCATTCACGATCGATTAGTAAGATCCGTTCTTCGTGGATAAGTTCGAGGGCGTCGCTGAAAATCCGCTTGCACTGGTGCCAGTCCCGCGGGTTCATTCGTGCAGCTGCAATTCGGTCCGGAACCACACCCGCGCGACTGTCCAGTCGCGCCGCGCCTGATCATAGGAAATCTGCAAGACCGCCGCCGCCTCCTCGGTGGTGAGACCGCCGAAATAACGCAACTCGACGAACCTTGCCAGGCGGCTATCCCACGAAGCAAGCTTGACGAGGAGTTCGTCGACCGCAATGACGTCCTCGATCCGGTGGGCCTGAAACTCGGGATCGGGAATCGAATCCAGCATTAAGGACTGCATCGGGCGTCCGCGCTTCCGCGCCGAGCGGCGCCGCGCATGATCCACCAGGATGCGGCGCATACTCTGGCAGGCAACGGCCAGGAAGTGATTCTTGTCGGCCCAGCGCGCGCCCTCCTGGTGGCAAAGCTTGAGGTAGACCTCGTGGATTAGCGCGGTCGGCTGCAAGGTGCCGCTGCTTTCGCGCCGCATGATGCGGGCGGCGAGCCGGCGGAGCTCCGAATACAACTCGGTAATCATCTCCTGCGAATCCAGCGGGAACTCTTCCGCAACTTGGGGGGAATCGGAGGGAATCGCCAAATCGGACATGAAAGTCCATTATATCACTTTAATCTAAGAAACTAACATTTACTAACAAGAATACACTTGACGAATTACCTCCGATAAGTAACTAGGTTATAGAGAAGGCGACTTCGGAGCCTAAGTAGCCAAATTGAAAACCGTGGAAAAACCGGTAAGTACGGTTTTTCCACGGCCGGCGACGCCAATCCGCTACTGGAGCTCGCTGACGCTGCCGTCTACGAATATAATTTTAAGGTCTTTATACTCGTAAAGCTTTTTCAAGCCGCCCAGGAACGAGATGTTCGACGGCTGTCCCAGGATCGCGACGACTTCGCTCTCGGATTGGCCCACGGCGATGCTTGCCCCAGACCCGGGTGTGCCCGGCGATGCGGCGATGCCCGGGTTCGAGGCAGGCCGGCGCCTGGGTGCGGCTACCGCCGGGGGCGGCGGGGCGACAGCATCGGCAGCCGATACCTGCACCTCGCTTACCTCACCGTCGGTGAAGATCACCTTCCCGGATGGGTACTCATACAGCTTCTTCACGCCTCCCAGGAAGGATACGTTTAGCGGCTGTCCCAGGATTGCGACCACGTCGCTTTCCGGCTGGCCGGTCCGTATGGTAGCCAGCAATCCGCTGTTCCGGGATGGCAGCGGCGCGGCCGGCCCAGGTTCCGGGAGGACTTCAGCGTCGTCCGGAATATTGGAGCCGGCCATAACTTCCCGCTCGATTTGGTCGGCCTGGTCCAACTCTTCCTCGATCACTTGGGCGACGTCCGGGTCGGGCTGCATGTTTGCCGCATAAGCGGTGAGTACGGGTTCGCCGGCCGCCTCAGCGGGAAGCATCGGCAGATTGTCGGTTCCTTGAGCCGAGCGCAGCGTTTCCAGGCCCTTCTCCACCGTCTCGCGCATGGTGTTGTGCATCTCGACCAGGTCGGTCAGCGGAACCGATACCGTGCTGCCCACCGGGCAATTCGAGCCCTTGCTGGCCAGGACCCGGAGGGTAGGGTCGTTTCCCTTCCGCGGCAGGCCGCCATTCAGTTGGATGGCGTCGCCATCCCCGATCACGCACGTTTCGCCGGTAGCGGTGTTCTCCACTTCGAGCATGTCCGAGGCAAGAAACAAGTGTGAGCCTTTGTCGTTGAACGAAGGCGGCAATTTGTCATTGCCGGGCCGCGGTACCCGCGCCTGGGCCTCCGCCTGGGCCTCTGCCTGGGCCTCCGCCAGTTGCTGTCTCACTTCCGCCTCAATCAACTGCTTGACTTCGTCCGACATGGGCGCCGAAGCCCCGACGGATTCGCTGGCCGGCTCGGACTCCTGGGCTGCGTCCCGTGCCTCGCCCCTGGCTTGAAACGCCGCCTGCAGGGTGCTGCCAATCAGATAATCCGTCAGCCAGAACGACGGCCTGGAGTAGCTACCCCATGGCCTGAAATACGAGCCGTAGTAGCCATACCACGGATCGCCTCCCCAGCCCCACGGATAGGCCACCGGCCCGGCCCACGATTCGCCCGCCCAACCATAAAAAGCAACCGGGTAATAGTGGGCCGGTGCATAAAAACTAAGGGCCATACCGTGGTACATAACCGGTCGGTAGGCTCTGACGTAGGCCACCCGGTTCACGTAGTACGTCCGCTGAACGTAGTTCCGCCTGCCGACGGCGAATGGGCGCTGGACATAACCACGTCCGCCGCTGCGAGCCATAACCACCGTGTTCCCGTGTCTTTGCACAACCACCGTGCGCGGTCCCCCAGCGGGCCTGCGGATGACTGTGTTCGGCCTTTGAATCTGGCTGACCCGTCCGTTCTGGATACGCGCGACCGTCTTGCCGTCAGGCGCGCGATAAGTGTGCGGGCCGTTTGTCCCCCTCTCCATATGGCCGCCGCCGTGTGTTTGGATACGGCTCCCGCTCGAAGCGGATGCCGGCGGCTGGCCATGCCGCCCGCTCGGAGTGTCGGCTCCGGGCCTGCCGGGCTGCCCAGCCTGGCGCGGGTTGTTGGGCGCGTTCTGACGCGGGCTGTTCGGCGTCGATGGCCGTGTGTTAACGGGCCCCGCCTGGCGCGGGTTGTTGGGCGCGTTCTGACGCGGGCTGTTGGGTATCGATGGCCGTGAGTTACCGGACCCAGCCTGGCGCGGGTTGTTGGGTGTGGTCTGACGCGGGTTGCCGGGCGCCGCCGCCCTGGGGCTGGCCGGCGCGGTCCGGCGGGGAGTCTGCGCCGGGGCCGGCTGACGCGGCGACGGGGCTGACACACGCGGAGCCGGCGCCGACGGGGCTGACACACGCGGAGCCGATTCATGCGGGGCCGACGGGGCCGACACACGCGGAGCCGGGGCCGATTCATGCGGGGCCGCCGGGGCCGACACACGCGGAGCAGGCGCCGCCGGGGCTGACACGCGCGGAGCAGGCACGGTCGGTTTGATTTGGGCGAGCAGGGTGGTCCCAGCCGCGAGGACGATCAGGCCGGCGTGCAGCCAACCGGCGAAAACAGGTGTTCGACGCATTGCATTACCCTCCATTACACCTTCGGAAAGGCGCTAATTGCGAGATTCCGGTTATTTTACCTTAAGATCCTTTTCCAGGAGTGGGCGCCGCACCGGTCTATTTCCCTTGCTGGGCCCATACTCCCAATAAGCGTATTGGCCATCGAAGTTGCGCAAAAAAAATAAAGTAACAATCGCGGAGAATGTTGCGCAACACCGCTTGAATAACGCGCGTATAAGCGTGACAGGTGAGCTGTTGAGTTCCACCTGGTAAAAAAGGAGGCTAAATGCCGAATATCGTTATTCGTCACCTGAGCGGGACGAAAGCCAATCAGGTGGAAGAGATTTCCCTTCAGGGTTTCCACGAAGTTCTGATCGGGAGAGAAGCCAACGCCCACGTTCGGTTTGACGCGGACCGGGAAGACCTGGTCAGCCGCAATCACGCCCGCATCGTTCGCGATCCTGCGGATCCCACCGGGTTCCTGCTAACGGACCTGGACAGCCGGAATGGGACGTTCATCAACCGCCAGCGCATCTATGGCGCTTCCCGCCTGCAGCATGGCGATCGGGTACAACTGGGACCATCGGGTCCGGAATTCAGCTTTGAGCTGGATCCCGCTCCCGCCGCGCGCCCAACGCGAATGGCGGATGCCGCAGCGGCGCCGGCCACGCGCGAGGCCCTCGTGGGATCCTCGGTGAGCGGAACCGCCATGCCTCCGGGCATGGCCGACATGCGCCAGGGCTCCGACGGTCCCCGTCCGGTAGGCCGCGCGACGGTCGAACGCCTGGTCGGCGAAGTGGCTCACCAGATGAAAGGCGAAAACCGCAAGACCGCGTGGACCGTTGTCCTTGGCATTCTCGTGGTGCTGGTTGCGGGGTACGCCTATTTCGACTCGATTTGGAAGGTGCAAGCCAAAAATGCCGAAGCCACCAGGAAGGAGCAGGTTAGGATCCTTGCCTTAAATGAGGCGGAATTGAACAAAGCCCAAGCCGACCAGAAGCAAGCGACTCAAGACTTGGCAGACTCCATCAAGCGGGGCAACAGTAAGGAGATCGGTATTTACAAGGCGAGGGCCGCGAACGCGGAGGAGCGGCTTGCTGCGGCCGAGAAGGCGAAGGAAAAGGCGAAGAAGGACGCAGAGGTTATTCTGGCCAACAACAAGGTGCCAGTCCCTACACTGGCCCCAAATGGGGATGCTCCTCCCGCCCTTAAGGAGATGCCACCCGAAGAGATCCATGCGGCCAACCTGAAATCCGTCATCCTGATCGAGGCCACCTGGAAGATCACCGACACCGGCACCGGCGCACAAATCTACCTATATCATCACCGCAACGATCTGGGGGCCTGCACGCAGGCCGCGAAGACCGAGTTCCTGCCGATGTTCATCGACGACGGCGGCACCCTGAGCCCGGTTCTTTCCACCCTGCCCAATGAGGGCAACAATACTCCGATCGTGGGGACGCACTCCGGCAGCGGATTCATCGTCGGCAGCGAAGGCTACTTCCTTACCAACCGCCACGTGATGGCGCCTTGGCGGGCTACCTGGAATCTGGCCGATTTTACCAGGAAATCCGTGGGGCTCAAGATGAAGAACAACAGCATCGTGGGCTGTATCCCGGCTTCCGAGTTCCCGAACGCGTGGGTTCCTTCGGAGGGATCCAAGATGGTTGTGGACAAAATCGAAAGCGTCATGAATACCGCTTCCGGCGTGAGCACCAAGAGCACTTACAGCGACCGGCTGAAGTACAACCCTCTCCAGACCAGCGTTCAGGGAGAAGCCATATTCAACGTGACGTTCTCCAAGACTACGCAGAGGTATCGCGCCACCAGCGTCACCGTGTCCGAAAAGCACGACGTCGCATTGGGTAAGGTGGACACCCCGAGCGGCGCCCAGAAGGTCACCATGTTCACGGATTCGGATGCCATACGGCCCGGACAACCGGTCGTCGTGATGGGCTATCCGGCCATCTCGCCCGATGCCTTCGGCGTCGAGGTTTCGCGCGATATATTCACCAACCGCGCGCATCTGTCGGCCATCGCGGACCCAACCTTGACCACCGGCCCGGTCAGCAAAGTGATTGCCTCCGGCAACTCCATCAAAGGGGTGGACGGCTACATCAGCAGCGGAGAGGTCTACCAGTTGGGCATCAACACCACCGGCGCAGGCAACAGCGGCGGCCCGGTATTCGATTCCAAAGGCCGGGTGATCGCCATCTTCTACGCCGGGGGCACCCGGGGCGGCGCCAGCGTAACGTTTGCCGTACCCGTGAAGTTCGGCAAGGAGTTAATCGATAACCCGTCTGTAATGAGATAGATACTCTTATGCCCGCCCTCCCCCTCAACACCGTAATCGGTAAGTACCGGATCGAAAAGCGCATCGGTGCGGGCGGCATGGGGGAGGTGTATCGGGCCACCAATCTGCAAACCAAAATGCCAGTGGCGGTGAAGGCTCTCACGAATGCGGGGGAGTCCGACACCGCCCTGGCGCGTTTTAGAAACGAAGCCGTAATTCAATACAACCTGCGCCACCCCAGCGTAGCCGAGCTTTACGAGTATTTTGAATACCAGGGGAAGCCGTGCATCGCGATGGAGTTCGTGGAGGGACGCACCCTCGACGAATGGATCCGGGAAACCGGGGCACTGGACCCCGGCCAGGCCCTCGATATCCTGGCCGACATCTGCGATGCGGTCTCTTACATGCATTCGAAGGGCACGATTCACCGGGATATCAAGTCCGAGAACATCCGGGTCAACGCGCAGGGCAAAGTCAAATTGCTCGATTTCGGCATTTCCGTCTCCCGGAACACGCCGAGTTTTACCAAGGCAGGTTGTGCCATCGGCACGCCGGAGAAGATGGCCCCGGAACAGCACCAGGGATTGAGGGGCGACGCCAGAAGCGACGTGTGGGCCTTGGGCGTGCTCCTCTATGAGATGGTGACGGGCGCGCCGCCCTTCGCCAATAGCAATCCGGCGGGCCTGCGGGAAGATGTCCTGGCAGTACGCTACTTTCCGGCCGCCAAACGTAATCCGGGAGTGCCGAAACCCATCGTCCGTATGATCTCCACCTGTCTCCGGGTCAAGCCCGAAGAACGCTACGCCTCGAGCGGAGTAATGCTGCGCGAGGTGCGGCAACTCCGCCGCCGGTTAGCAAGGAAGCCTTGGCAGCGGGCTTGGCTTGCGAATCCGGCCATCGTCGCGGTCGGGCTTACGCTGCTCGTGTTGCTGCTTCTGATTATCTTCGCTATCGGCCCGGCTCCCGAGGTCAAGACCGTGACGGGGGCGGACGTACCCAACCCCCCGGCTGCCGCTCCGGCGCCGCCTGGCGTGGGGCCGGCCGGAGCGCCCGCTCTCTCCAATCCCATTCCGGCCCGGATCACCGGGGAATCGCGGCGCCTTCGCGCCAATTCCGCAATCAATACTACACCGGCGCCCGTTACGCCGGCGCCTCCCCCGGTTGAGCCGGGCGCTGCCGCGAAGTCCGAACCGAGCGCCGCGGACCAGAAAACCGTCCGGGTGGCAACCTACGACGGGCCGGCCGAAGTAACCACCAAGGAAGGCCAGGTCCTCGGGTCGACCCCTTATCCCCTCACTGGTCCCCTCGGAAAGAGCTATGAATTGTGGCTCCGCCGTCCAGGGTTTCAGCCACGCAAAGTGGACGTGGAGATCAACATCAATAAGAACGAATACCTTTTCGGGCTGGAAAAGCAATGAAGGTCCCGATATCGGAAAGAAGGAGTAACAGGGCCATGTCAGTCTGGCAGAGATTCGTCGGTTTAATCCAACCCAACGTCAAGCAAGAACCCATGTCGAACCTCGAGGAAACCAAGGAACAGTTGTGGGCTACTGGCGAGTTTCCGCTGCCGCGAAACGGTGAGGAGCCAACGGCGGGAAGTTTGGATCTCGAGATCTGCCTGCAAACGGACCTCGGCATGGTGCGCCGCAACAACGAAGACAGGGGTATCTACAAGCGCCCGAGCGACCCGGAGGTCGCCGCCGCCAAGGGGACTCTCATCATAGTAGCCGACGGGATGGGAGGCGCTTCGGCGGGCGAGGTCGCCTCGGAAATGGCCGTGAAGATCATTCCCGAAGCCTACTACAGTTCCCCAAAGGCTCCCGCGCTGGCGCTGAAAGAAGCCGTGGAATCCGCCAGCGGCGAAATCCACCGAACCGCTCAAACCGACCCCGAATTGCGCGGAATGGGCACCACGTGCGTGGCCATGGCGGTACTGCTGCCCGAGGTCTTCGTGGCCTATGTGGGGGACAGCCGCCTTTACCTGCTGCGCGACGACAGCTTCTACCAACTCACGGAGGATCATACTGTCGTGAATGAAATGGTGCGCAAGGGCATCATCACGCGCGACCAGGCCCGGCACCACGAAGAACGAAACGTTCTTTCCATGTCCATGGGCGGGCGTCCGGAGATCACCGCTTCCTATTGGGAGAAACCGATGCTCGTGCGAGCCGGCGACCGGCTGTTGGTCTGCTCCGACGGACTCCACGATCTGGTCGGCGACCTGGAAATGCAGGCTATTATTACGGACTCGCCGGCGCATCGGGCCGTGCAGAATCTGATCGAAGCCGCCAAGCGCAACGGCGGGCACGATAACATCACCGCCGCACTGGTTCACGTCTACATCCCGAAAATCCAATCGGAAACGGATTTCAAGGCTACCCGTGAGCTCTTGATCTCATCGGAATGACACGCATCGTCAAAAACTACGAGATCCACCATGTCCTGGGCGAAGGGGGCATGGGAACCGTATTCTACGCTATTGAGACCCAGTTGCGCTGCGAGAGGGCGCTCAAGTGCCTGCGTCAGGAAGTGGCCAATAAGCCGGGCGTGGCCGATCGGTTTCGTAATGAAGCCCAGGCCCAGTCTCAACTCAACCACCAGAATATCGCTCACCTCTACGAGTACTTTCAGTTCGGGCCGGAGCACTACATGGCCATCGAGTACGTCAATGGCTCCACGCTCGCAAAAATTCTCTGCGATAGGGGGCGCCTGCCCTGGGAGGAGGCCGGCGCCTACGCCATGCAGGCATTGCGGGGATTGGAACACGCCCACAAACGAGGCATCGTTCACCGCGACATCAAGCCCGCCAACCTGATGATCAATCAAGAAAATCAGGTAAAGGTCACCGATTTCGGGATCGCGCGCGTGGCCGGCTCCAGCCGCTCCACGCGCGATGGCATGGTCATCGGCACTTACGAGTACATCTCGCCCGAGGCCGCCCAGGGAATGCCGACCACGGCGCAATCCGACCTGTATTCGCTGGGCGTGGTCCTATTCGAGTTGATCACCGGCCGGCTGCCCTTCGAGAGCCAGAGAGAGTCCGAGTTGTTGCGGATGCATATCCAGGCCCCTCGCCCGTCCGTGCGGACCACCGTCAAAGACGTGCCGGCAGCCATTGACGACATCATACAGCGCGCCATGGACCGGAAGCCGTCGAAAAGGTTCCACTCGGCCGCCGAGATGGCCGATGCGCTGGAGCGATGTGTGGAGCCGGGTCCGCGGCGAACCCCGCCTGGCGGCATCAGGAAGTGGCTCTCGATAGGGGGAGAGACGGCGCGTGACAAGACCCCGCCGGCCCCAGCCCTGGCGGTGCATCGGCGTACGGACATCTCCTCCACCTGCCACAGGGTGGAAGACTTGCTCGAGCAGCATCTTTGGAACGAAGCGGGCTCCGTGCTGGATGCAGGCTTGCGGGGCCACCCGGACGAGCCTGAACTGGTCGATCTCCGCAACCGCGTACAGCGTCAACGCCAACAATACGAACAGGCCGCAGCCCGGCAAGCCGAACACGTGCGCGATCTCCTGAATCGTGGTTTTGCCGAAGATGCGCTGAAGGTCGCGGATAACGCCCTGGCAATGTATTCCCGCGCCGGCTCATTGCTCGATCTCCAGCGGGAGTGCCGCCAGCGGGTCGATGTTGCCAAGACCAAAGCCGGGGAACTGGCCCAAGTTCAGGAAAGCGTCGACAAACTGATTGCTGCCGGCCAATTCCAAGCTGCCGAAAACTATGTCCTGGAACTGCACGAAGACTATCAGAACCAGAACGAGCTGAATAAGTTGCTGGCGCGCATTCTCCAGGCCAAAAGGGATGCCGAGAAGCAAGCCGCAGTGAGCCAGTACATGAGCCAGGCCGAACAGACGGCTGACGCCGGAGAGTGGGAGCAGGCACTGACAATCCTGGACGGGGCGTTAAGCCGTTTCCCCGGGGAACTCAAGCTCCAGAACCTGAAGCGGGCGTTGAACGACCGCTGGCAGGCCGAGCTGAGGCGCCGGGCGGTGGAAGCGGTAATCGCCGAAGCTCGCAGTCTGGAGCTTTCCGGTTCTAAGCGTGCGGCAAGAGACCGGCTTGCAAGGGACCTCGACAACCTGGATCGGGACGCCGCCCTGCTCAGAGAACTGGCGCGGATCGACGAGGCATTGGAGGCCGCCCGCCGGGAAGCCAGCATCGAAACCGCCTTCTCGGCCGCGGCTGGCTTGCAGCGGGAGCGGAAATGGCAGAATGCCATCGAACTGCTCGATCGGACGACGGCCAGTGAGGGCGGCGATGCACGGCTTGAAGAACTCCGAGCTACCCTCGCCGCGGAATTACACGGGCATCAGGCCCTCGTTTCGCGAGCCGCCGCCGACGCTCGCCAGTACATCCAGGACGATCAATGGGAAGATGCCGTCCTCCGGTTGTCTACCGCCCTCCGCGAACTGCCCGGCGAACGATTCCTGACGGACTTGATGCAAGAGGCACAGCGCGGCCTGGCGCAGAAGCGCCGCGCCGAAACCATCGCCCGCATCAAGTTGGAAGCCGAGCGATGCGCCGGGGCGCTCGACTACCCAGAGGCGCTGCGCTTGCTCCTCGACGCCGTATCCCAATACCCGGAGGACGAGATCCTGAGCGCCGCTCTTAGCCAGACGATATTCGAGCGCGATTCCTATCTCACGCGGGAAAGGGTGAAAGCGGCGCTGAAGAGTTCCTACGCGTTGCGTGAGGAGGGCCGTTATGAGGCGGCCGTCGAGGTTCTCCAGGGGGCCCTGCTGTCGGCGCCCGGCGACAACGAATTGCAGAGCGCCTTATCGGAACTGGAGCGGGCATGGCGCGAGTTTCGCCTGCGCCAAACGATCCAAGAGGTCTCCGCCGCGGTTCAAACCAGTCTGGACTCGGAAAACTATCAACCTGCCTTTGACCGGCTGGCGCAAGGGCTCGCCGAATGGCCGGGCGAACCGGGGTTGCTCGAACTCGAACGCCGCGCGCGCGCCGCTCAGCGGCAGACCGCCGTTCACCAGGCCCTCTCCGGCGCCAGGGAGCAGGGGAAAATCCTGGAAGAAGCCCTGCGCTGGGGCGACTTAGCGCGATTGTTTGAGCGAACCCTGTCGGAGTTCCCCGAGACAGCCTCCGAACTTGGCGGCAGAATCTCTGCGGCGCGGGCGCGGGAGGCGGATGCGCGGCGCAAGGCGCGGATTGCCGAACTGGAACATAGCGTCACAGAATGGATCGAATCCGGTTTGCTCGAAGAAGGCGACGAGGAACTGCGGGTGGCGGAAAGGGAATTCGCGGGCGAACCCGTTTTTACCAGGTTGCGGGAAGCGCTCACGGAAGAGCGCCGGCGGTTGGCGCGCGAGGCCGCGATCAAAAACGCCTTGGATTCGGCCCGCCGTTTCCTGGAGCGCCAGTCTTTCGACGAAGCGGTAGGCGTTCTGCGAGCCACCGAACGCGAGTTTGGGTCCGACGCAGCCCTCAGTGATTTGTCGATCTTCGCCGAAGCTGCCAAGAGGACGCACCTGGCCGCTATCCAGTCGGCGCTTGCCGTGATCCAAGCCCTCTTTGACGAGCGCGATTGGGATCGCGCGATTTCGGTCGCCGGGTCGAACACCGAACAGTTCCCGGACGAGCCTCGATTCCGCGCGCTTCTGATCGATGCGCGCCAGAACCGCGAATCGGAAAAGCGGCGCAACGAGATCGACCGCCGGATCTTGCAGATTGATGCGCTGCTTGGCGAAGACGCCTTCGATGACGTGGAAGTCCTTATCCGCAACGGCCTCCGGGACTATCCGGGCGAAGCTGCCTTTACGGAGCGGAGTCGGCGGCTGCAGGAGGAACGGCAGGCGCATGCGCAAAAAGCCGCGTTTCGCGAAACAGGCCTCGAAGTGCAACGACTCCGCCAGGAGCGGCAGTGGGAGCGGGCCCGGCAACTGGTGATGCCGTACCGGGACGTCGCCAGGACCCAAACATCCGCCGGGACACTGCTGGCGGAACTATCGGCCGAAGAAGCGCAATACCGCACACGGGTCCGCGAACTGGAGGAGCGGGCGCGCACTCTGACTGCAGCCAAACAGCACGAAGAGGCTCTGGCGCTGCTGGAGCAGGCTGCCGGCGAGTTTCCCGAGGTTGGCGCATTCGCGCACCTTCTGGAAGAGGTGCGCGCGGGCTCGGCCGCCGAGAAGAAGGCTGGGCGGTTGGCCTCGGCCGAGCGCACCATCCGGTCTCTGCTGGCCATGAGGCGGTACGAGGAAGCTCTCGCGGTAGCCGACGCGGCGCTAGGCGCCTACCCGGGTGAGAAAGCGCTCCTGGACTTGCGGGCACTGATCGTAGCCGGCATTGAGGAGAAGGCGGCGGTCGCCGGCGTGGCCGGAATGGTGAGGCGGCTGATCGCGGCTGGGGAAGGCGCCGAAGCCGACCGCGTATTGGTGGATGGGTTTCGGCGATATCCGGATCAGGCGGAACTGGCCGGCCTGCGCGCGGCAGTGGATGCGGTGCGAAGAGCGGAGTGGGACCGCAAGTCGCGGGAAGCCGGGCTGAAGCGAGCCATGGCGGGCGTCGAGAAGCTCCTGGGAAAGGGGAAACTGGCGGAGGCCGGAGCTGCGCTCGAAGCCCTGGAGAAGGAGTACGGCGAAGGATCGGCTCCGGGCGCGGCACTGCGCATCAGCTCGGCCGTGGCGGAGCGGGAGCGCGAAACGGAGCGGCGGCGCCTCGCGGAGGAACAACGGCAACGCGAAGCGGACCGGCAGAGTCTGGCCGCGGAGGAGCGGCAGCGCGAGGCGGAACGCCAACGTCTGGCCGCGGAGGAGCAGCGCCGGCGGCAGGAGGAAGAACGGCGGGCCGCGGCCCTGGAGGCGGCCTTCCGCCAATCGGCCGGCGAGGTGGGCCGGTTGTGCCACGAGCGGCAGTGGGGCAGTGCCCGGCAATTACTTGCGCCGTACCTGGAAGACGCCGGAACCCAACCGCGCGCTCTGGTAGAGCTGGCCGAACTGGCAAAACAGGAAGCGCTATACCGCGCCCGAATCCGCGAACTTGAGGAACAAGCGCTTATTCTGATCGGCGCCAATCGGTACCAGGAAGCTTTGGCGATGCTGGAGCCGTCCGCTCGCGAGTTTCCTGAGGTAACGGCATTGCTTCGGCTTCGGGGCGAAGCACGTGAGGGTTTGGCGGCGGAAGTGAAGGCTCAGCGTCTGAGGGCAGCGGAGCGCACCATTCACTCGCGGATGGTCGAACAACGGTACGATGACGCCCTGCTCGAAGCCGACGCGGCGCTGGGCGACTACCCGGGGGCGAAGGCGATGCTGGACCTGCGGGCGACGATCGTATCCGCCATTGAGGATGCGGCGGTTACCGGAGTGGCTGGAGTGGTGAAGCGGCTGATCGGGGAGGGGGAGGGCACCGAAGCGGACCGGATCCTGGTGGATGGGCTTCGAAGATATCCGGGCCGGGCGGAATTGTCCACCTTGCGCCCAGAAGTGGATACGGTGCGGAAAGCCTTCCGCCAACCCGTCGATGGGGCGGGCAGGCTGTGCCAGGAGCATCGGGAGACCCGGCTATCGATCAAGTACTCGGGGGAGCCGGCGCTTCGGGCCCTGCGGACGGCAGTCGCAGCCGGGATCCAGGAGAAGGCGGCGGTCGCCGGGGTGGCCGGAGAAGTGTTGCGTCTCCTCGCAGCGGGGGACGGGATCCAGGCCGACCGCGTATTGGTGGAGAGCCTGCGGCGATATCCGGGCCGTGCGGAACTTGCCAGCCTGCGCCCGGCGGTGGAGGCGTGGAAAACCGGGCCGAGCCGCAAGTCGCCGGAAGCAGGATTGAAACGGGCGATGGCGGGGATCGGGAAGTTGCTCGGGAAGGGAAAGAGTAAGATGCCGTGAGCGGGTGCAGCCATGGGGCCGAAGCAGTACGGCCATGCGGTGACATAAGTTGGTCTGGGTGATAAGATTTGCGGTCGCGGTGATGACTGTCTAAGGAACCTTGTGAACGAATCGTGCGTGTATCAGTTAGTTCGTAGAATCGGCTCGGGTCCGGGTGGCCCGGTGTACCTGGCAAGCGGTGCCGAAGGCGAGGTGGCCATCCGGCAGTTCCAGTCTGTTGGAGAGGTGAATAGCGACCTCTGGCGCCGCGATCGCGAAAGCTTTCTGGCAGCGGGCCGGCAGCAGATGACTTTGGCCGACCCCAGTATCGTTCCGGCACTGGAGGTGATCGACCGTCCGGAAGACGCCTCTGTCGTCATGGGATACGTGGATGCAGAGACCCTGCAAACCGCGTTGCGTAACCGGCGCTTCAGTCCCGATGAGATCAACACGCTGCTTCGCCGCGCCGCTCTGGCGCTGGACTTTGCCCACAGCCGCGGCGTGGTGCATGGAGACCTGAAGCCATCCAATATCTTTCTGCTGCCGAATCGGGAAATCATAGTAGGCGATTTTGCCATCTCCCCACGCGCACGTTTCGATCCGCACCAGTTTTTGCCCTTGAATCTGATGCACGGCTACCTGTCGCCCGAGCATTTCAATTTTCCGGTGGCGCTGGAGGCCCGCTCCGACCAGTATTCGCTGGCAGTCATCGCCTACGAGATGTATACCGGCCACATGCCGTTTGGCATTGCCCCGGATTATTTAACCGCGGTTCTGACCGAGGAGATGGCGCCCTCGCGTATCAACCCGAAGCTTCCGCCCAGTGTGGACGCGCCGCTGATGAGGGCGCTCAGCCGCAACCCCGCTCACCGCTTCAGTTCGTGCATGGAGTTCATCTCGGATCTGTCGGCGAAGGTGACCAAGGTGCCGGACATGCCTGCGGAAAAGCGCGGAATCCCGCTCCTGGTTTTCGGGCTGGCCGGCTTGCTGGTACTCATCGCCGGTTTCCTGATTTTTCGACCCGGCAAGAAGCTGCCGCCAGTAGTTGCTCAAGAAATCGTGCAACCGGCCCCTGTTACAGTAACTAACCCGGTTCTTCGTCCCAAAAACAAGCGGGACGCGGCCAAGGGCAA
>Ga0105856_1000547_pt1 | contig 19385 bp, 18 predicted proteins | sample OrgsoiDNA_201060_FD_89681 | JGI IMG/M metagenome (GOLD analysis project Ga0105856, IMG submission 89681) | Permafrost soil microbial communities from the Arctic, to analyse light accelerated degradation of dissolved organic matter (DOM) -... | ecosystem: Environmental > Terrestrial > Soil >...
AACCGTTGCAGTCGGTTTTGTCGGTCAGACTGAGCGGCGTCAGACCGCGCTCATTTTGCCGAAATTGCTCCAGCATCTGTAAAGTATCGGGTGTTTCCGGCGACAGCCGCACAATATCTACCAGCCCCTGCATCGACGTCAGCTCATTGCCGAGGTTATAGCAATAACCGCTCTGGGTCTGAATACCGTTGAGCACGAACACCTGCTGATTCTCCTGCGACAAGACTTTGCGGCCCTGCGGATAGTTAATGCAGCAGGTTTCGCAATCATCTTTTGCTTTATCTTCTGAACGCGCGGTAAAACAGCGGGCAGAGTAGGCCAGCGGCAGATGACCGTAAGAGAGTACTTCGACTTCGAACTTATCGCGGATGCCCAGCTCTTCGCACTGCTTCAGAAGATTCACCAGCCAGTCACGAGACAGCTCCACTGGCATACACCAGCGCGTCATTCCCTGCTTTTGCAGAATTTTCAGCGTCACGGCGTTATAACAGTTAAGCGCATGACCGACGACAAACGGCAGCTTGCGCTCAGCCGCCATATTCACGGCGCCAAAATCATTGGCCTCGATAAGAAACTCGCCGTTCTCGACGTAGCGCTTCAGCTCGTTGAGTTCTGATGGCGCCTGCAACAACGCGAGCGTGGAGAGCACCACCTGCTTGCCACTGGCCGCCAGCTGACGGGCGATCTCCATCCAGTCATTGACCTTCATCTCGCGCCGCTTGGTGCAGACGTTTTCCCCGAGATAAATCACGTCGGCACTGCTGCTGGCCGCGGCCTGATAAAAAGCGTCGACCTCTGCTTTCGGCCAGTAATAGAGAATGGCTCCTAAAGAATATTTCATCATTTTCCCTGTGATCACTGCCATTTACGATGGTACGCGCCTAGCGTAGTTTGCGTACCTTCCGACATGGAACCCAACTGGTGCATCCACTCTGCGTCCGTGGTAAAGCCCTGCGGATCGGCCTTACAGCGGTCGATAGCGGCGCGCCAGACGCGTGTAACCTGGCTGACATACGCTGGGCTGCGCTGACGCCCTTCGATTTTCACCGAGGCAATATTGGCGGCGAACAGTTCCGGTAACAGCTCCAGCGTATTCAGGCTGGTCGGCTCTTCTAGCGCATGATACTTCGCGCCATCGACCAGATAACGGCCTTTGCACAGCGTCGGGTAGCCGGCGTTTTCACCCTCCTCATAACGGTCAATCAGCACGTCATTAAGGCGAGACTCCATGCCCTGCGGCGTTTGCTGCCAGCGCACAAACTTCGCCGGAGAACAGGCGCCGACGGTATTTGGCGACTCACCGGTCAGATAAGAGGAGAGATAGCAGCGCCCTTCGGCCATGATGCACAGGCTGCCGAACGCAAAGACCTCGAGCGGCACGACGCTGCTGCGCGACAGCTGGCGCACCTGATGCATCGACAGCACGCGCGGCAGCACCACGCGGGCGACGTCAAAATTGCGCTGATAAAAACGGATGGCCTCATCATTGGTCGCTGAAGCCTGCACCGAGACGTGGCGTTCCACGTGCGGGTAGCGGGTGGCGGCGTAGTCGAGCATCGCGATATCGGCGAGGATCAGCGCATCGGCGCCGAGCTGTGCCGCCATATCCACGGCGCGCTCCCAGCGCTGGTAGCCGTCAGGGTGAGCAAACGTATTGATGGCAATGTGCAGCTTGCGGCGATGGCGGTGGACATAATTCGCCGCCTCCTGCAATTTCTTCTCAGTAAAGTTCAGACCGGCAAAGTGGCGGGCGTTAGTATCATCTTTTAAACCGATATAAACCGCATCGGCACCGTTATCAATCGCCGCTTTTAACGCAGGCAAATTGCCCGCCGGGCAAAGGAGCTCCATCGTCTGTTCCTGGCTTAAACCGGCAATAACCGCACCGGCAAGAATGAAAAGGGAAGTATCCGCTGATGTAAATCATTCATCAGGGAGCGTTTTACTGGTCGACCATTTTAATGAAGCTATGAATGCAATATTTTGATTTGAGGCAGTTTCTGCCGAGTTGACCGGGGTTTGCCTGCGTGGGAGGTTGTATGCGCTTTATTTCTGTTGCAGTATTTATTGATGCAGGCCGCTGAACTAAACGGACGATGTGGCAAAATAGGGCGCATATCTCGACCGAATCCGTTTTCGAAAAGTTACCGAAAGGAGCAGTGCCAGTGTTGCAAAAACTACGAGCACGTATGGTGCGTCAGGGGCCCTCCCTGCTGAGTGTGCCATTAAAATTCACGCCTTTTGTACTACAGCGTCAGGTTTTGCAGCAAGTGCTGAGCTGGCAGTTTCGTCAGGCACTGGCTGAAGGTGAACTCGATTTCCTCGAAGAGCGCTGGTTAAAAATCGAAGTCAGCGATCTCAACCTGAGTTGGCTGATGAGCGTCGCAGAGGGAAAACTGCACATTCGCGAACACGGCGAAGCGGACGTCAGCTTCAGCGGCAGCGCCAATGATCTGGTGCTGATCGCCGCCCGTAAACAAGACCCGGATACCTTATTCTTCCAGCGCCGTCTGCGTATTGAAGGCGACACGGAACTTGGCCTGTACGTAAAAAATCTCATGGACGCCATCGATCTGGACAGTATGCCGGTTCTGCTGAAAAGTGGCTTAATGCGTCTGGCGGACTTTATCGAAGCCGGTTTACAAGAGGACCGCGAGCCAGGTGCTCCGGTAGTGCAGACATGTTAATTCGTACCGAAATACCGATTGATGCCGCGGGCATTGATCGCCTGCTGCGCGACGCCTTTCCCGGCGGTGGCGAAGCGGATCTGATCAAAGAGTTACGCGAAGACGGCTTGCTCACGCTTGGCGTCGTCGCCACCGATGATGAAGGAAAAGTGGTCGGTTACGTGGCATTTTGCCCGGTAGATATCAAAGGCGAAGACCGCAACTGGGTTGGGCTGGCCCCGCTCGCCGTAGATGAATCCCTGCGCCGGCAAGGGCTGGGTGAAAAGCTGATTTACGAAGGGTTGGATTCACTCAATGAGTTTGGTTACGCCGCCGTTGTTGTCCTCGGTGACCCTGTGTATTACGGCCGTTTCGGCTTCAAACCCGCCGCCACGCATGACCTCCACTGCCGCTGGCCGGGCAGCGACGCCACTTTCCAGCTCTATACCCTGACCGACGACGCCCTGACTGACGCTCACGGTGAAGTGACTTTCCCGGCAGCATTCAATAGGTTCTGATTTAAGCTTCACTCATAAAATCTAAGCGGAGATCTCTCCGCTTTTTTGCCGCCTTCGTTGCCCCGCTTCGACCCCTCTTTTTATCCTTCTTACTAACTCATTGATATTAAAAGAGAGTGATTCTAGCCTGAAAAAAGGGTCTATCTACTAAAATCCTCGCCGGGCTTTAATAACCCTGGGAATAAGCGTATTTTTCAACAGTTCACTGCCGTACAGGCAGCTTAGAAATAGATGAATGGTTTAGCATATTCAAAGAGGCTGTTCACTGCCGTACAGGCAGCTTAGAAAACTTCTCAAATGCTGCCTTAGTGTCCATCAGTGTTCACTGCCGTACAGGCAGCTTAGAAACTAGACGCTGAGGTCGGGGATTATCAGGCCATGTTCACTGCCGTACAGGCAGCCCTCACCGCCTATGCAACATCCCCATCAACTCCACCGGTGAACGGCGCTGGGTGATGAGGTCACGCATCATTTTCATGTAAGGGGCGGTATAGTCGAAAAAGGCGTAATAGCTTTGGCACAGGTGGCTTTTCCCCTGACGGGTGCGGTGTTTCGGACAGTCGCCCTGACACAGTTTCAGTACCGGGCAGGTCTGGCAATCCATCGGCAACAGGCGCTGTTTATCTTCGCCGAAACGAAGGGCTACCGGGCTTGCGTTCAGTTCAGTGATGGATGTCTGATGCAGATTACCCAGTTTATATTCCGGATAAACATAGTGATCGCATTGGTAAATATCGCCGTTGGATTCCAGCGCAAAAGCGTGGCCGCAGGCGGCGCTGAAGCTGCACATCTGTGCCGGATAGCCGCTCCATACTCCAAGCGTTGAGTCAAATATCTGCACGAAGATCTGGCCAATATCTTCCCGCACCCAGATATCGAAAATGGTATTGAGAAAGTGTCCGAAGCCTTCGGCTGTTACCGATTCCGCCGTGATGACTCCGCGCGCATCCCGCTCAACCAGCGGAATAAATTGCACAAAAGGTGTACCGAGGGTTTTCAGGTAGCGGTAAACCTGTTCAGGCTGATGGCTGTTGAGCTGGCTGACCACCACCAGTAAATTGAATTCGATATGATGTGCTTTCAGCCGCTCGATGGCGGCGGCGACTAAATAATGCGTGGGGTTGCCGCTGCGTGTGACACGCTGAGGGTCATGTAAATTCGCCGGGCCATCGATGGAAATCCCGACCAGCCAGCCGTTTTCCTGTAAAAACTGACACCAAGCGTCATTGAGCAAAATGCCGTTGGTCTGGATACTGTTCTGAATACTTTTCCCTGCGGCATAACGCTGCTGAAGCGCCACCACGCGGTGGTAAAAGGGTAATCCGGCCAGCGTCGGCTCGCCGCCCTGCCAGGCGAACTCCACCACGTTGCCCGGTTGCGCGGCAATATGCTGGCGGATAAAAGCCTCGAGCGTGGCGTCGTCCATCTGCGGCTGCTGCGGTTTTTCCAGATAAAAACAGTAGCTGCAATCCAGATTACATCTGGAGCTGGTTGGCTTTGCCATCACATGACATCCCTGCATTACAAACCTCCTGACAGAAAAATAAACCGTTGCAGGTGAACCGATGCAAACAGCAGCGCCAGACAACCTACCGCCAGCGCGACCAGCAATTTGGCCCGTACCTCGCGGGGGGTCATAAAGTCACACTGCGCCACCTGCATCAGGTTGCGCGACCGCGAGAAGCGGCTGAATACCCCCAATGCCGCTGCCAGTAGCGCAAAAATCACCCAAAACGTGATGCCGTTCTGATGCTGGCTGTGACGCAGGGAGAGCGTCAGCAGTGCGCCATAGCCCAGTAAAGTGCGAAACCATGCCAGTGAAGTCCGCTCCGGTTGCAGGCCGGGATCGGCCAGCCGGCGCTGCATCCGTTCAGCGGGCATACAGCACCATCGACATCACGGCGGCGGAAATCGCTGCCATCACCAGACTGATCGCTTTCAGGCTGCGCGTGTAGGGCAGATCTTCTCGCAGGCGCATGGCTTTTTCATTGCGCAGCCAGCGCAGATAACCATAAACTGCCAGCGCGGCGGCAAACAGGCACAGCAGTAATGAGAGAACCTCACGTAATATGGGCGTTGCGAGATCCGGCGCCAGCTGGTCCAGCCCGACGCCTGCCGCCAGAAAACCCAGCGCGGTACGGATCCACGCCAGAAATGTCCGCTCATTGGCGAGCGAAAAGCGATAGTCCGGCGCTTCACCCATCTCCGTTATTTTCATCTTAAAGTCCTGTCCCTAGAATTTCTGCTTCTTCTCTTCCACTTTGACACCCTGTGTCGGTAGTCCGGTGTCGTAGTCGCGTACTACCGGCGAATAGCCATCTTCCGGGCGTGGACGGAAAGCGCCCATCCAGCGCGGTTTGGCCTCTTTGCGCCACGAACGGCAGGCCCACTGATAGCTGCGGAACGGATCACGGATTTTATCCATGAAGTCCATCAGCTGGTCATGCAGCGCGTCGCGGACTGCGGCGTGGGCCGGATCATCGATCAGGTTATGCATCTCGTTTTTATCGTTATCCCGGTCATACAGCTCGTCGGTAGTAAACAGATTGAGCACAAATTTATAGCGGTCGGTCACCCAGCCACGCACCGGAATAAATCCGCCGAAGCTGTCGTGTTCGATCTCGTAGCGGTTGAACTCCACCATCACACCGCGTTCCTGCGGCAGGTTGAATACCGAGTGGCCCGGCAAAATGTCCGGTTTCTCAATGCCGGCCAGCGCCATCAGCGTGGGCAGAACGTCCGAATGGCTGACCGGCGTATCCACCTGATGAGGCGCGGCTTGGCCGGACGGCGGCACGAAGATCAGAGGAATACGCGTGATGTCGTCATACATGGCCGCGCCTTTGCTGATGAGCTTATGCGCGCCCATCATCTCGCCGTGATCCGAGGTATAAATCACCCAGGTATTTTCACGCTGAGCCGGCGTTAATGCGGCGACTACGCGGCCGATCTCGTCATCGACAAAATCGTTGCAGGCGAAATAGAGCGGATGGTGATAACGCCCGTCAGCGCCGACCGGCGACGGCATGGCGTCGGCCCACAGACGGTGGTGCAGGGGCTTACCTGAGAGGTCGTCATGGGCTTTTTCGCCGAGGTCGTAATGGAAATCTTCATATTTCTCAAGATACTCCACCGGACAGGTGAACGGATGGTGCGGCTCATCGTAGGAGATCACCATCAGGAAAGGCTCCTCTTCGCGCAGCGGCTGTGCCAGAAAATCGATCGCCCGGTTGCTGATGCGGTGCGCCCAGGTAAAGGTTTTGTCGATGCCGTTTTCCACCAGATCCTCGACGCTGTTCAGGCCGTTACGCCACAGTCCGATCTCCTTCTCGGTCAGCTCTGCCAGATAGTTTGCGCCGTCGAACCAGTATTGCGGGTCCCACTCCGGCGGGCAGACACCGGTACCGAAATAGTCGTGTCCGTCCAGATGCCATTTGCCGATATAACAGGTTTTATAGCCTGCATCCTGAAAGTAGCGTCCCATGGTGGAGATGTTTTTGCCGGGCGCAACGTTGTTGGTCCACGGTCCGGACTGGTTCGAATAGATACCGGTAAACAGTCCGGCGCGTGCCGGGGTGCACACCGGCGCGCAGGTATAAGCGGAGTTGAAGCGGATACCCGCCTCTGCCAGCGCATCAATATTCTGGGTGTTAAGGGGGTGTCCGCTGTAGCAGCCGACCATATTGGTGGCTTGCGTATCGGTCATAATAAACAGGAAGTTAGGGCGTTCCATCATTTGTCCTCAAATTCAGATGAGTAGATGCCGTTGGAGGCCTGAGGCTGGCGACGGCTAATAATGAACAGATAAATCACCACCGCGGCGACAATCAGATAACTGACAATGCTCAGCCAGCGGGTCTGATAGCCGCCAAACTCCGCCAGCCCCGAATAGACGCCAATCATGGCAAACAGCACGCCCACCGAGGCAATTTTGGCCGGTTTCCACGGCTGCATATCCACCGCGAAAGCATCGCGGAAGGTGAAAGGCGTCGCGCGCGGTTTAAGCCAGCCGATGCACAGCATCAGCAGCACGTTGATGCAGAAAGTGAAGAACAGCACATAGAGGAAATGCAGCTCGAACGACACCAGATAGTGAATGACGATATAGCTGCAAATACCGAACAGCAGGGCGGCTTTAGCCGCAATGGCCGGGATGCGCGGGAAGAAAAAGCCCATGATCACGATGGTCACCAGCGGTACGTTGTAAATCCCGTTCAGTTGCTTCATCCAGCTGTAAAGCCCTTCAGGTGCGTTGGCAATCCACGGGGCAACGATCACGGAAATCACGGCGATGCCCAGACCGAAACGGCGGCCCACGGTCACCAGCCTTTGTGGTAGCGCATTCTGATTAATCAGGCGGTGATAGATGCCGTAGCTGAATAAGGTACTGGCGCTGTTGAGGAAACCGTTGAACGCGCTCATGATCGCACCAAACAAAACGGCACCAAAAAAGCCCACCAGCGACAGCGGCAGCACTTTATTTACCAGCGCGGGATACGCCATATCGGCTTTCGGCAGCGAGGGAAACAGGTGGTATGCAATGATGCCGGGTAGGACCAGAATCAGCGGGTCGAGCATCTTCAGCACCGCAGTCAGCAACGCCCCTTTTTGTCCCTCCGCCAGACTTTTTGAAGCCAGCGTGCGTTGCACAATGCCCTGATTAGTACACCAGTAGAACGTGTTAACCAGAATCAGGCCGGTGAGCGCAGCACCAATTGGTACCGGGTCATGGCTGCCGCCGATCGAGTTAAGGCGCTCAGGGTGCACGGTGGTGAGCTGTTGTACGCCTTGCAGAAAATTGCCGTCGCCCATCACCATCAGGCCGAGCACAGGGATCATCAGCCCGCCAATCACCAGACCGATGCCGTAAATCACATCGGCGATAGCAATGGCCCTCAGCCCGCCGATCACCGCGTAGCAAATCCCCGCTAACCCCAGCAGCGTCACCATGAACCAGATAGCTGTGCCTTCCGACACGCCAAAAGCCTGGCCGACATGGAATAAACTGTTCAGCGCCAGTGCGCCGGAGTAAAGCACAATCGGCAGGAAGCAGATGCCGGTGGCTATCAGGAAGCAGCAATCGACCACAATGCGCGTAGTTTTGTCATAACGTTCTTCGATGAAATCCGGGATGGTAGCGATGCCGCGTTGCAGATATTTTGGCAGGAAAATCAGTGCCAGAAAGATCAGGGGAATGGCGGAAATCACTTCCCACGCCATCACCGACATTCCGCTGCGCCACGCCTGACCGCCAAGGCCGACCAGTTGCTCAGTCGAGAGATTGGTCAGCATCAGCGATGCGGCGATGACCGGCGCTTTCAGCGACCGCCCCGCCAGAAAATAGCCTTGCTGAGAGCCGGTGTCCGCTTTTCGCAATTTCCACCAGGTAATGAAAGCCACCATCAGGGTGAAAGCGAAAAAACTTAACATTTCCTGACTATTCATTTTTACTGCCCTTATTTATGCTGATGGCTTGCCGGACTGTAGGGTAAATCTTATATATTTATCCTGCAGGCCACAGATTGTTTTATTTTCAACTAAATTTTCAGTAAATAAGCATTGTTCACGCCATGCGGTAGAAACTGTGATAAATAATAGTCGCAGGACATAAGCATCATTCTCTGGCGGCGAAATTAAATGAATGGAAAAATTGACAGCTGGCATGTAAAAAACGAAACAACGTACAATATCCCGTTAGTTCTTGCTGAAAATGTGATCTCAAGCGGGATATCACTTATCTCCTTGTGGCACACCCTCGCTGACCAAAGCTATCAGGTAACCTGGCCGGGGGACAAAAAGAAACCCCTGATAGAGAATTCATGGGTGGTGGTCTATACCCTGCAAGGCTGCGGGAAGATCACGCTGTTGGATAATTCATGCATTACCTTAAATGGCAATTGCGTCGTATTCCTGAAGCCTACGGAAATCCGTTCTTACCACTGCGAAGGGCTAATCTGGGAGCAATACTGGATGGAGTTTATTCCTACCGGTGCGATGGATATTCCTTTATCACAACAGGCTATAATATATAACGGCGAGTTATTTAATCAGGAACTTAACGAAGTCACGAAATTAATCACCAGCGAAGAAGCGCTGAATAAAAATCTCGCCGTGGCGTTTATTACCAAATTAATTTACCAGTGGATTGGCCTGATTGTTCAGACTGGCGTGAAAGGTAAACAGCTCATTCAGATGGAGAAATTGCTCTCGGCTCTTCATACCGATATTCAAAAGCGCTGGAGTGTGGCAGAGATGGCCGTATGGATGCAGTGCAGCGAGCAGTACCTGCGAAGGCTGTTTATGAAGTACACCGGCAAAACCCCGAAAGAATATTACCTTGATGCCCGGCTGGAACTGGCGTTATCGCTTTTTCGTCAGGGGAATTACAGCGTGGGGCAGGTGGCAGAACTGCTTAACTTTTTTGACTCTTTTCATTTCAGCAAAGCCTTTAAGAAAAAATTTGGCTATGCGCCCTCGGTGGTAAATCAGTAAATCTTTTTTCAGTTTTTACTGACCACCGGACACAAAGCAGATCAGGCGGACATCACGTCCGCCTGAGGTTATCAGCTTTTCTTTTCCAGCATTTCAAATCGCGGTGAAACAATTCCGTACAGTGACCAGCCGAGGAAGGTGGCGAGCGCGCCCCACATCATGGCTTCCTCACCGGAACTGTAGAGTGCATAGAAACTGTAGAGAGCACCGATACCGGCAATGACGTTGGCAATGCGCGCTTTGTTGGCGGGCACGTTGGCGACTTTCTGGATAATCACCAGCGCTGCCATCGACAGGATGTAGGGGATAATATTCGTGACGACCGCGAGATTGACCAATACGTTGAACTGTTTGTTCAGCGACGGGCTGATGGTCATCAGCGTCATTGCACTCTGAATAACCACGATGGTTAACATGCCCTTAACCGGGGCGTCGGCTTTGCTCAGTTTGGAGAAAATTTTCGGGAAGAAACCACTGTCGGCAGAAGATTTGAAAACCTGCGCAATGGTGAACTGCCAGCCCAGCAGTGAACCGACGCAGGACATAATCATCAATGCCATGATGACTTTACCTACCGTAGGGTTAAACATATGGGAGAACGCCAACCCGAACGGAGCGGTGGAGTTCGCCAAATCCATGTTGGGTACGATCCCGGCAATCACGTTGGTCGAAATAATGTAGATCACCGCTGCTCCGAGCGTACCGCCGAGCACCGCGATGGGGACGTTGCGCTCAGGGTTTTCCACCACGTCGGTATTGGCGCAGGCGGACTCCAGACCCAAAAAGGCCCATAACGTCATAGAGATAGAGGAGCCGATAGCTTCAAAAGTCGGTACGGCATGTGGGTTCCACGCGGCCATATAGGCTTCGCCGCTGAACCAGTACCAACCAATGATCGAAATGCCGAGAACGGGGATAATGACACCCCAGACGGTAATGGTACTGATTTGCCCGGTGATACGCGCACCGCCAAAGTTAGCGACGGTAGCCACCCAGAGCACGGCGATGGTCGCAATACTGATGCCCAGAGGCGTCAGAGCAACGCCAAACAGCTCCGTACCGTAACCGACGGCGGAAATGGCGATGGCAATATTGGCGATAAGCAATGAGACGCCATAGGTGTAGTTGGCCATAAAGTTACCGGATTTACCGAACGCATATTCAGCGTAACCTCCCATGCCTCCGCTTTTGCGGTTAAACATGCCGCATTTGGCGAAAGCATAGGCCAGCGCCATTGAGCCGACAGCCGTAACCAGCCAGGAAACGATTGAAATCGTGCCGACTTCCGCCAGTTTAGTGGGCAACATAATAATACCGGAACCCATCATATTGACTGCTGTGAGGATCGTTAACTGCATGACCCCCATTTTATTGTTTGCTTTACTCATGATCATTCTCACTTTTTATAATGTGATCTTACTGGTGGAGAACTCTCCACCAGTAACATATTTAATTAAGCTTTAATGACATAGCCGTAAGCACGGTTCCAGCCGTCTTCATCTTTTTGGATATATACGCCCTGTAATTCCGGGGCAAAGCCGGGAAGCAAATTAATTCCCTCTTCCAGTGCAAGGAAATAACGCTGTGCGGCACCTCCCCATATTTCACCCGGAACAACGCATAACACACCAGGAGGATAAGGTAATGCGCCTTCCGCCGCGATACGGCCTTCGGTTTTGGCGAGAGAGACTAATTCGACATTGCCACGGATAAACTGCGTATTGGCATCCTGCGGGTTCATGGCAACGCGTGGGAAATACTTCTGGCGGAACATCTCTTTTTGTAATTCTTTAACGTCATAGCTGACATATAAGTCATGCATCTCCTGGCAAAGTTGGCGCAAAGTATAATGTTCATAACGCCGCTGATTACTTTTATAAACCGCAGGCAGAACCTCACTGAGAGGTGAGTCTTGTTCGATATGCTGTTCGAATCGGGCTATTAACGCGACAAGATGCTGCATTTTTGCAATATCTTCTGCCGGTGTGAGCAGGAAAAGAATTGAGTTCAGGTCACATTTCTCAGGAACAATCCCGTTCTCCCGCAGATAATTCGCCAGAATGGTCGCCGGAATACCAAAATCGGTATATTCGCCATTTTCGGTATTAATCCCCGGGGTGGTAAGCAGTAGTTTACAAGGGTCGACAAAATATTGTGACTCAGCATAACCGTCAAAGGCGTGCCATTTCTCACCCGGAATGAAATTAAAGAAACGCAGATCCTGAGCCATCAGCTCGGTGTCATAGGACTGCCACGGCTTGCCATCAACCTGGTCAGGAACGAAAGGTTTGATCAGCGAGCAAGTTGCCATCAGCATCTTGCGGGCTTCGATACCGACGCGGACGCACTCTTTCCAGAGGCGCTGACCGCTTTTACCCTCGTGCATTTTGGCGTTGATATCCAGCGCGGCAAACAGCGGGTAGAACGGGCTGGTGGAGGCGTGCATCATAAAGGCATTATTAAAGCGTTTATGGTTGCAATAGCGGTCCTGACCTTTGATATGTTTATCTTTTTTATGAATTTGTGATGTCTGCGAAAAACCCGCCTGCTGTTTGTGCACTGACTGGGTCACAATAATGCCCGGGTCGTTCTCGTTCAGCTCCAGCAGTAGCGGCGAACACTCTTTCATCATGGGAATAAACTGCTCGTAGCCGACCCAGGCGGAATCAAACAGAATGTAATCACAAAGATGGCCGATTTTATCCACGACCTGACGGGCGTTATAAATCGTGCCGTCATAGGTGCCCAACTGAATAATGGCCAGACGGAAAGGGCGTTTCTCCTGAGCACGTTGTGGTGCTACTTCGCTGATTTGCTGGCGCAAATACTTCTCTTCAAAACAGTGGGCGTCAATGCCACCGATAAAGCCAAACGGGTTGCGCGCCGTCTCCAGATAAACGGGTGTAGCCCCGGCCTGGATCAGCGCGCCGTGGTGGTTAGACTTATGATTATTACGGTCGAACAGGACCAAATCATCACGGCTCAGCAGTGCGTTGCAGACGACTTTATTTGAGGCTGACGTCCCGTTGAGCACGAAATAGGTTTTGTCCGCGTTAAATACTTTGGCTGCATGTTTTTGTGCTTCACAGGGCGCGCCTTCGTGGATCAGCAGGTCCCCAAGTTTGACGTCGGCATTACACATATCTGACCGGAAGATGTTTTCACCGAAGAAGTCAAAGAACTGGCGGCCTTCGGGATGTTTACGGAAGAATTCTCCCCCCTGGTGGCCCGGACAGGCGAACGTCGCGTTGCCCATTTCGACATAGCGGGTCAGGGTATTAAAGAACGGCGGTAATAATTCACTTTCATATTTCACCGCTGCCGCTTCCAGTTGTTTACCGTAAAACTGAGTATTCTTGCCGCAGAGTTCAAATACGCCATGCAAAGCAGGCAGCGCACTGTTATCTAATGACTCCTCACAGCAGACCGCCACAAATAACGGGATGTTCAGACCCATCTCTTCTATTTGTTTAATCATGCCTTGTTCAACATCCGCGACGGACATGACCACAGCAGCAATATCATTAAAATCTGTATTCTGAATATCAACGACGTCGCGGGACGTTTCAAAACACTCATGGGTACTGGTGTTGGCAGCAATTTTTAATTTTTTCATTTCTCTCACTCTTTGGACAAAACGATCCCTCGGCAATAATGTTATTTGCCGTGAAATATTTTATTTAAAGTAAACCCGTGCGAATACGCAGTAATGCCCGATGAGCATGACTCGATTCTTTATTGGGTTTTAACGTTGTTGCGTAGCGCTATCCGGGACATCAAATATTCTTAACGCAATGATCATTTCACAGGCGACAAGAAATCGTCATTAAATGACAAAAGCAAATAGTTGATTAAGCGGGTAACGTTCGTTATACGCAATAAGAACGTAAGAGGAGGGAGGTTACTTGAAGTTAAAGAAAGCGAAGCTAAAGCAACTGCGATGAGCCATCATCATCAGATGCGTCGTGCGGCGTATATGCGCCATTTTTCGATTGTTGTTTTCCATTACTGGTCCACCTTCGTCTTAAAAGATGGCGGTATAGTAGTCTTTAAAATGAATAATAACGTGACAAATATCAAAAATATTCATTTCCAGCCCTCTGTTTATTCACTGATTATGCAAGGTAGTGAATAAGTTCTGACTATGTTGAGGATTCGAGTGTGAATAAAATGCTACAGAAAATAGATTGGGATTATTATTATTTGGCTTAAGTTCTAAGGGCAGCAGAAAGTTAAAATAGAATCGAATAACCCATGCCCGATAAAACCTGAGTTTGTTGCGAACATGTTATTTTCCGACAGGGGTGGGATGAATAATTACGCGTTTATAACAGGTAAATATCCATTTTAAAAAATCACGCTGGTCAGCACAGGTTGCTAATCAAAATAGCGCTCCAGACAGGCCGGCTGCTCACTGACCAGCTGCTCCTTCTGCGCCTTGCTCAACTTTTTCACTTTGATCTCCAGCTTTGACGCCAGTGACCGGTCGCCTGCGGCGCAGTGAAAGGCCAGCTTGAGTTCGCCTTTTCCCCGCAGTGCTTTAGCCCCTTTGCCTGTTTGATGCTCGGCCTGACGGCGTTCAACGTCGGTCGTGATACCGGTATACAACATGCCCGACGGCGTGCGCAGCATATATAAATACCAGGAGGTGGGTTCTGGCGTGGCGGACATATTCACTCGCAGTAGAGAAGGGGCGTGCGCCAGTTTACCTTATCGGCCTGTTGCGCGCTAAACTGACAGCAGAGAATGTTGAGGAGCAGGGCATGAATGACGCAGGTGATGTAAAACATATCAGCCAGTTTCTGGCGAAGAACCACGTCTTAGCGCTGTGCGCCGCCGCTGAGGGTAACATGTGGAGCGCCAACTGCTTTTATGTGGCGGATACCGCCGCCATGACGCTCTACTTTATGACCGAGCTGAAAACGCTGCATGGCACGCTGATGCACAAAAATCCTCAGGTTGTCGGCACGATTTCCCCGCAGCCCAAAACCATTGCGCTGATCAAAGGCATTCAGTATCGCGGTGAGGCGTTGATTCTTACCGGTGAAGAAGAGACTGAGGCCAGACATTTGTATTGCCAACGTTTCCCTGTCGCGGTGGCGATGAAAGCCCCGGTCTGGGCGCTGACCCTCACTGAAATCAAAATGACCGACAACGCGCTGGGTTTTGGTAAAAAACTGATGTGGTCGCGGGAAAATGAGTGAGATAACGCATGGCAAGACAGGTAGCAACAGGACATGTCTTATGGCGCGGGGGAGCGGATAAAGCAACACTGGTGGGCTGGATCAACATAAGGAAATAACATGGCAAAGTTACTTTTATTAGGTGCCAGCGGGCTGGTCGGCAGGGAGTTGCTGCGCCTCTTGCAACAAGACTCGCGGGTCAGCCGCATTATTGCGCCAACCCGTCAGGCGCTGCCGCCGCTGAGTAAACTGTTCAACCCGCAGGGCCGGGATTTAACGGCGCTGATTGCTGAACTGGACGAACCTGTCGATCTGTTTTTCAGCTGTTTGGGCACGACGCGCAAACTGGCCGGCAGCGCCAAAGCGTTTCGCGCGGTAGATTTTGATCTGGTAGTGAGCAGTGCCAGAGCGGCGCGCCGCCACGGGGCGAAACACTGTCTGGCGATCAGCGCTAACGGCGCCAATCCACACTCCCGTTTTCTGTATAACCGCACCAAAGGCGAGATGGAACAGGCGCTGATTGAGCAGAAGTGGCCGCTTCTCACGCTGGCCCGCCCGTCGTTGCTGGTGGGTAAACGCCAGCCGCCGCGCCTGCTCGAACAACTCTGTGCGCCGGTGTTCAAACTCCTGCCCGGTAAATGGAAAGCCATTGACGCGGCAGATGTCGCCAAAGCCCTGCAACAGCAGGCATTCAACGCTGGTTTAGGCGGTATTGCCGTGCTTGAATCCGATCAACTGGCCGCCATTGCCCGCGAGTAAGGTTTGTCCTTTAAGACCATTCAAGCCGCAGTCCGTCATGCGCGGCAATCACGCCGGCGTCTAACGCATTGTCCATTAACCACAGATCAAGCTTGTGGCTGATGTGGGTCAGATAGGTTTTCTGCGGTTTCAGCTGGCGGTGGATCGCCAGTGCCTGAAGGATATCATTATGATTTTTATCCGCAATATCGCGCGGCGGATGGCTACAATCGAGGATCAGCGCATCGAGTTTTACCCCGTCTAAAAACCTCGCCGTCGCCAGCGGCAAACCGGCCGTATCCGTCAGGTAGGCAAGGGTCGCGCATTCGGTTTTGATTAAATAGCCGAAGGTGATCTTTGAATGATTAAGCGGCAGCGGCGTCAGCTCGAGTTCACCGAACGGGTACGCAGTAAACGGCTGAAACGGCGGTTGAAAATCCAGAATACCGGGATGTTTGAACAGATCGTCACACCCGGTTTCATCTGGTGGGCCATAGACCGGGATCGCATTTCCGACGCCCCAGCGCAACGGAAATAACCCCTGAACGTGATCCATATGGTAATGTGTAAGCCAAAAACGCTGAATTTCGCCGCCCGCAAACTGTTGGGCTAACTCCGGCAATCCCGCATCAATTAACGTCACTTCCCCCGCAAAATCGAGTTTCGCGCTGCACGGCTGACGCCGGAACGCCGGGTCTTTACGTGCCCGCCCGCAAGCCGCACACTCACAGCCAAAAACCGGCACCTGCTGGGCGCCACCGGTGCCAAGGAAGGTCAGTTGCATGATTTTTCCTTCAGCAAAAGTCAGAGATATTTTTCGACAAAAACATCCAGATCACGAAAATCCGCCATACGGGCTTTCAGCGTAGCGTGATCCCAGTTCCACCACTGGCTGCGTTCGATCTTCTCGATCAGCGCATCATCAAAACGCATACCGATCTTCTTCGCCGCCACGCCGGCCACGATGGAATAAGGTTCAACGTCTTTCGTCACAACCGCTGAAGTGCCGATCACCGCACCGTTGCCCACGCTCACGCCGGGCATGATCACCGCGTTGTGACCAATCCATACGTCGTTGCCCACGGTGACATGATGCGCCCGCCGCCAGTTGAAAAACTCATTATCGTCTTCCCCCAGCCCGTAGGCCGAGGCGCGATAGGTAAAGTGATGCTGGGCGATACGGTTGTACGTCGGATGGTTGCCGGGATTGATACGGACATAGGTAGCGATAGACACGAATTTACCGATGCTGGCGTAGTAAATCTGGTTATGACCGGCGGTGTAGGAGTAGTCGCCTAACTCGCTCTCCTCCAGAATCGCGTCATCTGAAATATGCACGTACTGGCCCAGATGCGACTTGGTCATGATAACGTTAGCACCAATTTTTGGCTCAGCGAACATCTCTTCCTCGTTAAACCGCTGTGCTGCTTCAACCCTGTCACTCATAGCTCACCTTTTGCGATGTAATGTCGTAAATTTTGGCTGAAACCGGCTGCTCCAGCAGGCGCAGGAACGCAGCCAGTGTTTCATGCAGAGGGCCGTCATTGTCCAGCCGCTGGCAGTGCGCGGGCAGCCCGCTGGCGTATTGCGCCGCACGCAATAAACGGTGGCGGATCTGTTCGGCTTCTTCACGCCCGCGCTGCCGTAAACGTTGTTCTAAAACATTTTCCGAAACCTGTAAACAGACCGGTAACAGGCGCTGTCCATAACGTTGCATTGCCTTGTCGAGATGCGCCCGTGAGCCATTAACCACCACGTTGCAGCCTTGCGCCATCCAGTGGTCAACCTCAACGCCGACGCCATAACGCCAGCCGTGCGCCTGCCAGTCGAGGGCGAATAAACCCTGTTCAATACGCTGAATGAACTCGTCGTCATGCAGCGCAATATGGTTCTCCGCACCCGCATTGGCTGGCCGGGTGATGTAGCGGTGAGCCACTATCAGCCCGGCGGGCAGGGCGTGGCGCAGCGCATCCAGCAGGCTGTCTTTGCCCGCTCCTGACGCGCCCATCAGGTAAAGTAAACGACTCATCATCACTCCTTATCAGAATACCTGAGTACCCTGACGCCATACGTTCTGCACGTAGTGATGGTCACCGTGCGCCCGTGCCAGCACCAGATCGGCGCGCTTGCCTTCGGCAATCACTCCACGATCTTCTAAGCGCAGCGCTTTTGCCGGATTACGCGTCACCAGCCCGACGGCCTGCGGCAGGGTGAAAGCATTACCCTCGTCTTGCGCGATGCGAAACACCGCGTCAAGCAGGCTGGCCGGATAATAGTCCGACGACAGAATGTCGAGAATACCCAGTGAGGCCAGATGATGCGCGGCGACATTGCCGGAATGCGAGCCGCCCCGAACAATATTTGGCGCACCCATCAGCACTTGCAGCCCAAGTGCGTGCGAGGCCCGCGCTGCTTCCTCAGTGGTCGGGAATTCAGCGATCACGCTGCCGAGCGCCAGTGACTCTTCGACGTGGGCGGTGGTGGCATCATCATGGCTGGCGAGAGCGATTCCCAGACGGCGGCAATGAGCGGCAATGGCTGCGCGGTTGGGCTGCGCCCAGCGGCGGGAATTCTCCACCTGCTCGGCCTGGAACACTTCCATCTGGTCATCGTTCAGGTTGTATTTGCCCTGATAATATTCGCGGTATTTCTGCGGTGTGGCGAACTGGCGCTGGCCCGGCGAGTGATCCATCAGGGAAACCAGCGACAGCACTTCGGTATCCATCAACTTTTCAAACAGCGGTAGCGTGCTTTCGTGCGGCAGTTCGCAACGCAGGTGCAGGCGGTGCTCGGCGCGATTCAGCCCGGCTTTCTGACTGTTCACCACGGCGTCGATCATCTTTTGCAAATTCTCTAAACGGTGCCCGCCGTCGCGCACATCGCCGACGGCTACGGCGTCGAGCACCGTGGTGATGCCGCTGGCGACCATCAGCGCATCGTGGCTGCTCATGGCGGAGTGCGCGGGCCAGTCCACTTTCGGGCGCGGTGTGAAGAATTTGTCGAGGTTATCGGTGTGCAGCTCAATCAGGCCGGGCAGCAACCAGCCGCCTTCGGCATTCAGCGCCTGCGGCAGCTGGCTGACGGTGTCGGCGAAGGCCGTAATCATGCCGTCCTGAATTTCCAATGAGCCTTTTACCACCTGATCTTCCAGTACCAGATTGACGTTATTGATGATCATAATGGCATCTCCGCCGGGGCTGTGGCCGGGTTCATTGCATATAAACGGTTGGCGACGCGTTCGCGCACATCTGCGTCATGGAAAATCCCGACAATCGCGGCGCCGCGGGCTTTGGCCTGCTCAATCAGCGTGACTACGGCCGCGCGGTTGGCGGCGTCCAGCGAGGCGGTCGGTTCGTCCAGCAGCAAAATCGGGTAGTCGACAATAAAGCCGCGGGCGATGTTCACACGCTGCTGCTCGCCGCCGGAGAAGGTTGAGGGCGCGAGGTGCCACAGGCGTTCCGGCACGTTGAGATGGGTCAAAAGGTGGCTGGCGCGGGCTTCGCACTCGGCTTTATTGGTGCCGAGTTCGAGCAGCGGCTGCATCACCAGATTCAGTGCGCTGATACGCGGAATCACCCGCAGAAACTGGCTGACCCAGCCGACGCTGTGGCGGCGCACGGCGAGAATGGCCCGCGCTTCAGCGCCCACCATATCCACCCACTGGCCCTGATGTTCTACCCAGATGTGGCCGCTGTCCGGCAGATAATTGCCGTACAAGGATCGCAGCAGCGTTGATTTTCCGCTGCCGGAGTGGCCGTGCAGCACCACGCACTCTCCGGCGTCAACCT
>Ga0105856_1000552_pt1 | contig 19285 bp, 16 predicted proteins | sample OrgsoiDNA_201060_FD_89681 | JGI IMG/M metagenome (GOLD analysis project Ga0105856, IMG submission 89681) | Permafrost soil microbial communities from the Arctic, to analyse light accelerated degradation of dissolved organic matter (DOM) -... | ecosystem: Environmental > Terrestrial > Soil >...
AAATATGGCCCGTTCGCGCAAGCAGGACGTGATTTTCTCCCTGCTCAAAAAGCACGCGAAAAGCGGCGAGGAAATCTCCGGTGATGGCGTGCTGGAGATTCTCCAGGACGGCTTCGGCTTCCTGCGCTCCGCTGACGCTTCCTATCTCGCCGGCCCAGACGATATCTACGTCTCGCCGAGCCAGATCCGTCGCTTCAACTTGCGCACCGGTGACACCATCGTTGGCAAGATCCGCCCTCCAAAGGAAGGCGAGCGTTATTTCGCACTGCTCAAGGTCGACACGATCAACTACGATCGTCCCGAGAACGCGAAAAACAAGATTCTCTTCGAGAACCTGACCCCGCTGTTCCCGACCGTGCGCATGAAGATGGAAGCCGGCAACGGTTCCACCGAAGACTTGACCGGTCGTGTCATCGACCTGTGCGCCCCGATCGGCAAAGGCCAGCGCGGTCTGATCGTTGCACCGCCGAAAGCCGGTAAAACGATCATGCTGCAGAACATCGCGGCGAACATTGCGCGTAACAACCCTGAAGTTCACCTGATCGTATTGCTGATCGATGAACGTCCGGAAGAAGTAACCGAAATGCAGCGCACCGTGCGCGGCGAAGTGGTTGCCTCGACGTTCGATGAGCCGCCAACCCGCCACGTGCAGGTTGCCGAAATGGTGATCGAGAAGGCCAAGCGCCTGGTCGAACACAAGAAAGACGTGGTGATCCTGCTTGACTCCATCACCCGTCTGGCTCGCGCCTACAACACCGTGATCCCGAGCTCCGGCAAAGTGCTCACAGGTGGTGTCGATGCTCACGCCCTGGAGAAACCGAAACGTTTCTTCGGCGCTGCACGGAACATCGAAGAAGGCGGCTCGCTGACCATCATCGCCACCGCGCTGGTTGAAACCGGCTCGAAGATGGACGAAGTGATCTACGAAGAATTCAAAGGCACCGGCAACATGGAACTGCCTCTGGATCGTCGTATCGCTGAAAAACGCGTCTTCCCGGCCATCAACATCAACCGTTCCGGTACCCGCCGCGAAGAGTTGCTGACCGCCGACGACGAGTTGCAGCGTATGTGGATCCTGCGCAAGCTGCTGCACCCGATGGACGAAATCGCTGCCATCGAGTTCCTGGTCGACAAGCTGAAAACGACCAAGACCAACGACGAGTTCTTCTTGTCGATGAAGCGTAAGTAAGACGGTTTTTTAACCGCTAAAAATGGCGTCCTTCGGGGCGCCATTTTTTTTTGCAAAAAAAAAGGGGAGGTTTGCGACTACGGTTGGTCAGTACAGAAACGAAATGGGCATGCGACCCAAAAACTTTCAACTGACTGGCCTAACTGTTTATGAGCTCTCTTGCTTATCGAAGGGACATCGACGGCTTGCGCGCAATCGCTGTGATTGCTGTCGTGCTGTTTCATTTTGGTATTCCTGGCTTCTCCGGCGGCTTCGTCGGTGTGGACATCTTTTTCGTGATTTCCGGTTTCCTGATCACCTCGATTATCTGGAACCAGCGGCAGGCCGGGTGCTTCAGCTTTGTCGATTTCTGGGCCCGGCGTGCCCGGCGAATCCTGCCGGCGCTGTTTGTGATGATCATCGTGGTGCTGGCGGTGGGCTGGTTCCTGCTGGCCCCCAAGGATTACGAGGAACTGGGGCGCTCGGTGCGTTATCAGGTGATGTTCGTGTCCAACCTCCTGTTCATGCGTCAGGAGGGTTATTTCGATGTGGCCTCCGACCTCAAGCCGTTGCTGCACACCTGGTCGCTGGCGGTTGAGGAGCAGTTCTACATTGTCTTTCCGCTGCTGCTGACGGTTTTGTCGAGTCGCCTCAAGCATTGGCGGCTGGCGCTGTTCGGTGTGTTGCTGGTGTCATTCGGGCTCAGCGTCTGGGCCGTGGCGCATCACCCGGAAAAAGCTTTTTTCCTGTTGCCGATGCGCGCCTGGGAACTGTTGGCCGGCGCGATGCTGTCGGTTGCGCCCAGAGGTAACTGGCGCCTGACACCGATGGGCGCTCAAATTGTCAGCCTGGGCGGCCTCGGGCTGATTCTGCTGGCGGTGTTCTGCTACGACAAAAGCACCCCATTCCCCGGCGCAGCAGCGCTATTGCCGACGTTGGGTGTGGTCGCGCTGATCTGGTCCAACGGACATCGGCAAACCCTGGTCGGCGGCCTGCTGGGCAGCCGTGTGCTGGTGGGGCTTGGGCTGATTTCCTATTCCTGGTACCTGTGGCACTGGCCGGTCTTTGTTTTCTCCAGCTATGCCAGCGTCGATGAACCTGGCCTGTTTGATATCTCAGGCTTGATTCTGCTCAGCCTGGTGCTGGGTTATCTGTCATGGCGCTTCGTCGAAACGCCGTTTCGCGAGCGGCGGTTGTTGGCGGGGCGTCGGCAGATTTTGCTGGCGGCAGGTGTCGGCGTGTTGGTGCTGGGGCTGGCCGGTCAAGCGCTGCGCTGGACCAATGGCTTACCCTGGCGCTTGCCTGATCAAGCCTTGCAGTACGCCAAAGGGAAGGAATGGCGGCCGGAACTGATGCGCTGCCTGGCCAATGATAAAACCCCTGACGACAAGCTCTTCTGTCACTACGGGACTCAAGCGTCTACCGCTTCAAAGGCACTAGTCTGGGGGGACAGTCATGCCACGGCGCTGATCCCGGTGTTCGATGATGGGGCGCAAAAACATGGCGTCAGCGTGATCCTTGCCAGCTCCCCGGGCTGCATTCCAGTTGAGGGTCTGGAGTTCGATCAGACGTGTGCCCGGTTCAATCGCCGGGTCGAACAGGCCTTGAAGCCGCAATCGGTGGGCGATGTAGTGCTGGTTGCGCGCTGGAGCCTCTATCTCTATGGCGATGCGAAAGGCGATCTCGGGCACGCGCTGAGGAATTCCAGTGGTCGTTATGAAAGAGCCAGCGTCGAACAACGACTGGCCGAAGGATTACGGGCAACAGTGCGAAAGCTGCGGGACGGCGGGCATCGTGTCTGGCTGGTCAAGGAAGCGCCGCTGCAGCAGTTCAGCCCGCCTTACCGCCTAAGTCGATTGGCGATGTTGCATCGTCCGACCGATGACGTGGGCCTGGCGGTGACGGAGCACTTCAAGCGCCAGGCGTTCATCAGCCAGTTGTTCGCGCAAATTGCGGCCGCCAATTCGGGTGTGACCGTAGTTGATCCGGCCCCGGCGTTGTGTGATTCATCGGGCCTGTGCCGGGTCGAGCTCAACGGCCATTCGCTGTATACCGACGACAATCACCTGTCGGAGATCGGCGCGCGGTTCGTTGCGCCGGTACTTGAGCCTCTGTTCAAGCACTTGCAAGCCCGGGCAACCCTTGGCAATGGCAACGTGAATGCGGCCAAGTAAGCAGCGATAAGCTGCCAGCGGCCGGCAGAGCAGGTAGGATGTACGCCTATTTTACGGGTGCCATCATCAATGAAATTCAAGGATCTTCGGGATTTCGTGCAGCAGCTTGAGCAGCGCGGAGAGTTGAAACGCATCCAGATCCCTGTCTCTCCAGTGCTGGAGATGACCGAGGTCTGTGATCGCACGCTGCGAGCCAAAGGCCCGGCGCTGCTGTTCGAGAACCCTACCGGCTACGACATCCCGGTACTCGGTAACCTGTTCGGCACCCCCGAGCGGGTCGCCATGGGCATGGGCGCCGAGGCGGTCAGCGAGCTGCGCGAGATAGGTAAGCTGCTGGCGTTCCTCAAGGAACCCGAGCCGCCGAAGGGCTTGAAGGATGCCTGGTCCAAGCTGCCGATCTTCCGCAAGATCATCGCCATGGCGCCGAAAGTCGTCAAAGACGCGGTCTGCCAGGAAGTGGTCATCGAAGGTGACGACGTCGACCTGGCGATGCTGCCAGTGCAGACCTGCTGGCCCGGCGACGTCGGCCCGCTGATCACCTGGGGCCTGACCGTCACCAAAGGCCCGAACAAGGACCGCCAGAACCTCGGGATCTACCGTCAGCAAGTCATTGGCCGCAACAAGGTCATCATGCGCTGGCTGAGTCACCGTGGCGGCGCGTTGGATTATCGTGAGTGGTGCGAGAAGCACCCCGGCCAGCCGTTCCCGGTGTCCGTGGCGTTGGGCGCTGACCCGGCAACCATCCTCGGTGCAGTGACGCCGGTGCCGGACAGCCTCTCCGAATACGCCTTCGCCGGCCTGCTGCGCGGTAACCGCACCGAACTGGTGAAGTGCCGTGGCAATGACCTGCAAGTGCCGGCCACCGCCGAGATCATCCTCGAAGGCGTGATCCATCCGGGCGAAATGGCCGACGAAGGTCCATACGGCGACCACACCGGCTATTACAACGAAGTCGACAGCTTCCCGGTGTTCACCGTCGAGCGCATCACCCATCGGATCAAACCGATCTACCACAGCACCTACACCGGCCGTCCACCGGATGAGCCGGCGATTCTCGGTGTGGCGCTGAACGAAGTGTTCGTGCCGATCCTGCAGAAGCAGTTCCCGGAGATCACCGACTTCTACCTGCCGCCCGAAGGCTGCTCGTACCGCATGGCCATCGTGACCATGAAGAAGTCGTATCCGGGCCACGCCAAGCGGGTAATGCTCGGTGTCTGGTCGTTTTTGCGACAGTTCATGTACACCAAGTTCGTTATCGTCACTGACGACGATATCAACGCGCGAGACTGGAACGACGTGATCTGGGCCATCACCACGCGCATGGACCCCAAGCGCGACACGGTGATGATCGATAACACGCCGATCGACTACCTGGACTTCGCCTCGCCGGTTTCCGGCCTGGGGTCGAAAATGGGGCTCGATGCCACGCATAAATGGCCCGGCGAAACCACTCGCGAGTGGGGCCGGGTAATCGTCAAGGATGACGCCGTTACCCAACGGATCGATGCCATCTGGAATCAGTTAGGAATAGATTGATGCGTGTAACTTTGCAGCCCTCCGGAGCAGTGCTTGAGATATTGCCCGGCGAGCGGATTCTCGATGGCGCGCGGCGCCTGGGTTATGAATGCCCACAGAGCTGTCGCAACGGCAATTGCCATGTCTGCGCGGCGCTACTGGTAGAAGGACGGGTCGAACAGGCCGGCAATGTGCGCGACCATGGCGAGTTCTACACTTGCATAGCAGAGCCGCTGGAAGACTGCATCGTGCTGTGGGATGGCGTGCTCGCGCTGGGAGAACTGCCGGTGCGCAGCTTGTCGTGTCAGGTCATTGAGTGCAGGGACGTCGGCGGCGATACCTGGCGGGTTCGCCTGCGGGCGCCGGCCGGCAAGCCGCCGCGCTATCACGCCGGTCAGTACTTGATGATCGAGCGCGAGAACGGTGAGAAGTCTGCGTTCTCCCTGGCCTCTGCACCCCACGGCGGGCGCGACCTGGAGATCCACGTACTGGCGCGCGAAAGCAGTGCGCTGAGCCTGATCGAACAGCTGCAACGCAATGCCATGGTGCGGATCGAGATGCCATTCGGCGATACCCACCTGGCCGAACTGCCGGATGGGCCGCTGGTGCTGATCGCTGCGGGCACTGGCATGGGCCAGATTCACAGCCTGATCGAACATTGCCGCGCCGCCGGGTTCAAGCATCCGGTCCATCTGTATTGGGGCGTGCGCCGTCCTGAAGATTTTTATGAAATCGAACATTGGGACGAATGGCTGAAGCTACCCAATCTGTTCCTGCATAAAGTTGTCAGCGATCAATGCGGTTGGGAAGGGCGCTGCGGCATGCTGCATGAAGCCGTGTGCGAAGACTTCGCCGATCTGAAGCCTCTGCATGTCTACGCCAGCGGCTCACCGGCCATGGTCTACGGCACGCTGGACGCCCTGGTTGAAGCGGGGATGGATGCTCATCAGATGCGCGCTGACGTGTTTGCGTACGCGCCTCGATCTTGATCCGCGATTTTGATCCTCGATCTTGATCAGCGATCTTAGGTCAGCAAGCCGTTCTTTCTAGAAACGCACACCCGTAGTCACCATTGCCGCGTTGGCGCCGAGAAACACCAGTTCGGCGGCCAACGGGCCGTAGTGAGCGCCAATGGATGGAATGATCACCGGCGCCACGCCGAAGTGATTGAGCGGGATCTTGTCTTTGTAGTCGCCGCTGTAGCCTTGGAGCAATCCGCCGGTCAGCTTCACATACACCGGATAATCGGCGCTCTCATAGCGCTTGCCCGCATAGGCATAGTACGAACGCTGACTGAAAGAGTTGCGAAACGTCGCCCCGCCAAATACCCAGCCGGATGCTTCGTTACGTTCAATGCCAATCAGGTCCTGATTGTTATTGTGTTCGGAATCCGGCGAGTAATGTTTGGTATAGACACTGGTCTGTGCGTACCAGAAGCCCTTGTCTTGTTGCGTGTCATCCTGCGCCACGGCGAGGCCGGCCTGGATCATTAACAACATGGCGTAAAGCCCTGGTTTTTTCATCATGGAGCCCTGTTAAGCAGATGGCTTGCGCCTGAAAGAGGCCGTTATACGTGGGCGTCTGACAATGGAAAAGGTGGAAAGTCCGAGAGTTTAGTAGGAAATTTCCTTGGCCTTCATGAATGAAAGCTGAATGAATCGAATGCTTATGCATATGTCATTCAGGTATTTAAGGCATTTCAAAAATAGTATTAGGCTATATAAAACGTAACGCTGGCAGTGATAACCACTATTTGTTGGTATCACAACTGTCATACATCCCTTAGCACTTTTCGTTTTACGGTTACTGCTATATGTTCTATGAAGCGAATCTTGCTTACATCTTGTAATACTTGTGGGGCCGAACACTTCCGCCATGACAGCCATCGAATCTGCTTTTCTGAATCTGGCTTACCCTCCGCGGCTCGATCTGGGGCCGCAGCTTACGCACGAACAATTGCTCAGCTCGATGCAGTCGACCATGGCGCGCCACAAGGGTGGGCCGGTCTGGCTGTTTGCTTACGGTTCGTTGATCTGGCGCCCTGAATGCGCGGCGGTGGAGCGCGTGCGCGGCCGGGTTCACGGCTACCATCGCGGGTTGTACCTGTGGTCCCACGAACACCGCGGCACGCCGGAAGTGCCAGGCTTGGTGTTTGGCCTGGATCGCGGCGGCTCATGCAGCGGGTTCGCCTATCGCCTGCCTGAAGAACAACTCGAAGCTTCGCTCTACGCCCTCTGGCAACGCGAAATGCCATTCCCGTCCTATCGCCCACACTGGCTCAACTGCCGTCTCGAAGACGGAAGCCAGGTTCAAGCATTGGGATTTGTGTTGGAGCGGCACCTGCCCAGCTATGCCGGCAACTTGCCGGATCATGTGCTGAGCCAGGTGTTCGAAAGCGCTTGCGGGCGTTACGGCACCACTCGCGATTATGTCGAGCAAACCGCCAACGCCCTGCGTAGCCACGCCATGCCAGACCGGAATCTGGAGGCGCGGCTCAAGCGCTGCAAATCAAAGTCCGATCAGGCGATCGCTTCGCGGCCCTGACTGGCGACTTGCTTGTGCCACAGGGTCGGTGCCAGGCAAACCATCGCCAGGATGCACGCGCCGATCAGTAGTACGAAACCGCCATCCCAGCCGAAATGGTCCACGGTGTAGCCCATCGCTGCACTGGCTGCGACCGAACCACCCAGGTAACCGAACAGACCGGTAAAGCCCGCTGCCGTACCAGCAGCTTTCTTCGGCGCCAGTTCCAGCGCTTGCAGGCCGATCAGCATCACCGGGCCATAGATCAGGAAGCCAATGGAGAACAACGCGATCATGTCGACGGTCGGGTTACCGGCCGGGTTCAGCCAGTAGACCAGCGTTGCCACGGTCACCAACGCCATGAACACCATGCCGGTCAGGCCACGGTTGCCACGGAAGATCTTGTCCGACATCCAGCCGCACAGCAGCGTGCCCGGAATACCGGCCCACTCATAGAAGAAGTACGCCCAGGACGTCGTGTCGACGGTGAAGTGCTTGGCTTCTTTGAGGTAGGTCGGCGCCCAGTCCAGTACGCCGTAGCGCAGCAGGTAAACGAAGACGTTGGCCAAAGCGATGTACCAAAGCATTTTGTTGCGTAGCACGTACTTGACGAAGATTTCCTTGGCGCTGAATTCGTCTTCGTGGCTGGCGTCATAGCCTTCCGGGTAGTCGTTCTTGTACTGCTCGATCGGCGGCAAGCCGACCGATTGCGGGGTGTCGCGCATCACGATGAAGGCAAACGCCGCCACCAGCAACGCCACGGCCGCCGGCACGTAAAACGCCGCGTGCCAGTCATTGAACAGGCCCATGCCCAACAGGAACAACGGGCCGATCAAACCGCCGCCGACGTTGTGCGCCACGTTCCACACGGACACCACGCCACCGCGTTCCTTTTGCGACCACCAGTGAACCATGGTCCGGCCACTCGGCGGCCAGCCCATGCCCTGTGCCCAACCGTTGATGAACAACAGGATGAACATCATGGTTACGCTGGACGTCGCCCACGGCGCGAAACCGAAGATGAACATCACCCCGGCCGAGACCAGCAAGCCGAACGGCAGGAAATAACGCGGGTTGGAACGGTCGGATACCAGGCCCATCAAGAACTTCGACAGACCGTAGGCAATCGCAATCGCCGACATCGCCAAGCCCAACTGACCGCGGGTGTAACCCTCGTCAATCAGGTACGGCATGGCCAGGGAGAAGTTCTTGCGCAGCAGGTAATAACCCGCGTAGCCAAAGAAAATCCCGGCGAAGATCTGCCAGCGGAGGCGTCGGTAAGTACTGTCTATTTTTTCTTCAGGCAGGGGCGCCTGATGTGCGGCAGGTCGAAAGAAAGCAAACATTCAAGAGCTCCAAATTTCTTGTTTTGACTGCGGATGCGAATGTTACAGTTTCGTTACCGAAAATAGCACCGGCTCGCATTGGCAAAACAGCGGAAATATGGGAGATCAAGTGTTCTATTGTGAACATAGGTCATCAGGTGGGGGCTTATCCTTTCGCCACACTGTTCTAGACTCGATTCACCAGGACACTTACTCAAAAGGACGGGACGATGGTGCTCAGCTTACGCAGGATTTTTTCGGGGTTGTTGATGGTGCAGGCACTCATTCTCGCGGCGCAGGTGTCGGCCCATGACGAGGACAAGGGTGCACGTGGGCTGCGCGATGTAACGGTGTTGATCGTGCGGCACGCGGAGAAACCCGATCAGGGCCCGTTGTTGAACGCCAAAGGCGAACAGCGCGCCGTCGCCTACGCCAACTATTTCGACCCGCTGACCCTGAACGGTTTGTCATTGACGCCTCAACGGCTGATCGCCACCAGCGACAGCACGGACAGTAGCCGGCCACGTCTGACCCTCACGCCACTGGCTCAACGCCTGAAACTGCCTATCGAACAGCCCTACGCCGACAATCAAGTCGACAAACTGGTCAAATCCCTGAGCAAGGACAATCAGGCACAGACGGTACTGATCGCCTGGCATCACGGGCATATCGACAAATTGATCGCAGCGTTTGGTGGCGACGGCGCGGCAATCACCGGTCAGAAAAAATGGCCAGAAGACGTCTACGGCTGGCTCATCGTGCTGCGCTTCGATAACCAGGGCCAAATCATCGAGTCTCGCAGCCAGAAAATTCAGGAACACCTGCTGCCGGGCGACCTCGCAACTGCCACCGGAGGCTGACCGCTCTTTCAGAAAAGTTACCCGCACCCGCGAGAGATTTTCTTGTGTCCGGAGTAGGACAGGACTTTAGGAAATGTCCTGCGACGGAACAGGAAAGCGCGGCGTTCTGTTCTTGGGCGTGGAGCCTTAACCTTTTTGCAGGTGCCATTTCCGGCATGTCAGGTGCAAAGAGGCAGGGTCATGCGCTGGTGTGCGGTGGTGTTTTTGCTGGTGATGTCCTTCGGCATTCGGGCGGGGGAGGTCTTATTGATTCCTGAAAACAATCCCAAACCTGTGTATCCGAAAGCCTTGTCCAGAGCTGGGATAACCGGTGATGTACGCGTGAGGTTTACCGTCCATGCGAATGGTTCGGTAGACAAAGTCGGCATCCTGGAGAGTGACCATCCCGACTTCGCTGAAGCGACCAGAGTTGCGCTGGAGCAGTGGCGTTTCAAGCCTTGGACGGTTGACCAAGACAGACCTGCTGAGAGGGAAGTCGTTGCGCCAATGGTTTTTCGGCTCGACCAGAGCGCGCCGCTGCACACCAACAAATTGCTGACGAAGTTGAGATGTCATGCGGTCAATGAGGATGCGCGCCGTTACCCGGAATCTGCCTGGGTTGATATGCCGGCGTTTAGTTACACCCGCAGTTATCTGTCGAACACCTTTAACTCCGCGCAACTCTCGAATGAGCAACGTCTGGCGTTGATTGCCAGGCTCAATGAGCGCGTACCCATTATTGTCAGGCGTTGCGGGGACAGTCCTTTGATCAGGTTTATGAGTTTGTTGCCGGAGGAGATCAAAAAGTTGCTGTAGCGATGGGTTTGCCAAGGCAATCAGGACCTCCTGATGGAAGGACCTGACCGCTTCGTGGATTCAGCGAACCTGAACCACCACTTTCCCAACCGCCTTACGCTGGCCAAGATCATTAATCGCCTGCGCCGCCTCACTTAGCGGATACACCTGCGACACCAACGGTTTCAACTTACCTTCGGCAAACCAGCCAAACAACTGCTGGAAGTTCGCCGCGTTGTCCTGCGGCTGGCGCTGGGCAAACGAGCCCCAGAACACGCCGACGACGGCTGCGCCTTTGAGCAACGCCAGGTTCACCGGAAACTCGGGAATGCGTCCGCTGGCGAAACCGACCACCAAGAGGCGGCCGTTCCAGGCGATGGCGCGCACGGCCTGGTCGAACAGGTCGCCACCGACCGGGTCGTAGATCACGTCGGCGCCCTGGCCGTCGGTCAGGCGTTTGATTTCGTCCTTGAGGTTGGTTTCGCTGTAGTTGATCAGCTCATCGGCGCCCGCGGCCTTGGCCACCGCGAGTTTTTCGGCGCTGCTGGCTGCCGCGATCACCCGGGCGCCCATGGCTTTGCCGATTTCCACGGCGGCCAGGCCGACACCGCCTGAGGCGCCGAGTACCAGCAGGGTTTCACCCGGTTGCAGGTTGGCGCGTTGCTTGAGTGCGTGCATCGAGGTGCCGTAGGTCATGCTGAACGCGGCGGCGGTGTTGAAGTCCATCGAAGGCGGGATCGGCAGCACGTTGTAGCCTGGCACGGCGACCTGTTCGGCAAAGCTGCCCCAACCGGTCAGGGCCATGACCCGGTCGCCGACCTTGAGGTGGCTGACCTTCTCGCCTACTGCGCTGACCACGCCAGCCGCTTCGCCACCCGGCGAGAACGGGAAGGGCGGTTTGAACTGGTATTTACCCTCGATGATCAGCGTGTCCGGGAAGTTGACCCCGGCGGCGTGCACGTCCAGCAGGATTTCGTTCTTCTTCGCGACAGGACTGGCAACGTCTTCCAGCACCAGCGATTCGGCGGGGCCGAAGGCTTTGCATAGCACGGCTTTCATCAGGGCTATTCCTTTGGGAGTGATGGCCGATAAGTGTAGGTGTGTGAGTCATTGGGTCAACGAGCATGCCCGGCCCTGATAGTCCGCCATAAGCTTGTGCTTGCGCGGCGGGTCGTTATGCTAGGCCGCAAACCGGATAAGGAGCGAATTGTGAAAGCGTGGATCATGTTGATGCTGGCCCTGTCTCTGCCTATGGCAGCCATGGCCGAAGAAGCCGCCAAAGAAGGCGAGGCGCCGAAAGTCAGCTACGTCACCCTTAGCCCGCCGTTCGTGGGTAACTATGGGTTGGATGGCACGCCGAAGTTGAAGGTCTTCAAGGCCGACGTGGCGCTGCGGGTCACTGGCGAAGAGTCGATCAAAGCGGTCAAGGCCAACGAGCCGTTGATTCGCAACCAGTTGGTGGCGTTGTTCACCCAGCAGACCACCGAGGCGATGAACAGCATCGATGGCAAGGAAAAGCTGCGTCAGGAAGCCCTGAAACAGACCCAGCAAGTGATGAACGACGAAACCGGCAAGCCGGTGGTTGAGGATCTGTTGTTCAACAACCTGATCATTCAATAAGACTTGTGCTGTCTGGGCGGGCCTCTTCGCGAGCAAGCCCGCTCCCACATTGGATCTGTGGCGTTCACAAAACCAGTGGGAGCGGGCTTACATCGCGAAGGGGGCGACTCGGTCCCTCAGGACGCCAAACTCTTGCGAAACCGCATCAGCGCAATCGCAAAGAACACCAGCCCGATGGCCGTCAGCGCCAGCAAGTCCGGCCAGACCACGCTCAGCCCGGCGTCGCGAAACAGAATCGCGGCGCTGAGGCTGACGAAGTGTGTCGACGGCGAGCCCTGCATCACCCATTGCAGCCATTGCGGCATGCTGTCGAGCGGCGTGCTGCCGCCGGACAGCAGCAACATCGGGATAATCACCGGAATCGCCAGCAGGCCGAACTGTGGTGTCGAGCGGGCGAGGGTCGCCAGAAATATCCCCAACGCCGTACTGGCGAACAGATAAACCGCCGTCACCAGCAAAAACAGGGTCATGGAACCGGCCAGCGGCACGCCCAGCGCACCTTTGACGATCACTTCCAGCGAGATCCAGGTGCACACCACCACCACCAGCATGTTGCTCCAGATTTTCGCCAACATGATTTCCAGCGCCGTCAGCGGCAGCACCAGCAAATGGTCGAGGGTGCCGTGTTCGCGCTCGCGCAGCAGCGCCGTGCCGGTGAGGATAATGGCGAGGATGGTGATGTTGTTGACGATCTGGATCACCGCCAGGAACCAGCCGCCCTCCAGATTGGTATTGAAGAGCGAGCGAGTGGTCAGCAGCGCTGGCGCCTTGCTGGCGGGATCGGTCTGGCCGCTGTAGGTCAGCAGTTCGCGTTGGAAAATCCGCCCGATGTAACCCGCGCCCATAAACGCCTGGCTCATGGCCGTGGCGTCCACATTGACCTGCACCGCCGGTTGGCGACCGGCCAGCAAATCCGTCTGGAAATTTACCGGCACATTGATCACGAACGTGTACTGGCCGCTGTCCATCACCTGATCGAGTTGCCCGTACGGCAGCAACACCGGGCGCTGGAACTCCGGCGGTTGCAGGGCTTGGGCCAGTTGCCGCGAGAGGTGGCTGTGATCTTCGTCGACGATGGCCACGCTGGCGTTGTGCACGCCGATCACCGACCCGGCGGCCGGCATGTAGATCGCCACGGTAAAGGCGTAGAACAGAAACAGCAGCAACACACTGTCGTGGCGCAGGCTGGTCAGTTCCTTGAGGCCGAGTCGCAAAATATGCGCAAGCTTGTGCATCAGGCCTCCTGCTTTTTCAGCATGACCAGGCTGAGCCCGGTGAACCCGAGAAAGAACCCGAACAGCGCCAGGCATTGCGGCCATAACTGCCGCAGGTCCAGGGCTTTGGTGAAGGTACCGACGGCGATGTCGAGAAAGTACCCGGCCGGAAACAGCATGCCCATCACCGCCGCCGCGCCTTCGAGGGACGAGCGCGGCACGATCAGCCCGGAGAACTGGATGGTCGGCAGGCTGGTGATGATCATGGTGCCGAGGATCGCGGCGATTTGGGTGCGGGTGAACGCCGAAATCAGCAGGCCCATGCTGGTGGTGGCCAGTACATAGAGCAATCCGCCGAAGGCCAGGGTCAGGCCGCTGCCCTTGAACGGCACGCCGAACAGCCAGCGGTTCATCGCTACTAGTACCGCGAGGTTGATCAGGCTGATCGCCAGATACGGCGCCTGTTTACCCAGCAGGAACTCCAGTCGGGTCAGCGGCGTGGCGTAGAAGTTGGTGATCGAGCCCAACTCTTTTTCCCGAACGATCCCCAGCGCGGTGAGCATCGCCGGGATGAAGGCGAGGATCAGTGCCATCACCCCGGGGCCAATCGCGTTAACGCTGACCACGTCCTGGTTGTAGCGGAACCGGGTTTCCAGTTTGGCCGCTGCCTGATGGTTCAGCGCAGGGCTGCTTTGTTCGGCCAATTGCTCAATGTTCGCCTGATGCACCGCCTCCACATAGTTGCGACTGGTCTCGGCCCGAAACGGCATCCCTCCATCCAGCCACGCCGCCACGGTGGGTTGGCGCCCGGCGTACAAGTCGCGACCAAAGCCCGGCGGTATTTCCAGCGCCAGTTTGATTTCCGAACGCTGAAGGCGTCGATGCAGCTCTTTGCTGTCGCGGATCGGTGACTGTTCGGCGAAATAGCGCGAGCTGCGGAAGGCTTCCAGGTAGGAGCGGCTTTGCGGCGTCTGGTCCTGGTCGAACACGGCGAAGGCGAGTTTTTCCACGTCCAGGGAAATGCCGTAGCCGAAGATCACCATCATGAAAATCGCTCCGAGCAGGGCGAAGGCCATTCGCACCTTGTCGCGCAGCAGTTCCTTGCCTTCGCGACTGGCCACAGCGACCAGGCGTCCGATGCTGAAGCCGCGTTCCTTCATCGGCTTGGCGGGTGTGACAGGTTCGTCGGCGGTTGCCGCCTCTGTTGGTGATTCCGCCGGGCCTTGGGCCTGTTCCAGGCAAGTGACAAACGCGGCTTCCAGCGTCTCGCCCTTGAATTGCTGTTGCAGCGCCGCCGGCGTGTCGCAGGCCAGCACCTTGCCGGCGTGCATCAGCGAGATGCGGTCGCAGCGCTGGGCTTCGTTCATGAAGTGAGTGGAGAGGAAGATCGTCACGCCTTGCTCGCGGGACAACTCGATCAGCAAGCGCCAAAAGTCATCCCGCGCCGCTGGGTCGACGCCGGAAGTCGGTTCGTCGAGGATCAACACTTCCGGGCGATGCAGCACCGCCACGGCCAGCGATAGTCGCTGACGCAAACCCAAAGGCAACGCGCCGGACTGTTGATCGGCGACGCCGTCGAGGTTGAAACGCTGTATCAGTTCGTCGATGCGCTGCGCACTTTCGGCCTTGGGTAAATCGAACAGGCGCGCGTGCAAGTCGAGGTTCTGCCGCACGCTGAGTTCGCCATACAGCGAAAAGCTTTGGGACATGAAACCGACCCGTTTACGGGTGGCCAGGTCCTTGGCGTTCACCGGGTTGCCCAGTAGCGTGGCGCTGCCTTCGCTGGCCGGCATCAGCCCGGTGAGGACTTTCATGGTGGTGGTTTTGCCGCAGCCGTTGGAGCCGAGAAAACCGAAAATCTCACCGCGACCGATGGCGAAACTGACCTTGTCCACAGCGGTGAAGTCACCGAAACGCAGGGTCAGGTCATGGGCTTCGATGGCGACATCAGTATTGGCGCCGGTCCGCGGTGGAATCACCAGTGGTTGGTTGTCGTGACCGTTGTCGCCCTGGAAGTGGGTGAACGCTTCGTCGAGTTTGCCGCTGGAGGTGGCGGCGGCCAGTTCGCTGCTCAGGCCCGTCGCGATTAGCTTGCCGCCGTCGAGCATCAGGCAATGTTCGAACTGCTCGGCTTCTTCCATGTAGGCAGTGGCAACCAGCAGTGTCAGTTGCGGGCGCTGGCGGCGCACATCGTCGACCAGTTCCCAGAAGCGCCGTCGGGACAAGGGATCGACGCCAGTGGTCGGTTCGTCGAGGATCAGCAGGTCCGGTTCGTGAATAAGTGCGCAGCAGAGCCCAAGCTTCTGCTTCATGCCACCCGAAAGCTTGCCTGCCGGGCGGTCGGCAAAACGCAGCAGGTCGGTGGCCAGCAGCAGGCTGTGCATGCGCTGATTGCATTCGGCTTTCGACAGGCCGAACAGCGTGGCGAAAAAGTGAATGTTCTCGCTGATCGACAATTCGGGATACAGGTTGCCGCCCAAGCCCTGAGGCATGAAGGCGATGCGCGGGTAGAGGCTGTTGCGATGGCGGCGATCCTGGATCGAGCCGCCCAACACTTCCAGCTGACCTTGTTGCAGGGTTTTCACCCCGGCGATCAGCCCCAACAGGCTCGACTTTCCGGCGCCATCCGGGCCGATCAACCCGCAGCGCGTGCCGGCGGGCAGGCTGAACGTGATATCGCTCAGCGCCTGCTGTTTGCCGTAACGGTGATGGATGCCGGTCGCTTGCAGCGCCAGGCCGGTCATTGCAGGTTGGCCGGCCAGCTAATCGGCGCGGTGCGCACGTAGCCAGCGCCGGGCATGCCCGGTTTGGCCTGGGGCAGGGCGCTTGGGTCGGTCAGGCGCAGTTTGACGCGGAACACCAGTTTTTGCCGTTCATCGCGGGTTTCGACTTCTTTCGGCGTGAACTGCGATTTGCCGGCGACGAAGGTGATTTTTGCCGGCAGCGGATGGTCGGGTAACGCGTCGAGCAAAATTCGCGCTTCATCGCCCACCGCCACGCGCCCGGTGACGGAGGCCGGGAGGTAGAGGTTCATGTATTGGTCATTTGGATCGATCAGCAACAGCACCCGTCCGCCCGCGCCGAGTACTTCGCCGGGTTCGGCCATGCGCAACTGGATCACCCCGTCGATCGGCGCTCGCAAGCTGCTGTCATCGATTTCGCTGGTCAGCATCGCGACCTGGGCCTGCGCCGCACCAATCGCCGCGCCAACTGCCGAAACCTGGGCACGGGACGCCGCGACCGCCGCGTTGCCGGTGTCCAGGCGCGCTTGTTGTTGATCGATGATCTGGCCACTGACGAAACCGTGCTTGAACAGTTCCTGGGAGCGTTTGAGTTCCTGCTGCGCCAGTAGTTGTTCGCTCTGGCGCAATTGCACGTTGGCCTGGGCGGCGGAGAGGTTTTCCCGGGCGCGTAGTACTTCGGCTTCAGCCTGGTTGCGCTGGGCTTCGAGGGTGCGGGTGTCCATGCGGGCGAGCAGTTGGCCCTTGCTGACCTTGTCGCCTTCATCGACCAGCACTTCAGCCAGTCGCCCCGGTGTTTTGCTGGCAATCTGCACTTCGGTGGCCTCGAGGCGGCCGTTGCCGACATACAAGCCTTCGGGCAGACGGTCATGCATCGACTTCCAGTAACCGAAACCGCCGGCACCCAGAAGCAGAACCATCAAAGAACTGGCGAACAAAATCGAAGAGCGACTGTGCGTAGACATGCGGGCATCCTGCGGCTGTTGCGTCCTAGTCTGGCTGATCGAGCGCCGGGGCGGCTTGATGCCAGTCAACTTGCATAATGTTCTATGCGCGTGAATCGCTCGTAGGAGCTGCCGATGGCTGCGATCTTTTGATCTTTGGCGATTCCAGCATTGCCGAAGATCAGGATCAAAAGATCGCAGCCTTCGGCAGCTCCTACAGGGGAGCAAGCCTAACCCGATTGGGCGGGCAAAAGAGGATGACCGGGTGGTTCTGCTTTATTTAGCGTAAAGCGAGCACCGTGGCCCATTGTTCGGCGGTGACTGGCATCACCGACAGGCGCGAGCCTTTCTGCACCAGCGGCATTTCGGCCAGCGCCGTTTGCTGTTTCAGGTAATCGAGCTTCAGGACGTTGGCGAACGTTTCGACGTGGGCCACATCGATGGCGCTCCAGGCGTTTTTCTCCGGGGTGGCCTTCGGGTCGAAGTAATGGCTCTCAGGCTCCAGCGCCGTCGGGTCGGGGTAGGCCGCTTCGATAATCTTGCCAGTCCCGGCAATTCCGGGCACCGGGCAGCTGGAGTGATAGAAGAAAAACTCATCGCCGACCGCCATGGCCCGCAAGAAATTGCGTGCCTGATAGTTGCGAACCCCGTCCCAGCGCGCTTTGCCGAGCTTTGCCAAATCTTTGATCGAGAGTTCGTCGGGCTCGGATTTCATCAGCCAATAGGCCATGGGTTTTGCTCCTTGCGAAGTGATTGGGCAAGTTGTCGGGCGATTTTATGACAAACCGACAGTCGGTTGACGCCAGCGTTTGCGTGTCGGTTCACGTTGCCGCAAAATGCCGGCCTTCTTAGCTTGACGCTGCTGCACGGCCTACAACGGAAACCGCTGCTGTCATCGTGTTGATGTGCCTTTGGGGGGCAATCGATGAAACGCAAACCGGATTTACTATGGATTTTGGTTATTTTGTTTGGCCTCGGCGTCGTGACCACCGGCTATGCCCAAAGCCTGTGGAACAACAAGACCGACGCGCCGATCGAAATCGCGCAACAGCAACAACACCACCAACTGCAGCCGTCGGCCTTCAAGCGCTGAACCTGTCTTCCGGACGCCGCTGATCGTGGTGGCGTCTAGCTTGCGAAATACCACGCCTTGTCGGTCACCGTTCCTTGCAACGGCACATCCCAGCTCGCTTGAGCCAATCGTTCGACCTTCTGACATTCATGGGCCAGCCCCAGCAGCGTCGGTTTGCGCCAGGTTTTGCGGCGCGCCAGGTACGCCAGGCTGCGGTCATAGAACCCACCGCCCATTCCCAAACGCCCGCCGACATCGTCAAACCCGACCAATGGCAGCAACACCAGGTCCAACGCCCAGACCTTGCGTTGCCGGCCGAGGTTGGCTTGCGGTTCGAGAATGCGGAAACGGTTGGGCTTGAGCTTTTCGCCCGGGCGAATGCGCTGGAAGACCATTTTGGTTCGCGGCCACGCGCTGAGCACCGGCAGGTAGGTGGCTTTGCCCCGGCGTTGTGCAGCACGCAGCAGTAGACGCGGGTCGATTTCACCGTCGGTGGGTAAATAGAGAGAGATGTGTCTGGCGCGGCGAAACAGCGGCTGCTGGGCCAATTGCTTGTATAGCCCGCGAGCGGCCTGGCGCTGCTGACTGGGTGTCAGTGCGCGGCGGGCCTTGCGCAGCATGCGTCGAAGTTGCGGGCGGGGAAGCAGCGCAGGTTCGGTCATGGATTCGGGCTTCGGCAGTGCGAGTACACAAAGCGTACTCGTAAAAAAGCCGATGCCGGTATTTAAACCGGCATCGGACTGGAATCAGGCTCCCCGGATGAACCGCTGCTGACTTAGCCCTTGAACCCGAAAGTTCAAGGTGGAAGAAGCAGTAGGCTTTAAGGCTTTCCGTCTAGCGGACATGCACACCAGCCCAACGTGCAACTTCCAGGGTAGTGCGAATCGGCTCAGGGACATCGTCAACTGGCAAGCACCCCAGGGAGTGACGCGAGTATACCCCAAGCGATCCCACGAATCAGCCCTTGGTGACGTCCGGATCAGTTGCCAGCACCAGATCGACGCGGTCGAGCAGGTCGCGAACCTGCTCTCGGGTCGAACCGCTGGCCTGTACGTCCGGGCGTTCTTCCTTGTGCAGCAGGTCGTGGGTGATGTTCAGCGCGGCCATCACGGCGATGCGGTCGGCGCCGATGACTTTGCCGCTGCTGCGGATTTCGCGCATCTTGCCGTCCAGGTAACGGGCGGCACTCACCAGGTTGCTGCGCTCTTCCTGGGGGCAGATGATCGAATATTCTTTGTCGAGGATCTGCACGGTAACGCTATTGCTTGAACTCATGAGTCTTGCTCCAGGGCCTTGAGGCGCGAAATCATCGATTCGACCTTACGCCGGGCGATTTCGTTTTTTTCAATGAGGTG
>Ga0105856_1000554_pt1 | contig 19205 bp, 20 predicted proteins | sample OrgsoiDNA_201060_FD_89681 | JGI IMG/M metagenome (GOLD analysis project Ga0105856, IMG submission 89681) | Permafrost soil microbial communities from the Arctic, to analyse light accelerated degradation of dissolved organic matter (DOM) -... | ecosystem: Environmental > Terrestrial > Soil >...
CGGCATCACGGCGGCGTAAGCGTTTCTCGACAACAGCCTGGATAACCGGAAGTCTGCAAAGTTCTTTTCCTGACATAGTCACCAACATCACTGAAAGTCTCCCTGGAAGATCGGCTGGGTTGCGGATCCAGGGTGACATTATAAACTAGCGGAAAAGTGACATTATCAAATTGCAGTAACATTATTGGTGCGCATAATGTATATTATGTTAAATGGATGATGGGCTATTTAAATACCTGCTATCCAGCCACTGATCTCTTACCCGCCAGAGCCCTTACCTCTCCTGCTTTGCAGCTCTTAACATCGGAATGCCATTCCCGACCAGAATTGTTGCCGGCTGCACAAAAGGCTCTTTCCCAGTGACGTCGCTACGTGAAATCTGAAATTCTGGCAGTGCCATTACCCGCCAGAATTGCTCAAATCGCGCCTGTTTTGTCAGGCTAAATTTAGCGTTTAATGTCATTTTTGTCATCCGTACGCCACTCGGCTGTCAGTGATCAGAGACTACACTGTTTATATCAGGCCAACTGGTTCTGCTTATCTCTCTGATTACTTTGAGGATTTACCATGCGTTTGCTGACTAAACTGACATTATTGGCTGTGGCTTTAAGTTCGACGGTTTCCTTCACTGCACTGGCCCTACCTGCCAGTTCTGCGTCGGTTAAAAACATTGTTCTGGTGCACGGTGCTTTTGTCGGTGGTTCTGGCTGGAAACCTGTGTATGACATTCTGACCAAAGATGGCTATCACGTCACATTGGTACAGGAACCGCTGACCTCTTTCCCGGATGACGTTGCCGCAACCAAACGTATTCTTGATATGCAAAACGGCCCGGCAATTTTAGTCGGCCACAGTTACGGTGGCGCGATCATCACCGAAGCTGGCAATGATACACATGTGGCTGGTTTGGTTTACATTGCCGCCCATGCTCTGGACAACGGTGAAACTGAAGTCACCAACGGCAAAAAAATGCCGAACACAGCGCATCCGTTTGCGAAAACGGCTGATGGTTTCCTTTATATCAAACCGGAGAATTTCCCGGCTGATTTTGCTGCCGACTTACCGCTGAAACAGGCGCAGTTTGAAGCGCAGGCCCAGATGTTAACGTCTGCCAGCGTCTTTACTGCCAACATCCCGGATCCGGCCTGGAAAACCAAACCGAGCTGGTACATGGTGGCGAAGTCCGACAAAATCATTAGCCCGGATCTCGAGCGTTTCTACGCCAAACGCGCGCACAGCCATACGGTTGAAATCGCCGGAGCTAGCCATTCTGTTTATGAATCGCACCCTGTAGAAGTCGCGGCTCTTATTGAACAGGCTGCACTGCATGCTGTGAAGTGAAAGTAAACGAAAGCCAGGGATCGTCACCGATCCCTGCAAATCCAGCCGTTCTGCCTCATGTTACCCTGCCCTCATTTTCACTTAATCCCTGATTCTGTGAGCTTTCACCATAAATTCTGCCGCCGAAAATGGTTAATAGAGAGAGTGTCTATTCATCAAAAAGGATTGAGCATGGAAAATTACGCCAACAAAAGTGGTGACTCTGCGGTTACGGGTTTCCAGATTGAGAGTAATTCGATGAAAGTTCGCTTCAAAGATCATCACGTCTATCTTTATGATATCCGCCACCCCGGCCCTGAACATTTGGAAAAAATGAAAGAACTGGCGCGCGCCGGCTGGGGTCTGAACACCTATATTGAAAGCGAAGTGAAGAAAGATTTCTCCTCGAAAGTCATTTAATTTTTTATGCGGGCGCAGCCTCCTGCGCCCCTTGATTCTTCTGTATTTTATTACACTTCGATAACATTCCGCTGTGACACACCTGTCGCGAAAAGGTAGTCTGATCACTATATGTAGAGCTTACAGACCTCTTTTCGGAGCTTCCGGATAACATAAAAAGTGACACCGTCACTGTTTAGTTTCGTTTTATCAACGTTCGTGAAGGAGACAAGCAATGGAATACCGTCAACTGGGCCGTTCTGGCCTGAAAGTGTCCGTTCTCAGTCTGGGCACGATGACCTTTGGTGGTCAGGGCAAGTTTGCCAAAACCGGCCAGACGGACACCGAAACCGCCAAACGGCAGATCGGTCTGTGCCTCGATGCGGGGATTAACCTGTTCGACACCGCTGATGTTTACTCGGGCGGTCTGTCGGAGGAGATCCTTGGCAAAGCGCTGGGCGAAAAACGCCACGACGTGCTGGTTGCGAGTAAAGCCCGCTTTCCGATGGGTGAAGGCCCGAACGACCGCGGTTCATCGCGCCACCATATTATTCGCGCCTGCGAAGCCAGCCTGAAACGCCTCGGTACCGATTATCTCGATCTTTATCAACTACATCAGTGGGATGGTCAGACGCCGCTGGATGAAACGCTCCGCGCCCTGGACGATCTGGTCAGCAGCGGTAAAGTCCGCTATGTCGGCGTGTCGAATTTCTCCGCCTGGCACATTATGAAAACCCTCGGTGTGGCAGAGGAAAATCACTATATCCGTCCGGTCAGCCAGCAGATCCACTACACCTTGCAGGCCCGTGAAGCGGAGTATGAATTGCTGCCTGTCAGCCACGATCAGGGGCTCGGCGTACTGGTCTGGAGCCCGCTTGCCGGGGGTTTGTTGTCAGGGAAGTATCGGCGTGACCAGGCCAAACCGGAAGGCACCCGCCATCTTGCCGACTGGGGCGAACCGCCGGTGCGTGACGAAGATGCGCTGTACGACATTGTCGATGTGCTGGTTGACATCGCCGATGCCCGCGGTGTCTCTGCCGCGCAAGTCGCGCTGGCCTGGCTGATTTCCCGGTCGGTAGTAAGTTCGGTTATCGTTGGTGCGCGCAGCGAAGAGCAGCTTAAAGATAATCTGAAATCCGCCGATCTGGTCCTGACTCAGCAGGAGATCCAGCGTCTGGATACTGTCAGCCAGTTGCCGTTGCTATATCCTTACTGGCATCAGGCATGGACGGCTTCGGACCGCCTGTCAGATGCCGATCTCTCACTGATTGCGCCCTACCTGAAAAAATAAAAAAACAGAAATGAAGCCCCTGAAAACCGGCGAACCCCTGCCGGTTTTCTCTATTTTGTGTTAATACTGAGTGCAGCTTCACACTTTAAAGCGAAAACTATTGAGGAACATTGGCATGATTATTTTTGTAACCGGCGCAACCGCTGGCTTTGGTGCTGAAATCGCGCGTAAGTTTGTAAAATCTGGCCATAAAGTGATCGCCTCCGGCCGCCGTAAAGAGCGGCTGGATGACTTGAAACAAGAGCTGGGCGATGCATTGTATGTTGTGCAGCTTGATGTCACCAACCGCGCATCCATTGAAGAAGCCATTGCTGCGCTGCCTGATGAATGGCGCAATATTGACGTGCTGGTGAATAACGCCGGTCTGGCGCTGGGTCTGGAAAAAGCCGATAAAGCGGATCTGGATGACTGGGAGAATATGATCGATACCAACGCCAAAGGTCTGGTGTACATGACCCGCGCGGTGCTGCCGGGTATGGTTGAACGTAACATCGGTCATATCATCAACATCGGTTCTACTGCCGGTAACTGGCCGTATGCGGGTGGTAACGTGTATGGCGCAACCAAAGCCTTTGTGCGTCAGTTCAGCTACAACCTGCGTAGCGACTTGCACGGTACCCACGTTCGGGTGACCAATATCGAGCCGGGCCTGTGCGGCGGGACAGAATTCTCCAACGTGCGGTTTAAAGGCGACGACGAAAAAGCCAGCAAAACCTACGACAATGCCAACCCGCTGACGGCTGCTGATGTGGCTGAATCCGTGTTCTGGGTTTCCACCCTGCCTGCTCACGTCAATATTAACAGTATTGAAATGATGCCGGTCAGCCAGTCTCTGGCTGGTTTACAGGTGCATCGCGACGCGTGATGCTGTGATAACCGGCAGTAAAAAAGCGCCCTGTGGCGCTTTTTTTATGTCTCCAGAACAGTGGGTTTAGCCCGCCTTCCAGCCGGAAACAATGATCAACATCCCCGCCAGCGCCACGCAGGCACCCAACCAGTCGGTATGGCTGAGTTTGACGCCATCAATAAAGTGCAGCCACAGCATCGCGGTCATCACGTACACTCCACCGTAGGCGGCATAGACCCGCCCGCTGGCGGCTGGATGCAGCGTCAGCAGCCAGACAAACAACACCAGGCTGAGCGCCGCAGGCAACAGCAACCAGGCGCCGCCCCCTTTTCGCAGCCACAGATAAGGCAGGAAACAGCCGATGATTTCTGCCAGCGCCGTGGCGAAAAAGAGTAAAGACGTTTTAAGCATAGCGATGTTTACAATCCATAGTTCAATCAGAAAGCAACCAGATGGACGTCAAAAGGTGACGTGCATGGTAGCGATGGTATAATTTAACTGTTCGCCTGAGCGATGTGTAAACCTATAAGGAAGAGCTAATGAATACAATGTTTATGACCCGAATGACTCGCCGGTTGTTACCGGTCGCCCTGCTGGTCATGGCGGCAAGTTGGCAGGTTTCGGCACAGGCTGCCACCAATTGCGCAGGTGGTACCTGTGTGTTTAGTGGTTCAGGCAATGATGCAATCAGTAATGAAGATGCGCGCCAGAGCAAAGAGCAGTGGAATGATACGCAGGAACTGCGTCACTCCATTAATCAGCGCGCCACCAAAAGCTTCAACAAATTCGATCAGGCTGTTGATCTGCGCGACAAGTGCCAGGCCAGCCAGAATCTGAATGCATACTGGGAACCGAATACCGAGCGCTGCCTTGACCGCCGCACCGGCCGCCAGCTGTTAGCGCCGTAAACCTGAGTTAACAGAGCTACAAAGCGATCAATGCTCCCTGCCGCTTCTTAGCTGCTAAACTGATTAATACGGTATTTCTCATTTCGTAAAAGTCATAAAAGGATTGGATGATGAAAAAAACACTGTTAGCAGGACTGGCCATTCTGGCCCTCGCACCTTTAGCGGTTCAGGCTTCATGCGAAACCGTTAAAGCGGATATCACCCAGAAAATCGTTGCCAATGGCTTACCGGAATCTAATTTCAAACTGGATATCGTCGCCAATGATGAAGCCGATAAGGCGGGCGGCCAGGTTGTCGGTCACTGCCAAAACGATACCCAGAAAATTGTTTATACCAAAACGTCTGACAGCGTGGATGACAGTGCCAAAACCGGTACCAGTCAGGATGCCCCTGCGCAGTAAGTCCTGATCAGGCTATTTTCTGAAATCGATATTCAGAGCCAAAAAAGGCGCAGAACGTATACAAGCTCTGCGCCTTTTCTTTTACCCTTCAACCTTCACCCTCAGATCTGGTAATCGATTACCACTTCGCTCTCCTGCGGTTGGGCAAAAACTTTCTCTTTGATTTCGCTGACCGATAATCTTGGGTTACAAAGTTCGATAAAGCGCCAGACGTAGTTACGCTGTAGCTGTGCCCTTTTCAACCCGAGCCACACGGTGTTGGCTTCGAACAGGTGCTCGGCGTTGAGCAGTGTCAGTGCACTGTCACGCTCAGCTTCATAGGCTTTATCCGCCACGATACCTACACCTAAGCCCAGTTCGACATAGGTTTTTATCACGTCAGAATCTTGCGCACTGAGCACAATGTCCGGGTTCAGCGCCGCGCGGCTAAATGCTTCGTCAATCCGTGAACGGCCGGTGATCCCCTGACGGTAAGTTATCAGTGACTGTTCACTGAGTTGTTGCAACGTGACAGGCTGCTGATTCACCAGGGGATGCTCGTTAGGTACCACAATCGCGTGGTGCCAGCGGTAATAAGGGAAAGAGGCGACGGCAGGATCGTTGATCAGTTTTTCACTGGCAATACCGATATCTGCCTGCCCGCCCAGTAACATCGCCAGCACTTCCTGGGGTGAACCCTGCTGGAGTTCCAAACGCACCCCCGGATAGAGCGCGCGGAACGCCTTGATGACTTTAGGCAGGCTGTAACGCGCCTGCGTATGAGTGGTGGCGATGGTCAGCACCCCGGCGTCCTCTTTGGAGAAAATATCGGCCAGACGGCGGATGTTTTGCGCTTCGTTAAGAATACGTTCTGCGACGGCCAGCAGCTCTTTACCCGGCTCGGTTAATCCGAGAAGGCGCTTACCGCGACGAATGAAAATCTCTACGCCCAGCTCATCTTCCAGTTCACGGATATGCCGGCTGACGCCCGATTGCGAGGTGAACAACATGTTGGAAACTTCCGTCAGGTTGTAGTTGCATCTCGCTGATTCGCGAATGATTTTTAGCTGTTGGAAATTCACCGTGTTCCGCCTCTTGTTTTTTCGTTGATGCGCGTAAATTTGCGTAAATCTGTTATGCGTAGCCCTATTGTTACGGTCTGTTGCGGCGCAGGACAAATACGAAAAAACGGTTACTTATGCTTTTTCCGACTAAAGAGGAAAGAGCATAAGGGGAAAAACTCAGTGGGGAACGGGGGTAAGAACAGGCTGGCCGGTGAAATGCGCCGTAAGATTTTGGATAACGAGAGACATCATATTATCTACCGCTTCCGGTGAGCGCCCGGCAATATGCGGGGTAAGCACCAGATTGGCTAGCGGCAGCATCCCGGCAGGCACCAACGGTTCACCGTCCACGACATCCAGCGCGGCACCGGCGATCTGCTGATGTTCCAGGCAGCTGATCAGGGCTGCACTGTCTACCACGCTTCCACGCGCAATATTGATGAGGAATCCGCTTTCGCCCAGCGCCAGTAATACGTCCGCATCGACCAGTTTTGCAGTGCCCTTACCGCCTGGCGTCGCGACGACCAGATAATCAGCCCACTGCGCCAGCGCAACAATTGTGTCGAAATAGCGCCACGGACTGTCGGCCAGCGGATGTCGGTTGTGATATCCCACCGCCATGTTAAAGCCACCTTCGCAGCGTAACGCAATCTGTTCGCCGATATTACCAAGCCCGATAATGCCCACTTTTTTTCCAGACATGCCCGGAACCTTCGAACGAGAGCTTGTCCATTCGCCACGGCGCACGGCGGCGTCCATCTGTGGGATATGGCGCGTAACCGCCAGCATGAGCGCCAGCGCGTGGTCGGCTACGGCAGAGTTGTTGGTACCCGGTCCGTGAGTGACGGTAATCCCGCGCTGCGCCGCCGCTGCTGTGTCAATCTGTTCAAAGCCGACACCCTGAGCACAAATAATTTCCAGATTCGGCAGTTTATCCATCTCTTCGCCCGTCAGTCCGATGCTGCCGATGGTCAGCACGGCGCGGATCTGCCCGGCTAATTGCGGGTCGATACTGGCACGGGTGGCCGCCGTGGTGGCGTAATGGAGGGTAAATCCGGCTTCTTGGTAGCGGGCGGGATAGGCGGGATCGAGTTCAACGTGGCATAACAGCACAATGCTCATTACGGCTCCAGTTAAAAAAACAACAAAAGGAATTTATAGCGCAATCTACGGCATTACTGTGAAAAAAAACGTAACGAAAAAAGCCGGTGTAAAGGGTTCACACCGGCAAATATTAGCAAGGTTAAAAGGATTCCATTCCATCGTTAAGGAACTTGTTAAACCGCCTTATGTTTGTAAGCGGCGATAAGTTTGGTATAGGCGTAAGACTCTGTGCCTTCATAGGTACATTGATAGAGGTTGTTATGGTCAGTGGTATGACACATTTCCAGACCCTGGTTGTAATCGCGGGTCGCATCCCAGCCGGAGATCATCGCAAAGTTGTATTTCTGCGCCAGCTTAACCAATTTTTTCATGTGATCCACGGTGAAACTTGGGCCGGTATCATTGATGCCGAACATCGGTGTGACACCAATACGACGCCACAGTTTCGCGTCTGACCACTCGGTGAAGATGGCTTTGATCTGGGCGTGCATCGCCAGCATCGACACTTCAACACCGGTATACATATCCGGTGGCGGAGCGACGTCACCAAAGTCCATCGACATGGCGTTGAACAGCGCTGGTTGCAGGCCGGTATCGTGAACCATCTGTACGAAATCGATGCCGAATGAGGTCAGGCCCTGTGAGTCGAGAGACGTTTGCCCGTCAACCGGCAAGGTAAAGGCGATTTGCAGTGCCGGGTTGTTCTTTTGTACAACAGACATGGTAGCGAGCAAACGGGTCAACACTTCTGTCGCCTGCAGCGCACCGCCCTCAATGTCGAAATCGATATGAGTCACGGCGTAGTTATCCAGTACCTGCTGATAGAGATCGGCCAGGACACTGATGTCAGTGATGTGCTCTTCGAGGAAGTTGGAGTTCGCCCCACCGAAGGAGATCGCCACATCACCACCGGCGGCACGGAATGCGGCGATATCCGCTTTGCCGTAATCAGATACCGTAGCATCCGCGGTATATTCCTGGCCGTAATCCCCCACGTTAGCGTCAGTGATGCTTACCAGACCACCCCAGCATGGACGGTAGTTCGGTGTGCCCACGCCGGCATTCATGTCGGCGGCAGTGATAAAGCCCAGCGTATAGGCTTTCAGCCCCGACCCCTGACCATAAACGCTTGGGCGCGGTGTTGGCCAGCCGGTGAAGTCCATAAACGGAGCGTGGTTGAAGCTGTAGTCGCCGGCGTCCGGCAATGGTTTGTCCGTGGTAACGTTCAGTGCCGCGGATTTTGCGGAGAAGTTACCTGCCAGGTCATAGGCACGAACCTGAACTTTGTACGCCGTTTGCGTGGTCAGACCGACCAGCGTGACGGAGTTACTCTTGGTTTTCAGCGAACTGACGGCTTTGGTTTTTGTGTTGGTGTAAGTGACTTCGTAGCCGCTGACCATCACGTTGTCTGTCGATTCTGTCCAGCCGATACTTAACATCACCGCGCCGGATGCCAGTACTTTCAGATCTTTCGGTACCGTCGGTGCGACGCTGTCGGCAACCAGATCGGCGGCCTCACCATTGACTTTGAATTTCCGCGGCAGATTACCAATGCTGATGCCGGTATTGTTGCTGACCATGATCGCAAAGGTTCCTTTGCCACCGGCCGGGATCACACTGCAATCATCAATCAGCGTGCCTTTGATTGGGCTTTCGTACGTTTCAAAACTGAAATTCACATTCGCAGACGCGCTTTGGCTTTGATCAAGGGTGAACTCTACTTTCGCCGATGCAAGGTCCTTATCGGTCATATTAAATACATCAATAAAGCAGGCTGCTGACCAGACGTCGTCTGCATTTTCCCATGCCGCAGAAACCATATAATTCTGTTTAGTCGTGCTCATAACTCTTAACTCCGCATAAAGGTTAGTGATTCGATTTGTGAAAGTCAGAAACTCCGTGACGGGGTAAATCCGGCGTCACTTAATCTGTTCTGCTTTCCCTGGAGCCAGTATCGGAGCCGCAAACCTAAAGTGAAAATCACAACGCCTCATTAAAAATAACGAAATTAAAAACCTCGAAGAATGATTTAGTTAGCCGTTTTTAGTTACCTTTCACTGAGGAAATAGAGGTAAGACGACAGGTATGATTTAGAAATGCTGACGCCTTTATTAAGGCTATGCTTTGCCTCTTTTTTGCCACTGTTTTTAATGTCCTGGCTCAGTGAAAAACCACTGAAAAGTGAAAATCTAAAAATCCGACTACACTCCATGATGAGTTTGTGCACACACGATTTCGGCTATGAACGCCCTTCGCTCAATAATTCTGTAGCAGTAGTTCTGCTTCCCCGGTTCAGGAGTGATGACAAGAATGGCAAAAAACCCTTCAAAAAAAGCCAGTAAACCAACCACTGCTCTTCCCGAATCCTCACAGCGCGTTCTTAATCATTCTCAGGTTGATATCGCCGTGGACGCTGCCGGAGTAAGGATCATTCATCCCTACAGTGATGGCGAAATCGTTAAAAGCTTTGATTCCGGCCACCAGACCCGCGTCCGCGAAGGATTGCCGGTGCCTCTTGGCGCCACCTGGGACGGCCTGGGGGTCAATTTTGCGCTGTTTTCCGCTAATGCGACCAAAGTCGAACTTTGCCTGTTCAACGATGAGGGTGAACAGTTCGACGTGATTGAACTGCCGGAATATACCGACGAGGTGTGGCACGGTTATTTGCCAGATGCCCGCCCCGGCCTGCTTTACGCTTACCGGGTACATGGCCCTTACGCCCCGCACGACGGTCACCGCTTTAACCCGGCGAAACTGTTGCTCGATCCTTATGCCAAGCAGATCGTCGGCGAACTGAAATGGGACGATGCGCTGTTTGCCTACGATATGCAGAGTGACAAAAAAGACCTGCATATTGATAACCGCGACAGTGCTGAATTCCTGCCGAAATGCCGGGTGATTGACCCCGCGTTTTCCTGGGCACGTTCACGCAAGAATCATATTCCTTGGGAAGAGACGCTGATTTATGAAACCCACGTTCGCGGCTACACCATGCGTCATCCCGCCGTGCCGGAGCATATGCGCGGGACATTTTCGGGCCTGAGCACGCCGCAGATTGTCGACTACATTAAATCGCTGGGCATTACGTCCATTGAGCTGATGCCCATCCATGCGTTTACCGATGACCGACATTTGCAGGAAAAAGGCCTGCACAATTTCTGGGGTTACAACACGCTGAGTTTTTTCGCCCCGCATCCGCAATATATGGCAACGCACACGGTCAATGAATTCAAACAGATGATCGCCACGCTGCATGCGGCGGAGATCGAAGTGATCCTCGACGTGGTCTACAACCATACGGCGGAAGGCAATGAACTCGGCCCGACGCTGTCGTTTAAAGGCATCGACAACGCCAGTTACTACCGGCTGATGCCGGATAATAAGCGCTATTACATCAATGATACCGGCACCGGCAATACGCTTAATCTCAGCCATCCGCGCGTATTGCAGATGGTCACGGATTCGCTGCGTTACTGGGCGACGGAAATGCAGGTGGACGGCTTCCGCTTTGATCTGGCGACGATCCTCGGGCGTGAAAGCTATGGTTTTGACGAAGGCTGCGGTTTTCTCGACACTTGCCGTCAGGATCCGGTGCTCAGCCAGTGCAAACTGATTGCCGAGCCCTGGGACTGCGGCCCCGGTGGCTATCAGGTTGGCGGTTTCCCGCCGGGCTGGACCGAGTGGAACGACCGCTTTCGCGACTCGGTACGTAAATTCTGGCGCGGCGACGAAGGCCAGCTGGCGCAGTTTGCTACCCGGCTTTCCGGCTCGGCCGATCTTTTCAATCATCGTGGCCGCAAACCCTACGCCTCGGTCAATTTCATCACCGCGCACGATGGATTTACCCTCAACGATTTGGTGTCGTATGAAAATAAACATAACGAAGCTAACGGCGAAGACGGAAAAGACGGCAGCAACAACAATATTTCGGCCAACTACGGGGCCGAGGGGCTGACCGACGACCCGTCCATCAGCGAGCTACGCCTGCGCCAGATGAGAAACATGCTGGCGACGCTGCTGTTTTCGCAGGGCACGCCCATGCTGCTGGCTGGTGATGAGTTCGCCCGCTCGCAGGATGGCAATAACAATGCCTACTGTCAGGATACGAACATTGCGTGGGTAAACTGGAATATCGAAGAGAAAGGTAAGTCGATGATTCTGTTTACCTATCGGCTGATTGCATTAAGAAAGCGTTTTCCTATCCTGCACCGGGGGCGTTTCCTGACCGGTGCGGTACATGAAAAACTGAATGTGAAGGACGTCAGCTGGTTCCAGCCACGGGGTGAAGAGATGAGCGACGCCGCCTGGGCTGACCCGCACGCTAAAAGCATCGCTATGTTGCTGGACGGTCGCGCACAACCAACCGGGCTGCTGCGTTATGGTTCGCTGAGCACCGTATTGCTGCTGTTTAACGCGTCGCATGAAGAGGTGGTTTTCAGCCTGCCCTCGGTGGCACACGGCGAGAGCTGGCGGCATATTTTTGATACCTTCCAGCCGGATGACGTTAACGAGCACAATTTCGATTTTGGCCGTGAATACATCTGCCCGTCACGCACCGTGGCGTTGTTCGAGTTAATCAGCAGCGCAAAATACTGAACCGCTGAGCTGCTTCAGGCATTGAGGATCTGAAGCAGCGTTTCACGCCCTTCCGCCAATCCTTTCTCACGACCTATCGCCTGACGGCTCACACCTTCTGCGCGGATCACATGGCAATCTTTCACGCCCATCAGCTCCAGAATGGAGGCCAGATAGGGTTCCTGAAAATCATGTAATTTGCCTTCAGGGGAACTGTAAACGCCACCGCGTGCTGAAGCAATGTAAGCCGTTTTTCCGGGGATCAGCCCGATAACGCCCTGAGGTGTGTAACGGAAAGTGAGCCCTTTCTGACAGACCTGATCCAGCCACGCTTTCAGGTTGCTCGGGATGGAATGGTTGTACATCGGTGCACCAATCACCAGAACGTCGCAGGCGGTCAGCTCTTCAATCGACTGATAAATCCCGTCCAGTTCAGCCTTAAGCGCCGGTGTGATCGCCTCTTCCTGCGCATTGTGCAGCAGGCTCATCGCGGCAGCAGACAGGTGCGGCGGCGGCGTAGTCCCCAGATCGCGGTAAGTCACCGTCGTGTCGGGATAACGATCGCAAAGCTCAGCAACGATTGTTGCTGAAAGTTCGCGGGATACAGAGCCGTTAATAAACGGACTCGAATCAATGTGTAAAATTTTCATAGTAAGTTCTGTGTTCATCTCTTTATTTCGAATGAATGCAAGGTAATCGTTGTTGTATCGCTTTAAAATACCTACCATCACAACACATCGTTGCATTCTTGCAACGATGCTATCCGGAACATCTGATATGCAAGATAATCTCAATGACATGGCGCTGTTTGCCGCTGTTGTTCAGCATCAGGGATTTACCGCCGCCGGGCGCGCGCTGGGCGTGTCAAAATCTGTACTCAGCCGCCGGGTTGAGGCGCTGGAATCGCGCCTGGGCGTGCGTTTATTACAGCGCACCTCGCGGCACTTTTCCGTTACCAGCGTCGGCGAGCGTTACGCCGCTGAATGTCAGAAATTACTGGAGCAGGCGAAGTCCGCACAACAGGTGATTGACGATTTGCAGCAGTATCCGCGCGGGATGCTGCGTTTAGCAGCGCCGGTCATGATGGCTGAAACCGTGATTGCCCCGCTGATGACGACCTTTCTGACGCGTTATCCTGAAGTCACACTGGAGCTTCTGGCGATCAACCGGTCAGTGGATTTGCTGGAGGAGAATTTCGACGTGATGATCCGTTCGCATAACGAACCGCTGGAAGATTCCGGACTGCACCGCAAACCGCTCGGCACACTGCGTTATGTGCTGGTTGCCAGCCCGGTGTTTATTACCGCACTGCCCGCGCCGCCGTCGGTGGAAGCACTGAGCGCCTTGCCGACGCTGGTGCGCAAAACGCCCTGGGCGGGTGAGCAATGGGAGCTGATGCATCCGAAAGAAGGCCACCGCAAGATATCACTGACACCCCGCATGGTGAGTAACAATTTACTGGTGCTGTGTCAGGCTGCAACCGATGGACTTGGCGTTGCGCTGCTACCGGAAATCGCCTGCGCACCGGGCATTGCTGCAGGAAAACTGCAACGGCTGCTGCCTGACTGGCATACGCCGCCATCGTCCATTTCAGCGTTATATGCCAGCCATAAAGGGCAATCTCCGGCGTTGCGGGTGTTTCTGGAATTTCTCAGCGAAACCCTCAATCACGACCTGTAACCGGCCTTACTCCGGATCTTTCAGATAGGCTTTGAACTGTGGCGTCATGTGGGTTTCGAACGTGTCGCCTTTTTTGGTGATCAGATAGACAGCCAGATGCTCTTTTTCCGCCAGCGCCATGGCCTTTTGGGTACCCAGAACCATCAGGCCGGTGTCCCAGCCGTCGGCTTCCAGCGCCGTAGGGGCGATCACGGTGGCTGAAACCAGTTTATGGGTGATCGGATGACCGGTGGCAGGGTCGATGATGTGCGACAAGCGTTTGCCATCGAGTTCGTAATAATTGCGGTAACTGCCCGACGTACTGATTCCCATCCCCTGCAAATCAACAATGGCCTGCACGGCCGTCTCTTTGTCGGTCGGTTTTTGAATCGCGACCTGCCACGGATTGCCTTTGGCGTTATGGCCACGCGACACTACGGCACCGCCCACCGACACCAGATAGTTGCTGATACCGTTGCCTTCAATCAAACGCGCCAGATGATCCGTCGCGTAACCTTCACCGACGGTAGAGAGATCCACGTACATATTCGGCAGATCTTTTTGCAGGTACTGACCGTCTTCCTGCTGAATCACTTTGAGATGATGCAGACCCACTTCCTGGCGCGCAGCGTCAATCTGAGCATCGGTCGGCGTTTTCACCGGTTGCTTCTGCGGGCCAAACCCCCAAAGATTCACCAGAGGACCGACGGTGATGTCCATCGCGCCCGAGGTTTTCTGACCGATACGCAGCGAGGTAATGATCGCATCGGCCATACCTGCGCTGATCGGCTGCGGCACATTGCCCTGATATTGGTTGAAGCGTGACAGAACCGAATCGTCTTTATATGTTGAAAGCTGATGGTCATCTTCCGCAAGTTGCGCTTCGATTTGCTGACGCAGTGCCGCCTCGCGGCTGTTACCAACCCCCGCCAGGCTGACGCGGTAAAATGTCCCCATGGTTTTGCCTTCAATAACCAGCGTGTTTTTCGGTTTTTCAGTGACGTTGTCACAGGATGCCAGCAGGCCGACGCCAAGAATAAGGCAGACCAGACGGGCTGCCTGCCGTAAATGAAAGTGCTCTAAATCGGGCATGAATAACTCGCTCAATAAAACCGACCGCCTGGTAAAGAGGCGATAAAAAGTGTCTGAACAGTAATGGAACGCATTTAAACCGGGGAGCAACGGCAGGGTTTGAACGGCCATTTTCCGTTTTTTACCGCACTATTTTACCTGAAAATTGCCGGCCCAGCAGAATCATCCGCAACCCAGTAAGGACGGGAGACTGACCGTTTTTGGCGGTGCTGAAACCATTCGACTCAGCCGCGGCACAGCCTGGCCTCAGCCAATAAATCTGATTTTTCCGTATATACTGATTCATTGGGACAAGAAATAATCCTCAGTGGTTGTATAGGATTCCTTAATAGAATTGAGGAGAAATAATGCCGTACCTTGATGATCCCCTGATTATTTTTACCGATCTCGATGGTTCACTGCTTGACCACCATGACTACAGTTGGGCGCCTGCACAAGACTGGCTCGACCGGCTGGCCGAAAACTCTATTCCGGTGATCATTACCACCAGTAAAACGTCGGCAGAAGTCTCTGCGTTGCAGCACTCCCTTGCGCTGAGTCATCTGCCTTTTATCGCGGAGAACGGTGCGCTTATCCATCTTCCCAACGAGGAGAACGCCGCGCATCATCTGATTGGCGCAGACTATCAGCGCATCCGTGAGGTGTTGGTGGATCTACGTAAAAGGTACGACTTCGAGTTTCGTGGCTTTGGTGATGTCAGCCCGCAACAGGTTGCTGATTGGACCGGCCTGCCCCACGACGATGCCAAACTCGCCATGCAGCGTGATGCCTCTGAACCGCTGATGTGGTTTGGGAATACGCTGGATTTTTCCCGCATGGAAAAAATGCTGGCGGAAGAAGGGCTGGCGCTGACCCGCGGCGGCAGGTTCTGGCACGTGATGGGACAGGACGCCGGTAAAGGTCAGGCAGTGCGATGGCTGACCGAACAATATCAACAACGGCGCGGCAAAGCGGGCATCACGCTCGGTCTGGGTGACGGGCCGAATGATATCTCCCTGCTGGAAGCCGTAGATTTTGCGGTGGTGATTTTAGGCCATCACGATCAGGAGATGCCGCTTAACAAAGATAAAAAGCAGGTTTTTCGCACCACGTTGCACGGGCCGCAAGGCTGGAAGCAAGGGCTGGATCATTTTATTACGGTTAAGTGATATTCAGATTTGTTAAGGGATAGCAAACGGGACAGACAGTAGCTGTATTACTTGGATTCCAATAGTTTTATCAAAAATAACATTGTTACCAAAACTAAAATTGGAGAGTAGCGTATGAGCGATTTTTATCAGGATGGTGTCATTACTAATTTCCATAATCTGACCAACCGTAAAACGGAAGAATTAGAGTACGACCTTCAGGTGTTTTCCGGCCGCCGCTCGATGGGGTTGATTCTGCCTTCGTTGTTTTCTGAACTCGAAGGCCCGGCACTGACCAAAATTGTTGATGAACTGACAAAAGTCCCTTATCTGGAAGAGATTGTAATTGGCCTGGACCGCGCTGACCGCGATCAATTTCTGTTTGCACGGGAATTTTTCTCCCGTCTGCCGCAGCGCCACCGGATTTTATGGAACGATGGTCCGCGCCTGAAGGCACTGGATGAGGAGTTACAGAAAGAAGGTTTGTCGCCGATGGAACCGGGCAAAGGCCGCAACGTTTGGTTCTGCGTGGGGTACACGCTGGCGTCGCGCAGAACCTCAGTGGTTGGCCTGCATGATTGTGACATTGTCACGTACAGCCGCGATATGCTGGCGCGTCTGATGTATCCGGTTGCCAATCCTAACTTCCATTATGATTTCTGCAAGGGCTATTACGCCCGCGTGGCTGACGGCAAATTCAATGGCCGTGTAGGCCGCCTGCTGGTATTCCCTCTGCTGAAGTCGCTGCAAATCGTCTACGGTCACTCTGACTTCCTCGAATATCTGCGCTCGTTCCGCTATCCGCTCTCCGGGGAGTTTGCGATGCGTACCCACGTACTCAACGATTTACGTATTCCAAGTGACTGGGGTCTGGAAATTGGGGTGCTCTCGGAATTACACCGCAATACCGCCACCAAACGTATTTGTCAGGTGGATATCGCTGATAACTACGATCACAAGCATCAGCCGATGTCGGAAGAGGACGCGAGTAACGGTCTGCAGCGCATGAGTATCGATATCACCAAAGCGCTCTACCGTAAGATGGCAATCCTCGGGGTGAATATCACCAGCGAATCTTTCCGTATCCTCAAAGCCACCTACTACCGCAATGCGCTGGATATGATTGATGCCTTCGAGAATGACGCCAAAATGAATGGCCTGTCGTTTGATCGCCACAGTGAGGAGTCCGCCGTGGAGTTATTCTCCGGTGCGATTATGGAAGCCGGTCAGGCCTTTGTGGATACGCCAAGTGAGAAGCCGTTTATTCCAAGCTGGAGCCGCGTGCAATCTGCCTTCCCGGACATGCTGGAACGCCTGCATGAGGCCGTGGAACTGGATAACGAGGGTGATGTGTAGTTAACCGACAGTTACCTTAAGGGTGAAATGAAAACGGGACACTTCAAGCGTCCCGTTTTTTTTTGTGGTGATATTTACTGAACGCTTTTTACCCGGCCTTTTTACCCGGAAACAACAAGCTGGCGATGATCCCCAGGGCCAGCACGCCAAGCACCACATACAGGCTGGTCATCGCACTAATGTTATAGCCGTGATGCCACAGGTGGTCGCTGGAGTTCAATGCCAATTTAGCCGCGACAAAGAACAGCAGAAAAATCACTGATTTTTCCAGATGGCGCAGATATTTGCGCAGCGCCTCGAGGACAAAATACATCGTCCGTAAACCGAGTACCGCAAACATCATGGCGGAGTAAACAATCAGCGGCTCACGGCTGACGGCGATCACCGCCGGTACGCTGTCGAACGCAAACATCACATCTGAAATTTCCACCACCGCAATACACAGCAGCAGAGGTGTCGCATAACGGATGCCCTTCTTCACCTGAAAACTGAAATCTTTATTTTCTGGCTTCGCCAGATCTTCTTCAACCTGCTGGCTGCTGACCAGAAAATAGGGACCGATGAGTTTCGGATAAACCGGGAAGAAGCGTCGCACCAGACGGTTGGCGATGTGATCGGAATAGTCATCGGAGGCGTCATCGTCGTCCCCGGCGCGCATCATCAAAATGGCCGTCCACAGAATCACGACCGCAAACACCATTTCTACCCACGGGCCAAGCGCCAGCAGGCTGGTGCCGATCACCACGAAGATGCCACGGAAAACAATCGCGCCAATCACGCCCCAGTACAAAATACGGTGGCGGTAGCCGTCCGGCACTTTAAACCAAGCGAAGATCGCCATAATAACGAACAGATTATCAATGGATAAGACCTGCTCCAGCGCATAGCCCGTCAGGAACAGGCTGGCGACCTCTTTGCCATGATGAAAATAGAGAAAACCGGCAAAGGCCAGCGATACCAGGATCCAAAAAAGCGTCCAAATCGAGGCACTTTTCAGCCCGATGGGTTTATGACTACGGTGCGCAAAGATGTCGATTAACAGCGCGCAAACGGCGATAACAACAAAAACAGCGGTAGTTTCCAGCGGGAATCCCAAAGATTCTGACGGCATTGCATGTCCTGATAAGTAAACAAAAGCTAAACAATCTTCACATTGTAAGCGGTTGCCGGGGTGTTGGATATTGAAAGTCGATAATCATCGTGTCTCATGCGATAATTTACGACTGGTCTTAAAGGGATACATCGATGCTGACATTAGTGAGTGAAACCATTGAAACCCCGCTCGGTGAGCTGGAAATTATCACTGATCTTCAGGGGCAATTGCGCGCGCTGGAGTGGGCTGATTTTCATCATCGCCTTATGCAACTGCTGGTCCGCCACTATGGCGCTGAAGTTTCAGAGATACCGGCTACCGGTCAGATAACCAAACCGAATACAAAAAACGGTTTCAGCCTTAAACAGGATAGCGTTGATATTTCAGTTCGTCAGAGGATTCAGGATTATTTCGCCGGCGAGTTACACGCGATTGACACCCTGCCCGTTGCGACCGCCGGAACAGAATTTCAGCGTCAGGTATGGCAAATGTTGCGCACTATTCCCTGCGGAAACATTATGACATACGGACAAATGGCGGCTCAGTTGGGAAATCCCGGCGCATCCCGAGCTGTCGGGCTGGCGAACGGCTCTAATCCGATAAGCGTAGTGGTGCCCTGTCATCGGGTGATTGGCAGCAACGGAACCCTCACGGGGTACGCAGGCGGCGTTGAGAGAAAAAGATGGTTATTGATTCACGAAGGGTATTTATCTAATCAACAAAATTCACTTTTTTAATACATTAAAGTCATTCCTAATCTTATTGATTCTCGATTCCCTTTTTTTGCCGCTTGAGATCAAATAATAAGAAAAAAAATTTCTTTAAAAATCGGGGTTTTTAACAAATTCGCCCTTTTAGCCTAATTGTCCTACTTATCAATTCCGGCAAAAGATGTTAAAATTGACCCATATCAATATTGCCAGAGTGAATCTTATGATCCCGGAAAAACGTATTATTCGTCGTATCCAATCTGGTGGTTGTGCCATCCAC